>Ga0066376_10003098_pt1 | contig 15152 bp, 13 predicted proteins | sample Knorr_S15_td_Bot_FD_77009 | JGI IMG/M metagenome (GOLD analysis project Ga0066376, IMG submission 77009) | Marine microbial communities from Southern Atlantic Ocean transect - Knorr_S15_td_Bottom_ad_5009_LV_A | ecosystem: Environmental > Aquatic > Marine > Oceanic | place: Southern Atlantic... | reverse complement strand
TATGGCGCGCGGGTCGCGGTGGCGGAAGAACGCTATCTTGGCGGAACCTGCGTCAATGTCGGCTGCGTGCCCAAGAAGCTGCTGGTCTATGCGTCCCACTTCGCCGAGGATTTCGAGGATGCGCAAGGCTTCGGCTGGAATGTCGGCGCGCCCGACTTCGACTGGTCGAAGCTGATCGCCAACAAGAACACCGAAATCAGCCGCCTCAACGGCATCTACCAACGCATGCTGGACAATGCCGGGGTCACGGTTTTCGATGGCACGGCGCGCGTCGTCGATCCACATTGCGTATCGGTCAACGGCAAGACCTATAGCGCAAAATATATCCTGGTGGCGACCGGCGGTTGGCCGGTCGTGCCCGATATTCCCGGCAAGGAACACGCGGTCACTTCGAACGAGGCGTTCTTTCTCGACAAACTGCCCGAACGGGTCGTGGTCGTCGGCGGCGGCTATATCGCGGTCGAATTCGCCGGGATCTTCAATGGCCTGGGCAGCCGGGTCACGCAGCTATACCGGGGGCCGCAGTTCCTGCGCGGTTTCGATGACGATGTGCGCGTGTTTCTGGCCGGCGAAATGCGCAAAAAAGGCGTCGATCTGCAATTCAACGCCAATATCGCCCGCATCGAGCGGAACGGCGATGTGTTGCTGGCGGAACTGGAGGATGGCGGCGAAATAGAGACCGATCTGATCATGTATGCGACCGGACGGGCGCCGAACGCGCGCGGCATCGGGCTGGAGGAAGCCGGTGTTGCGCTGGACGCCAAGGGCGCGGTCATGGTCGATGATTATTTCAAGACCTCGGTCGAATCGATCTACGCGATTGGCGATGTCATCGACCGGGTCGCCCTGACCCCGGTGGCGATTGCCGAGGGCATGGTGCTGGCCGGCAATCTGTTCAAAAATGAATCCCGCATGGCGGATTACGAAGATATTCCGACCGCCGTGTTCTGCCAGCCCAATATCGGCACGGTCGGGCTGACCGAAGTGCAGGCGCGCGCAAAATACGGCGCGCTCGATGTATATACCTCGTCCTTCAAGCCGATGAAGCACACCTTGACCGGCGGCGACGAGAAGACCTTCATGAAGCTCATCGTCGACCGGGCCAGCGACCGCGTGGTCGGCTTTCACATGGTCGGACCGGATGCGGGCGAGATGACGCAGGGCATCGGCGTGGCGATCAAATGCGGCGCGACCAAGGCCCAGTTCGACGCCACCATCGGCATCCATCCGACCGCAGCCGAGGAATTCGTCACCATGCGCGAGAAAGTGCCCGACGATGCGGTGCGCGACGCCGCCGATTGATCCGCACGACGGTGCATGGCAAGGTGGATGGGGCGCTTACAGGACAGGAGTGAATTTTGAACCACGTTCGATATATCGACAAGACCCGCGACTATTATCTGTCGCAGGGGTATGACAAACCGTACCGCTGGGCCAATTTCGACGATGTGCCGTTCACGCCGCTGAACAAGCCCCTGGCCGAATCCCGGCTGGCGCTGGTCTCGACCAGCGAAATCGCGTTGCGGAGTTGGAAGGACCAGCGCACGCCGCTGGAAAAGGGCGAGCAGGGCAATGTCTATTCGTTTCCCGCCGATACCCCGCTCGACGATCTGTACAGCCAGACCCACAGTTTCGATAAATACGCCACCACGCTGGTCGATGTGAACGCCTATTTTCCGGTCACGCGGTTGCAGGAATTCGCGGCGGCGGGCCGTATCGCCTCTCTCGCGCCGAACGTGCACGGCGTCTACAACGCCTATAGCCAGCGCAAGACCCGCGAGAAAGATGCGCCGGAACTGCTGCGCCGGCTGCGCGCCGATGCCGTCGATGTCGTATTGCTGACGCCGGTCTGACCGGTTTGCCACCAGACCGTGAGTCTGGTTGCCCGTCATCTGGAAGAAAACGGCATGCCGACGGTCATCATTGGCGTCGCCCGCGATATCATCGAACATTGCGGCGTCGCCCGGCTGGTCTTCACCGACTTTCCGCTCGGCAGTCCTTGCGGCGAGCCCGGCGATGCGCGGATGCAAGGCAAGATCGTCGGTTCGGCCCTCGATCTGCTGGCATCCGCGACCGGCCCGCGCACGACGATTCAGTCGCCCTTTGCATGGGCCAAGGGGGATGCCTGGAAAGCAAGCATATTTTCCAAGGACCAGCCCTGGAAGACCGAAGAAGAAACCGAAGAATGGCTGGCGCGCAAGGCGCTGTACCGGAAATTGCGGAGTGAAGGCAAAGTATGACTACCGTAACCGTCTATTCAACGCCGCTTTGCCAACCCTGCGAACAGCTGAAATCCTATCTTCGGGATCAGGGCGTCGAATTCACCGTCAAGGATCTGATGATGGATGAAGATGCGGCCGACTTTATCGACGACCACAATATCCGCACCTCGCCGGTGCTTCGGATCGACGATAAATTGCTGCATGGTGCCGATTTGGACCCGGCCAAAATCAATGCCGCGCTGGGGCTTTAGCGCAACATCAAATCGACCAGTTCCGCCATGTCGGGAACCGCTTCGATATCGTCGACCATGGCGGTCAGCCGGCTGGCGTTGGCGGGCGGCAGGTCGGCGGCGCGCCAGTTTGCGTGAAACTTGGCGAGATGCGCCGAGCGGCTCATCGGTTTTTTTGGATTGCCATAGACGATTGATTGGCTGCCGTTGAATTCTCTGCCATCGCGCAGTCCGACCATGAAGGCGACCGGCGTCAGGGCGTTCGGGTCCGGGTTATCGTCCTTTACAACCGTGATACGCCGCGCAAGGTCCAGGGTTTGCGCGTCGGCCAGTGCTGCGCGAAGAAAGTCCGCAACGCCGAGGCCGCGATTTTGCAGCGCCCGCGCGGCGGAAAAGGCGATGCAAAGCCGGGCCTGATTGGGGCTCATGGCGTCCTGCGGAACACGGCCGACAAGTTGGTGGGTGAGGGGCGGGACACGGGCTTGGATATGGGCGATATCGGCGGCCGCGAAGCCCTTGCTTGCTTGCAGCGCCAGCAAGCCGTCGATGACGCCATGGGTGGCGCGGCCGCTGGGAAAGGGCTTGTGCGCGACTTCGGCGATACGCCAATCCTGGCCCAGCGCGCCCAGCGCGCCGGCCAGATCGTGGCCTTCCTCGAACAGCGCGTAATAACCGTACGGGCCTTCGAGCATATCGGCCGGGGCGACGATGCCGTCCGCCGCCATATCGCAGGCGATGACCGCGTTGCGGGCGTTGAAGCCGACCTGCATCGCCAGCACGACCGACCCTTCGTGATGCGCCTGCATGGTGCCGCAAAGCTGGCTGTAAACCACGCCCATGGCGCTGCGCAATGTGTCGGCGTCGAAGCCGTTCAGCTTGCCGATGGCGGCCACGGCGCCAAACGCGCCGGCCATGGCCGGGCGGAAAAAGCGCATCCGGCCTTGCGCCGCAACGCCGATATGGCAGGCGACGTCGACCCCCAGGATCAGGGCCAGAATAAAGTCGCGGCCGTTAACGCCGCGCCGGCGTTCCGCCGCCGCCAGCAAGGCCGGCAGAACGACCGCCATCGGGTGGACGATGGCGGCTTCGTGGATGCAGTCGAATTCGCTGTTGTGGAGCTGGTAGGCATTGACGAACGCGGCGGCGGGTGCTGGCAAAGGGTCGCCGAACACCCAGCTTCTGGCGTCGCTCCCAGCCCCCCAGCCGGCCTGAATGGCGGCCAGGCGGTCGGCCCAGGGGGCCATGCTGCCGACGGCGGCGACGCCAAGACTGTCCAGCAGGAAGGTCCGCGCCGCGTGCAACGCGGCTTCCGGCAAGTCTTCATAGCGGGTCTGTGCGACGTGGCCGATAAGGCGTGCGACGGCGTCGTTCAATTGACCCCCGCTATGTCGCCCAAAGTCGGGCCGATTTCCCGGTTCAGCACCAGATCCGCGATCGCGTCGAGTTCGGTTGGCTCGCGGTTGACGATGACCAGCCGCGCGCCATTGCGCTTGGCCATGACCGGGAACCCCGCGGCCGGATACACGACCAGCGACGAGCCGATCGAAATGAACAGATCGCAGGCTTCGGTTTGCTGGGTCGCATTGCGCATCGGCGCTTCGGGCATCGACTGTCCAAACGATATTGTCGCCGGTTTGACATAGGGGCCGTCGCAAACCCGGCACACCGGCAATGTTTCGTCGGCTTCGAACTGGGGCATGATCTCGTCCAACTCGTGGCGCTGGCCGCAGTCCAGGCAGGTCGCGTAGGTTGAATTGCCGTGCAGTTCGATGATCCTGTCGTCGGCGACGCCCGATCTTTGGTGCAGCCCGTCGATATTCTGGGTGATGACGGCCGAAACCTTGCCAATTCGGACCAGCTTTTCCACCGCCCGGTGTCCGCGGTTGGGCTCGGCCGCCCGGATGCTCGGGTCGATGTTCAGTTTGCGCCGCCAGGTTTCCCGCCGCATGGTCTCCGACTCCATGAAATCCTGGAACTGGATCGGCTGGTTCTTGGTCCAGATACCGCCTGGACTACGAAAATCGGGGATGCCGGATTCGGTGCTGATGCCAGCGCCGGTGAAGATAACCGCCCGCTTGCTTTCGTCGAGCAGCGATTGAAATTGTTCCAGTTCGATGTCCAGATCGGTCATCGCATCTTCATCAAATAGTTCCTATTCCCGCCGTCATTTTACGTCATAACCAGAATGAGGATATCGTAATTGGCGTAAATAGCAGTGGAAAACCGCATCGGGCAGGCGTATAGCAGGCTTCCGCTAAAATTCGATCACACGGGGATATGGATCATGGGCGCAGATTGGAGCGTCGATAGCTGGCGAAGCAAGCCAATTCGGCAGGTTCCCCACTATCCCGACGAAGCGAAACTGCATGACGCCGAGGCCGCGCTGCGCGCTTTTCCGCCGCTGGTCTTTGCCGGCGAGGCGCGCAATCTGAAGGACCGGTTGGCGAAGGTCGCCGATGGCCGCGCGTTTCTGCTGCAAGGCGGCGATTGCGCCGAGAGTTTCGCTGAGTTCACCGCCAACAATATCCGCGATACCTTCAAGGTGTTGTTGCAGATGGCGGTCGTCCTCACCTTTGCCGGGTCCTGTCCGATCGTCAAGGTCGGGCGCATGGCGGGGCAGTTCGCCAAGCCGCGCTCATCGCCGAACGAGACGGTCGACGGCGTCGAATTGCCAAGCTATCGCGGCGATATCGTCAACGGCATCGAATTCGATGCGGCCCGGCGGGCCCCGGACCCAGACCGCCTGGTGCGCGCTTATAATCAGTCCGCGGCCACGCTGAACCTGCTGCGCGCCTTCGCCCAAGGCGGGTTCGCCGATTTGCATCAACTGCATCGCTGGAATCTCGATTTCGTCGCCGACAGCCCGCTCGGCGAGCAATACAAGGAATTGTCGGACCGGATCGGTGAAACCCTGTCCTTCATGGAGGCTTGCGGGTTGACCGGAAATTCGGTGTCGCAGATTCGCGAGACCGAATTCTACACCAGCCATGAAGCCCTGTTGCTGTGGTACGAGGAAGCCCTGACGCGCCAGGACAGCCTGACCGACCAGTGGTACGATTGTTCGGCCCATATGCTGTGGATCGGCGACCGTACCCGCCAGCCCGATGGCGCGCATGTCGAATTCCTGCGCGGCGTCAAGAATCCGATCGGCATAAAATGCGGCCCGACATCCAACCCCGATGAATTGTTGCGCGTCATCGACATCCTGAACCCGGATAACGAACCCGGCCGGATGACCCTGGTTGTGCGCATGGGCCATGACAAGGTGCTGGAGCATCTGCCGCCCCTGATTCGCGCCATCGAACGCGAAGGCCGGATCGTCGTGTGGTCCTGCGATCCGATGCACGGCAATACGATCAAGGCCGAGAGCGGCTACAAGACCCGGCCCTTCGACCGTATTCTGACCGAGGTGCGCCGCTTCTTCGAGGTCCACGAGGCCGAAGGCAGCTACGCCGGCGGCGTGCATATCGAAATGACCGGGCAGGACGTGACCGAGTGCATGGGCGGCGCCCAGGCAATCAGCGACACTGCCTTGTCGGAGCGCTATCACACCCATTGCGACCCGCGCCTGAACGCCAGTCAGTCGCTCGAACTTTCCTTCCTGATCGCCGATTTCCTCAAAGCGCAGCGGGTCGGCAACAGAAAGTCGATTGCCGCCGCGTCATAGTGATGAAAAACGACATGAACGGTCCGGCCGAACCCGATATCAGCGCCTGGGCCGACGCCTATTTCAACCGCACCAAACGAACCGTTGCGCGGTTCGGCGACGTGCCGGTGACCTATGCCATATTTATGCGCCGTCCGGTCGTCGCCGCACCCCGGCTGGCGACCGACTGGCTGGCGGCGATGGGCCGTCTGCGCAATGCCGAATTCACGGTCGAGCTGTGCCACGAGGAAGGGCGCTGGGTCGGCGCCGGGGAACCGCTGATGTATGTAAGCGGCTCGTTCCAGCAACTCGTCGATCTGGAAACCGCATTGTTGCAGAAGATCGGTCCGGCTTCGGTTGCCGCCTACAACGCTTGCGTCATGTGCATGGACTTGCCGAAGACCGCATTCCTGGCGATGGATGCACGGCATTGCGCCGGCATGGAAATGGCCGAGATGATGGCCTATGCCGCCTCGGTCGGATCGGCGCGGGCGCGGCGCAAGGTCGGCGCAGTCGGGTTTATCGGCAATGCGACCGATGCGACCGCGCATTATTTCGGCCAGAAAAAGGGGCTCGGCACCATGCCGCATGCGCTGATCGGCTATGCCGGATCGACCTTGCGCGCGGCCGAGATGCTCGTGGAAACCTTTCCCGGCGAGGACCTGACCGTCTTGGCGGATTATTTCGGCCGCGAAATTTCCGATTCTCTCGCCGTCTGCAAGCGGTTCCCCGATATGGTCGAAGCGGGGCGGATGGCCTTTCGCCTGGATACGCCTGGCAGCCGCTATATCGAGGGGCTGGATACCGCCGCCGCCTATGCGGTTCTGGACCGCAACGTGCCGGACGCTATTCGCGGCTACCGTACCGAAGCGGAACTGCGCGATTTGATCGGCCCCGGCGTTTCGGCGGCGGCCATATGGCGGTTCCGCGAGGCGCTGGACGCCGCCGGATTCAGCCAAGCCCGTATCGTCGCCTCCAGCGGTTTCGGCCCGGCCAAATGCAAGGCGATGGCGATCGCATCGGCGCCTATCGACGTTGTCGGCACGGGCAGTTATCTGCCCGACCGCTGGAGCGAAACCTACGCCACCGCCGACATCGTCGCGTATGACGGCAAGCCCCAGGTCAAGGTCGGCCGGGAATTCCTGCTCCGGGAGCGGCAAACAAATCTAGGCGGATAGAGATGCTGCGGCGTCGCGCGGTTCAGATAAGGTTGGCGTGGCGAAGTGCTTCGTGGTCTTTCTTCAGCGCGTCGAACAGCGTGGCGAGGTGGGTGATATCTTTTGCGCCATGGCGTTCTTCCAGGCCGACCCGGTCGTCGGGTGAATCAAGGCGAATGCGCAGGTCGCCGTAAAGCGCGTTCATAACGGCGTGAAATTCGCCGTCGCCGAATGTCCAGGCCAATTCCGCCTCGTCGCGGGTCGCCGGCATCTGCGCGCCGATAATGTCGATCATCCAGTCGCGCCGCTGGGCAATATCGGCGAAGTGATGCGCGATACCGATCAGTACGTCTTCGACGACGGTTTGACAGATTGGGTCGGCATAGACCTCATCCCAACTGAAGGCGTCGCCATGCACGGCGCGTAGCGTATCGACGAGCATATTGGTGCGTTCGGTGTTCTGGGAATAGGCGTCGTTGCCGAGTATCTGATGCAGGGCGGTGAGAAAGCCCGGGATGATACGCCGGGACAAATGGCGCTCGCGGTTCAAAAATTCGTCCGAACGCGGCAGGAGTTGCGCGAAGCATTCGACCATGATGCGGCCGAAATACGACTTGCGCATCGCCGACCAGTACATCGATTGCGCCGTGGCCAGGCAGGTGGACCAGGTTTCGGTGCATAACAGGGTCAGCGCGGGGTCGGCGGCATCGATGATGGCCTCGCGGATATCGGCTTCGCGTAAGCCGCCAGCGTTTTGTTTCGCCAGATCGAGCAACCGCGTGGCGTAGAGTCCGATCGCCCGTTGCACCGCGTCATGAATGTGCGATGGACCGGGAGGCAGTGATAAATTAATGCGGTCCTGCATGGCCGTTTAATCCTGAACTCGTGTGGAGACTTGATTTTTCAGCGCCATAAGGATAGTCCGCTGGAGTCGGATTGATTAGTCTTGCAAGAAGGGTTCGCGCCTGTATGACCGATAAGTTGACCATTGCGATGGCCCAGATCAACCCGACGGTCGGCGATATCGGCGGGAACGTGGCGCGTATTCTTGCCGCCCGGGACCGGTCGGTGGGGGCGGATCTCGTGGTTTACTCCGAACTGGTCCTGTCCGGTTATCCGCCCGAAGATCTCGTGCTCAAACCCTTTTTCCAGGACCGGATCGAAGCGGCCGCCAACCAGCTGGCCGCCGCGACGGGCGATGGTGGCGCCGCCATGCTGGTCGGCGCGCCGTGGCGCCATGAAGGCGGATTGTACAATGCTGTATTGCTGCTGGATGGCGGTGCCGTCGCGGCGGTCCGCTTCAAGCGAAACCTGCCCAATTACAGCGTTTTCGACGAGAAACGCATCTTCGACGACGGCCCGATGCCGGGGCCGGTGAATTTTCGCGACGTGCGCATCGGCGTACCGGTCTGCGAGGATATCTGGTCGCCCGAAGTGGCGGAATGTCTGGTCGAGAACGGCGCGGAAATCCTGATCGTCGTCAACGGATCGCCGTTCGAATCCGACAAGGTCGACGTCCGCCTGCAACACGCGGTGCAACGGGTCACTGAAACCGGTCTGCCGTTACTCTATGTCAATCAGGTCGGTGGCCAGGACGAGTTGGTTTTCGATGGCGGCTCTTTTGCGCTGAACGCGAATTGCCGGCTGGCGGCGCGTCAACCGGCCTTCACCGAAGACATCTTGATGACGCAATGGCGCCGCGACGGCAATAACGGCTGGGTCTGCGCGGTGACCGACCGGGCCGCCCACCCGGAAGGGCTGGGGGCGTCGTATCAGGCCATGGTGCTGGGACTGGCAGATTACGTGAACAAGAACGGCTTTCCTGGCGTCATCCTGGGTCTGTCGGGCGGTATCGATTCGGCGCTGAGTGCTGCCGTCGCGGTCGATGCGCTGGGACCGGACCGGGTGCGCTGCGTGATGATGCCGTCGCCTTATACCAGCCAGGACAGCCTCGACGATGCCCGCGAATGCGCCCAATTGCTGGGCGTGCGGCTGGACGATGTCCGCATCGAACCGGCCATCGACGCCTTCAACGAAATGCTGGCGCCGATGTTCGGCGACCGCCCGCCCGACACCACGGAGGAGAATATACAGGCGCGCAGCCGCGGCGTGACCCTGATGGCGATATCCAACAAACTTGGCCACATGGTCCTGACCACCGGCAACAAATCGGAAATGTCGGTCGGTTACGCAACCCTCTATGGCGATATGTGCGGCGGCTTTTCGGTCCTGAAGGATGTCTATAAATGCGATGTCTTCAAATTGTCGCACTGGCGCAATCGCTCGCTGCCGGAACGCGGATTGGGGCCGGCGGGGCGGGTCATCCCGGAGCGGATCATCACCAAGCCGCCCTCGGCGGAACTGCGGCCCGACCAGACCGATCAGGATTCGCTGCCGCCTTACGACGAACTCGACGATATTCTCTCCTGCCTGATCGAAGACGAGATGGGGCTGGCGGCGATCTGCCAGCGCGGCCATGACCAGCAAACCGTGCAGCGGGTCTGGCGGATGCTCGACCGGGCCGAATACAAGCGCCGTCAGGCGCCGCCCGGCGTCAAGTTGACCCGCCGCGCCTTTGGCCGTGACCGCCGCTATCCGATCACCAATAGTTTCCACACGATTATCTGAGCGCCCCATGGCCACCAGCGACATCCTGGCTGAAGCCCAGGCGCATTTGGAAGCCGGGCGGCTGGATGCGGCCATGACCGCCGCAAGGCGGGTGCTGGATCTGGAACCGGATAATCTTGACGCCATGCTGGTGACTGCCGGGGTTCTGCGCCGGGGTGGCCGCCACGATGTCGCGGTGAAGATGTACGAGACGATTCTGGCCCATTTTCCAGACACCGCCCAGGGGCATGCGGGACTGGGTGCGTGTTTTGGCCTGGCGCGGCGCTACACCAGGGCGGTGCCGGCGCTGCGCCGCGCCGTCGAGCTTGACCCGGAATACTTCGAGGCCTGGAGCTTCCTTGGCGAAGCGCTGGTCGAACAGGGCAGGACCGACGACGCAATCGACTGTTTCGAGCGTTCGCTGGCGATCCAGCCCTATAACAGTGTGGCGATCTCGAAATACCTGTTCTACATCGCCTTCGATGCGCGGTTCGATGCCGCGCGGATATTCGCGCTCAACCGGGAATGGGGTGAACATATCGCTGACATGGTGGGAAAGCCGAAACCGTTTGCCCGCCGCCGCGACGCAAAAAGGCTGCATATAGGCTATCTTTCCGATGAATTCCGCCAGGGTGTTACGGCCCGTTTCATGATGCCGGTTCTGGTCCATCGCGACCGAGCGCGGTTCCGCGTCACCGGCTACGCGCGCGGCGCCGCCCACGACGCCACGACCGACAGGCTGGCGGAATTGACCGACCGGTGGCGTGACCTGTCGGGCAAGTCCGAGGCGGCCGCCGCCGCCGCAATCCGCGCCGACAAGATCGATATCCTGGTGCTGTGTACCTCCTACCGGGCGCAAAGCCGGACAATCCTGGCCTACCGGCCGGCCCCGCTCCAGGTCTGCTATGCCAATATGGTATCGACGACGGGCCTGAGCGCGGTCGATTATCTGGTCACCGAGGCCTTGGCCGATCCGCCCGGCAGCGATGTATATTATACCGAAAAACTGGTTCGGTTGACCCGCGCCAATGTCTATATGCCGCCCGAGTCCAGCGGCGATCCGGGCCCGCCGCCCTGCCTGGAATCGGGCCGCGTGACCTTCGCCAGCTTCAACAATATCGGCAAGGTCACGGATGCGGTGGTGACGCTGTGGTGCCGCATTTTGGACGCGGTTCCGGGGTCGCGCCTGACGATAAAAAGCGTCGACCGGTTTTCCGATCCCGGCACGCGAAGCCATGTCACGGCGATGTTCGCGGCCCGTGGAATCGGCCCGGACCGGCTGGAAATGTTGCCGGGCGACGACGGTCTGGTGGACCATCTGGCGCGCTATCGGGCGGTCGATATCGCCCTCGACCCGTTCCCCTGTAATGGCGGCACGACCAGCCTGGAGGCGCTGTGGATGGGGGTGCCAGTGGTGACGATGGCGGGCGAGACCTTTATGAGCCGCCAGGGTCTCACGTTTCTTGGCTTGCTCGAACTGGACGACCTTATCGCCACCGATGCGCAATCCTATATCGACGCGGCGCGGCGGCTGGCCGGCGATCCGCAGCGCCTTGCGGACCTTCGGCGCAGTTTGCGCCAACAGGTTGAAACCCGGCTTCTCGACCCGTCCGGCCATGTCGAGGAACTGGAACGCGGTTATGAAGAGATGTGGCACCGCCATGCGGCGCAAGAGCGTCCGGCCGCCTTTGGCGTGCCCAACGGGGAACTCGGCAAATGACGGACGATGCAGGAATTTTCAGCGGCCTCAAGGTGATCGATGCGGCAAACTTCGTTGCCGCCCCGGCGGCGGCCACCATCCTGGCCGATTTCGGCGCGCAGGTGATCAAAGTGGAAACGCCGGGACTGGGCGACCCCTATCGCGGTGCTGCCCGGATCAACCGCTATCCCCAAAGCGATTATGCGCATCAATGGATCGTCGATAACCGCAACAAGAAAGGCATCGCCCTCGATCTCAAATCGGACCAGGGCCGCGCGGTGCTCTACCGGCTGGTCGAGGACGCCGATGTCTTCATCACCAACGCGCCGTTGGCGTCGCGCAAACGGCTGGGCATCCGCGACGAGGATATCCGGCCGCATAACCGGCGCATCATCCATGCCTCGGTCTCCGCCTATGGCGACAGCGGCGCGGAGGCCGGGCGCACCGGTTTCGACAGCACCGCCTGGTGGGCGCGCACCGGTCTGATGGCCCTGGTCAAGCCGACGCCGGATGCGCCGCCGGCGCGCTCGATGCCGGGCATGGGCGACCATCCGACGGCAATCGCCCTGTTCGGCGCCATCGCCATGGCGCTGTACCGGCGCGAGCGGACCGGCGAGGGCGGCAGCGTGACCACATCGCTGCTGGCGAACGGTCTGTGGTCCAACGCAATCATGGTCCAGGCGGCGCTGTGCGGCGGAACCGTTGAGCCGCGTCCGGGGCGCGATGCGGCCGATAATGCGCTCAACAACCTGTACCGGACTTCGGACGGCCTCTGGCTGCACCTGTTGTTGATGAACCAGGAACACCGCTGGGCCGAATTCGCCGCCTTGGCCGGGTGCCCGGAGGCGGTCGGCGATGCGCGCTTCGCTTCGCCCGAAGCGCGGGGGCGGCATTGCGCCGAACTGATCGTGCTGCTTGACGGCGTGTTTGCCCGGCATGACCGGGAATACTGGCAGGCATTGTTGAGCGGGCACGGATTTACCTATGGCGTTGTCGCCACCATGGCCGATGTTCTGGCCGACCGGCAAATGCGCGACAGCGGCGCGCTGCGAGCGATGCCGGACCCGCGCGCCGGCGCAACCCACATCGTCGATAGTCCGATCTGGATGACCGGGGTCGAGAAGACGCCGCCGGTGCTGGCGCCGGCCCTGGGCCAACATACGGTTGAGGTCCTGCGCGGTGCGGGCTATGACGACGGCGAAATCGAACGCCTCAAGGAATCCGGCGCCATCGCCTGATCCATCCAAAGGATAAAGCCGTGCCGCTGAGACTGCACAACACCATCGCGCGCGCCAAACAGGACTTCGAACCCGTCGATCCCGGCCATGTGCGGATGTATGTTTGAGGGCCGACGGTCTATGACGACATCCATATCGGCAACGCGCGGCCGCTGGTGGTGTTCGACGTGTTGTGCCGGTTGTTGCGGCGGCATTATCCTAGGGTCACCTATGTCCGCAACATCACCGATGTCGATGACAAGATCAATGCGCGGGCCAAGGAAAGCGGCACCGGCATCGCCGAGTTGACCCGGCGCACCACGGCGCGGTTCCACATTGACGCCGCGGCAATGGGGGTGCTTGAACCCGATGTCGAGCCGCGGGCGACCCAGTATATTCCCGAAATGATCGCGCTGATCGAGCGGCTGATCGAGGCGAACCACGCCTATGCCACCGAGGGCCATGTGCTGTTCGATGTGCCCTCGATGCCGGATTATGGCGGGCTGTCGCGCCACAGCCGGGACGCGCTGATTGCCGGCGCCAGGGTCGATGTCGCGCCCTATAAGCGCGATCCATGCGATTTCGTGCTCTGGAAACCGAGCCAAGACGATCTGCCCGGCTGGCCCAGCCCGTGGGGGCGCGGGCGGCCCGGCTGGCATATCGAATGTTCGGCGATGAGCCAGAAGCATCTTGGCGTCGATTTCGATATCCATGGCGGCGGTCAGGACCTGATTTTTCCGCATCATGAAAACGAAATTGCGCAAAGCCATTGCGGCAATCCGGGCTCGCATTTCGCCCGGTTCTGGGTCCATAACGGCTATGTGATGAGCGAAGGCGAGAAGATGTCGAAATCGCTCGGCAACTTCTACACCGTGCGCGACCTGCTCGGCGAATTCCCCGGCGAGGCGCTGCGGCTCACCTTGCTGCAAACCCATTACCGCGCGCCGCTCGATTTCACCAAGGACGGCTTGCGGCGGGCCAAATCCACCCTCGACCGGTTTTACGGCGCGTTACGGGGCGTTGAAGATTTGCGTGGCGGCGAATTGCCGGCTGAATTCATCGCTGCGCTCAACGACGATCTGAACACGCCGCTTGCCCTGAGCGCGTTGCACGAAGCGGTTTCGGTCCTGAACGCGGCGCCGGGCGGGGCGCTGACATCAGCCGCGGGCAAGGTGGTCGTAGCTGCCGGCCGATTGCTCGGGCTGCTGCAACAGGACCCGGAAGATTGGTTCCGGTGGCGTGGTGCTGGCGACGATGCGTTCGACGATGCCGCCGTCGAGACGATGATTGCCGAGCGGGCGGCGGCGCGGGCGCAACGGAATTTCGGCGAATCGGACCGCATCCGCGATGCGCTGGCGCAGGCAGGGATCATTCTGGAAGATAAACCCGAAGCGACGATCTGGCGGCGCAAATAGGGAGTGAGGACCCTGCGGCAAGTCGCTTTTTCACGGAAGGGCAATCGATGAGCGGGATGTTGGCGCTGCTCCTCGCCGGGTTTAGTGGCCTCGTTGGCATACTGGTCGGCGCGACCAGTATCGGCGGCGTTCTGCTGGTGCCGTTCCTGACTTATTTTGCCGGTATCGATGTCCATGCGGCGATCGGTGCTGCGATGTTCAGCTATATCTTTGCCGGTGCGGCGGGCGCCTGGTTCTATTCGCGCCGCGGGTCGATTCAGTGGTCTATTGCCGGATGGTTGATCCTTGGCGCGATGCCGGGCGCTTTCGCGGGATCGATGGCAAAATCGGCGGCGTCGGGACCGGCCCTGGAAGGATTGATCGGCCTGCTATTGTTGTTCGCGGCCTATACCGCCATGCGGCCGGGACCGGGCCGCGCCGGGCCGGGCCGGGTGATGGCGAAACCGCTTCTTGTCGCCCTGGGTGGGCTTACCGGATTTGGTTCCGCGATGTCGGGCACTAGCGGGCCGCTTATTCTCCTGCCCATTCTGCTCTGGCTCAATGTTCCGGTCATCAGCGCGATCGGCGTGGCCCAGGCGGTTCAGTTGCCGATAGCGCTGCTTGCCACGGGCGGCAATTTTCTGTCCGGAACGGTTGCGCTGCTGATCGGTCTGGTCATCGCGCTGGCGCTCATTGGCGGCATCGCGGCCGGCGCGGCGCTCGCCCATGCGCTTTCTCCGTCGGTGCTTAAACGGGGCGTCGCCTGGGTCGTTCTTGTTGTCGGTATCGGCATTCTGGTCAGGTTGTTCGCGGCGCAATTCGCCATGGTAAATTAATCGCGCGGCGTTATATTTTTGTTGGGGCTGACCCAGATAACTAGTTCAAGTACATTCTAACCCATTGCCTTAGGTGCAATAATTGAGATGCTGGGTCACTGTTGTTAAAACGCCACTCACATTCCTTCAAATATAGCCCAAATT
>Ga0066376_10003097_pt1 | contig 15153 bp, 16 predicted proteins | sample Knorr_S15_td_Bot_FD_77009 | JGI IMG/M metagenome (GOLD analysis project Ga0066376, IMG submission 77009) | Marine microbial communities from Southern Atlantic Ocean transect - Knorr_S15_td_Bottom_ad_5009_LV_A | ecosystem: Environmental > Aquatic > Marine > Oceanic | place: Southern Atlantic... | reverse complement strand
CTTCGGGATAAATTCTTTGACAACGCGACTTCGTCCCCGGTGAATTATCGCGTCCACCAGTCCATTTGCCTGGGGTGTGTACATGGCACTACAGCGCGGACTGATCTCCTCGAGTATGGACACCCCGAGCTCCAAGCATGTGAAATGAGCGACGTACAGAATGACTCCGTTGCCTTCTTCAAGGGCTTTCTCGAGGTTTTCCCGACCCTCGACGTGAATTAGCTCTCGCAAACGCTTGAGCGGCGCATACCAGGCGAGCCCCATTTCTGCGATGGAGATGCCCAAAGATTCGAAGTTCCGGTCACGCAGCCGGGCTCGTTCAGCGTCAGTGAGTTCGGGAAAACATACCTCTAAATTTCGTAGTGCCGTATGCGAACTCTTGCGCAGAACGAACTTCAAGAGGCGCCCAAGCCGCTTGCCGATTGCAATCTGCCAGCGGAACGGAAGGTAGACCCAGCAGCGCAACCACAGCCAAAAAAACCAGATCGGCCAGTAGCGTGGATGCCAGAATCTCGCTAGCGAGACGTCGTCTTGGATGGAATGCATATTCGAAACGACGAGCGGTGGCAGTCAAGCCGATTGCTTCTGTGTCTGATAGAGATCCGGATAGGAATCCGGTCGGCCTTTGAAGCGCTTGTGGATCCAACCATACTGCTCAGGACAGAGGCGCACGTGAGTCTCGAGTTTCTTCATGAGACGGGCGGTATCTTCCGAGAGATCATCGCTGGGAAAGTTCTCGAGCGGTTCACCGATGGTCAAAATATAACCTGAATCATCGGGAAGCCGCCTGCCGAAGTAGGTGAGTACAGTCGCACCGCTCATCTTTGCGAGCCGGCTGGTTGCCGTATTGGTCATTGCTGGAACACCGAAGAATGGGATGAGCGCGCTGTATTTGCGTTGATAGCTCTGGTCCGCTGCATACCAGACGGTCGCATTTTCTCGCAGGCTTCTGACCATCGTCCGGACGCTGTCTTTGTGAAAAAGCACATCTATGGCTCGCAGGCGACCTCTCGTCATGATCACGTTCATCAGTTCATTGCGTTGCGCACGATACATCCCACGAATATCGGGAGAGATCTGCTCCAACGCAGCGAAAAAAAATTCGAGCGTCGTCAGGTGCGCGGAGAACAATACGACGCCTTTGCCTTTCGCGAGTGCGTCGCGTAAATGTTGCTCGCCCTCTATCTGGATAAGATCACGAATGGTTTTTTTCGAGCCGAACCACGCCATTGATATCTCTACGACGGACGCGCCGAGGGCTTCGAAGTGCCTTCGTCGCAGCGCGTCCCGTTCTTGATCCGACAGCTCAGGAAAACATGCTGCCAGATTTCTATCCGCGATGTGCCGCTTCGGATAGAGAGCGAAATGCAGGAACCGGCCAAACCGCTTGCCGATCCGGAGCTGCCAGGAGAAGGGCAGGAGGACCAGGGCGCGCATACAGATATAGACCAGCCAGGTAAACCAATACCGGGGCGTCCAGAATTGTAGCAAGGAGCGCTTCTCGAAGGATTCCATAGCTGATTCTTAGTGATTCGAAACTTTGCCGGATGGCAAATTCTATCAACTGGGAGCTAGCGCGCATATTGCCATTTCCTAGTTGGGACCCAGTAGCGCCACACGCATCGTTGCTATTCTCGATTCAGATGCTTTAGAGTCGTCAGCATAATGATCAGACTTACTTGGCTTGGAGTGATCGTTGGGCTCGGCCTATCGATCGGTTTGAATTCGATCGCCGCGCCGGGCCTTTCACCTCAACATGAGAAAGCTGATCGCCTTCTCGTCGTAAAATCCGAGCGAAAACTATATCTGCTAAAGGAAGGCGAAGTATTACGCAGCTTCGATATCGCGCTCGGCTTGATCCCGGAGGGGCCGAAGCAGCGCGAAGGCGATTTCCGAACGCCTGAGGGGAACTACCATCTGTCCGGGAGGAATCCGAATAGCGACTATTTTCTGTCGATCCAGATCTCATATCCCGATGCGCGGGATGTTGCGAGGGCACGTGCGACAGCCGTCGATCCGGGCGGTCAGATCATGATCCATGGACGGCCGAATGAGCCCAAGTACTCGGAGAGCCGCTATCAGACCTGGGACTGGACGGATGGCTGTATCGCTGTCTCCAACTCGGACATGGTGGATATTTGGCTTATGACCGACGAAGCGACACCTATCGAAATTCGTCCCTGAGAGTTTCGTTGTTCTCGATTCAATGCTAGTCAATCAGGTTACCTGACCGATGGACGCATGCATTAGTCCCGAAGGGAGTCTAGAGATACTGTCTCGGCTCGAAGTCGCACAACTTCGGGACACAGGCGAGGGCGGTCTATACGAACTCTGGCGACAGTGCTCGCTCGCAGTGTTGAATTCTGGAGACCAGAGCGACGACGTTCGCGAGATTCTTCGAAGGAACCAGAATTTCAGTATCGCCATTCTCCAGAAAGAGGGAGGTATGGCGTTGGTTCTGAAGAATGCGCCCGAATCCGCATTCGTCGACGGTCAGATGATTCGTGGCGCTGTCGAGCAGTTGTTCTCTGTCGTCAGAGATTTGATCTATATAAACGATGAAGTTCTGAGCAGCGATCTATTCGATTTATCGGCATCAGAAGGAATCACAAACGCCGTCTTCCACATTTTGAGAAACGCGCAGGTTTTCCATTCTGATGAGGAACCTAATCTGGTCGTTTGCTGGGAAGGGCATGCGATAAGCCGCGAAGAATACGATTACAGCAAGGCGGTTGGATACGAATTCGGATTACGAAAGTTCGACGTATGCACCGGCTGTGGCGACGGAGCAATGAAGGGCCCGATGAAAGGGGCTGGATTGGGGCACGCCAAGCAACGTGTCAGGACAGGTCGCTACCTTGGGGTCACCGAGCCGACAATTATCGCTGCGGAGTCTCCGAATCCAATCGTCAATGAACTCGTGATCATGCCTGACATGGAGAAACGTCTGGAGGCGTTCGTACGGCTTGGACATGCGATCGTCGTGTTCCCCGGCGGTGTCGGAACGACTGAGGAGATTCTCTATATTCTCGGTATCCTGTTGAGTCCGGGAAATGAGTCGTTGCAGCTACCGCTAATTTTTACCGGACCGAAGAGTAGTGAGGCGTATTTTCGTCAGTTGGACGAGTTCATCGGGGTGACATTGGGCCCGGCTGCACAGGCGCGCTACCAGATAATTCTTGCCGAGCCGAAAGTAGTTGCCGAAGTTGTCAAGGATGGACTTGAAGACGTCCAGACATTTCGCGCGGAAAACGATGATGCTTATTTTTTCAACTGGATGCTGTCTATCGATTTCCAGTTTCAACAGACGTTTGAGGCGACCCATGAGAATATGGGATCCCTCGGGCTTCACAGAGATCAGCCTGCGCATCGGTTGGCGGTGAACTTGCGACGGGCATTCTCCGGAGTGGTTGCAGGAAACGTCCGCGAGTCCGGCATTCGGCAGGTAGAAGAGAACGGTCCCTTCGAGCTCCACGGTGAGCCGGCGCTGATCAAATCGTTTGACCTGTTATTAAGAAATTTCGTATCTCAACGACGAATGCGTCTCTCGGATCCGGCGCTGTACAAGCCGTGTTATCGAATCATGTCTTAACGGAGCACGACTTTTCGTCGCGCCATAAACTCGAACCTCGGCCGTCCCTCATTACGTAAAAACCACTGTAATACACTGTTTTAACATTTGTTTTATCTCATCTCTCTGTGATGTAGTTCCTGGAGAATCGGACACGTCAATGGTTAAATTACTCCTACACGACGACAGGGAATGTCAGTGCAGATATGAGTGACCAGAAAAATCACCAGTTTCTCCCGGCTCTTTACGCGGGGTCTACAAACCATCGGGGAGCGCCGAGCGGAACCGCCAATGCGAGAAATTCTGCCGCGACGAGTGATTGACACGTTAGCGAGCAACAGGGTTGGGACGCGTATCGGAAATGGTTGTCTCGAGTGAATACGCAGCCGGCCCAACGTTCTCCGCGAGACGCCTCAATCTATAGCTGGCGCGGCTACAACAACTGGGCCGACAAGGTTCGGCAGAACTGGACTGAGGGCGAGCCCGTCGAGTCCTAAACACTCTGCTAATCGGTAAACTATCCTGCGGGTCGACTAATAGCCGACTCAACATCCTGAGCCTTTCTCTTAAGCCACTGCGTCAGCGAATACCACTCGTCTAGATCCTCCCTGACCCGCCGGCCTGGCATCTCGAATATTCCGATACCCGACTCCGCGGAGCGGACGTAGTTTTGCGAGTCTCGGAATGTTGCGACTAGGGGAATGTCGAGGCTCATTAGGAAACGCATCAGTGACTGCGAGATGATATTTTTCGCTCTGACTCGATTCGCGACGATCCCAATTCTCTCATCGGACCGCTTGATCTTCGCCACGAGCAGTAGATCCGTTATGCATCTGGCGGCAGCGTGGATGTCGATAACCGACGGCATGACGGGGACCAAAATGACGTCTGCGTCCCGGGTAAGCTCCGGAAGCCGCTGAGTATCCAGCGCCGCCGGCGTGTCGATAATCAGTGAGTTGCACTGTTGCGGTACGCGTAGCTGCCAGCTCCGTGTCACCGCCGCGGACTTCTCGTAACCGTTGATTCCGCAGATTTGGGCCTGCTCGCTAGGCCGCTTAGTTAGCCAACGCATGCTGGACCCCTGTGGGTCAAGGTCCATCAAAGCAGGCTGGTCGCCGGACACAGCAAGATAGGCGGCAAGATTAGTGGCAATCGTAGTCTTACCGGAGCCGCCTTTCGGATTCAAAATTAGAATTCTTTGCATGTTGACCGCTACATCGCCGTAGTCGCCGGAGCCGATAGGATTCAGCGTATCAACCTACAATAAATTAAGCCCGTTTGTCTCCCAGAACCCGTCCTTTTTGAGAGTCCTTTCACAGCAACGATTGCGAGCGCCCGGTAGTCTGGCTCGGCGATATAACGCGCGGGAACCAAGGGCAGATAAGAAACGTGGAAATCATTCCGCAATGGCTGGACGACCTGGAAGATATAGTCTTTTCCCTTGCGTTGATCTGGGAGCGTCAGCGGTTACGCTTCCTGCAAGCCGGGCTCGCAGCCTCGATAGTTGTGCTGGGTATTGAGATGGCGGACGTTCAGACGTCATTGGCTCCCACGTTTGCCTCAGCAGCACTGGGAAGCGTCGGGATCTGGTTCACCGGATCGATATTTGCGCAGCATCTCGCTCCTCAGCACGTCGCCGTGCCGGGTCCGAGCCCAGCCGAACGCTTGAAATTCTCACTGTCGGCCCCATCTAGCCTGGGAATTCCTAGACTTCGGGCGGGCGTATGGCCAACTCTACACAGCAGGCAACATTCAGTTTCCAGGCAGAAGTAAAGCAACTGTTGCACCTGATGGTGCACTCGCTTTACAGCAATAAAGAGATCTTCCTGCGGGAGCTGATATCCAACGCCTCCGACGCTAACGACAAGCTGCGATTCGAGGCGCTTGCGGCTCCCGCGCTGCTGGAAGATGAACCGGATCTATGTATAACGGTGACACTGGATCCGGACAACGGCGTTCTTTGCGTCAGTGATAACGGCATCGGGATGACCCGTGACGAAATCGTCGAGCAGCTTGGGACCATCGCTCGTTCGGGAACGGCAGAATTTATCGGTCGTCTAAGCGGCGAGTCCAAACACGACTCCCAACTCATCGGCCAGTTCGGCGTCGGCTTTTATTCCTCTTTCATCGTTGCGGACTCGGTGGAGGTTATCAGCCGTCGGGCCGGTACGCCGTCGGCAGAAGCCGTGAAGTGGACTTCGACCGGTGAAGGCGAATACACGGTGGAGGCCATCGACCGGCCCGAACGAGGCACAACCGTGAAGCTCAAGCTGAAGCCCGAGGAATCCGAGTTTTTGCAGATGCTAGCGGTCAAGGCGCTAATTCATAAGTACTCTGACCACATCGCGTTTCCGGTTCGCGTCACGACTGAAAATGACGATGACGATAAGGCGGAGACCGTCAATCGTGCCAAAGCTCTCTGGACCAGGCCACGAGCCGAGATCGAAGACGAGGAATATCTCGAGTTCTACAAGCACATCGCACATGATTTCGCGGACCCACTGATCTGGAGTCACAATCGTGTTGAAGGCAAGCGCGAGTACACGAGCTTGCTCTATGTTCCGGCGACGGCTCCGTTCGATCTCTGGAATCGCGAATCGCCGAGAGGAGTCAAGCTCTATGTTCAGCGCGTCTTCATCAGCGATGAGGCGACGCAGTTTCTCCCTCTCTATCTCCGATTTGTCCGCGGTATCGTTGATTCGAATGATCTCTCGCTGAACATTTCGCGCGAGTTGTTGCAACAGGACCCGAACGTCGCCGCGATAAAGCGCGCTCTGACCAAGAGAATGTTGGATTTGCTGGAGAGACTGGCCAAGAAGGACGCGGAAAAATTCCGTACATTTTGGACGGCGTTCGGGGCTGTTCTAAAAGAGGGTATTGTGGAGGACTCGAGCAACCGCGAGAAGATTGCCGGGTTGCTGCGGTTCAATAGCACCGAGTCGGACGGTCTGGAATCCGATCGGTCTCTGGACGACTATCTCGGAAGCTGCCCCGCCGAGCAGGACACGATCTATTACTTGACCGCAGAGTCGCCCACAGCGGCTCGCAACAGCCCGCATCTGGAGGGCCTGCGTGAGAAGGGTGTCGAGGTGTTACTCCTGTCAGAGCGCATCGACGAGTGGGTCATGCAGCATCTCACTGGGTTCCGCGGCAAGAGTTTCCGGGACGTTAGCCGCGGAGAGCTGGATCTGAACAGTGGCGACGGCGACAAGCTGGTTGAACCCAGTTTGACGAAAGAGCAACAGAACTTACTGAAACGTATCAAGCGAGCGCTTCGAGATAAGGTCGACGAAGTTCGAATTGGCGAGCGATTACGGGAGTCGGCCGCGTGCCTCGTGTTTAGCGAGCATGAGATGGGATTTCAGATGCGGGAACTTTTGAAGGCAGCCGGACAGGAAGCTCCGAACGATGCGCCCTCGCTGGAACTCAACCCGGATCATCCGCTGATCGAAAGACTTGACCAGGAAACGGACGATGAGAAATTCGAGAGTCTATCGCTGGTGGTCCTGGAGCAAGCGACGTTAGTCGAAGGTCAGCCTCTCGAGGATCCAGCTGGATTCGTCCAGCGAATTAATGAGCTGCTATTACAGAAAAGCGGTGATCCTGCCAGTTCTTAGGAGACTAGCTGCGCTGACGTCAGGTGTCGCGGGACTAACCAGCGCTCGAGCGCTTCGAACACAAGTTCGGCGCACAGGGCGAGTAATGCCGCCGGGATAGCGCCTTGAAGAATTAGACTCGTGTTGTTCAACGCGAGGCCTGTGACGATGGGCTCGCCCAGGCCGCCCGCGCCTATGAAGGCAGCCAGCGTCGCGGTGCCGATACTGACGACCGCTGCGATTCTGACTCCGGCGAGCACGTGGGGAAGAGCGAGCGGGATATAGACATGTCTTAGTTGTTGCAGGTGAGTGAGCCCAAGCGCCGTCGCGACACGTCGGAGGAGCGGGTCGATCGTTACGAGCGCCGTGATCGCATTGCGCACTATTGGGAGCAGCGAATAGAGGAAGAGTGCGATGATCGCCGGCGTTTGTCCGACGCCGGCGACCGGTATCATCAGTGCAAGTAGTGCGATGGACGGTATCGTTTGCAGTAAGCCGGCGACGTAGAGAACCACCTTGGACAATCGGCGGGAGCGATACACGGCGAGGGCCAGACTCAGGCCGGTGAGGCAGGCTGCAAGAAGGGCGATGCCGGTCAGCTTCAGGTGAACTAAGGTGTTGTTGACAAGACTCCGCCACATGTTGACAGTAGGCGCCTGAACTTCGGTAACCAGACCCTGAGCCAACAGAAACGCGGCTGCCGCTTCTGCGAAGCTCCTGTTCTCAACCACCACTTCCGCATTCAATGCGCGCATCGATTCGTCATCCAGGCGATCGGCGAGTTCTCCCAGAATCGCCTTGACTTCGGAGTCCAGGTCCTGCCGGGTCAGCGGCAGCGCGTGATAGCTCGGGAAATAACCGCGGTCGTCTTCGAGTACGACAAGTTGATATCTCTGCAGGTCGCCGTCCGTGGAATAGGCATCGGTGACGTCGATTTCGCCCTCGAGCAGTGCCTGATAGGCGAGCCCATGTTCAATACCCGAGCTGTCTTGAGATAACCCGTAGATGCTCTTCAAACCGGGCCAGCCGTCTGCGCGGTCACGAAACTCATGGCTTAGGCCGAAGCGAAGATCGGAAAGCGCCTGAAGATCGGAAATAGTACGCAGGTTGTATCGCCGCGCGGTTGGGGAGGTCACTGCCAGAGCATAGGTATTATTAAATCCAAGCGCCGGTAATGCTTCGAGATCGAGCTGCGCCAGCGCGGCCGCGAGCTGGACGCTATTTAGCGTCGCGTCGCTACCCAGAATGACCTGGCCGATCGTGCCGGTATATTCGGCGTAGACATCGATTTCTCCGGCTCGGAGTGCTTCGAACGCAACGAGTGTTCCGCCGAACCCGAATCTTCTCTCGACCGGAATACCGCGAGACTCCAGCAGTTGCGCCATGATCTCTGCTAGCACATAGCCTTCGGTGAAATTCTTGCTGCCGACCGCGATCTGCTCGGGTTGTGCGGACAGGCCCGAACAGACGCCGAGACAGGTGAGCGACAATGCCAGGCGATCAATCATCACTGCTGTCTCCGACTAGGAGCGCCACGTGTTTTGTCGCGGGGTTTCTCATGACTTCTGCCGTCTCGCCTGTTTGGATAAGTCGGCCGTCGTGGACGATCACAAGCTCCGATGCCAGGCGCCTAGCTTCCGCGATATCGTGCGTAACCAGGACAACGGTCGCCGGCTCAGCCGCGAGCAGCTCAAGGAAGCGAGTGTGAATATCTCGTCGAGTCAACGGATCGACACCGGAGAACGGTTCGTCGAGAAGCAGAATCTCGGGCCGAAGAAACATGGCCCGACAGATGCCTACGCGCTGCTGTTGTCCGCCGGAGAGTTGATAGGGGTAACGAAGCTTGAGCTCCGGCGATAAGTCCATGAGCCGCATTAACTCAGCGGTCCGCGCGTCTATGTCCGCTGGCGACCATCTTTCCAGTGCGCCCAGTAGTCCAATATTCTGTGCGATCCGCAGATGCGGAAACAGCCCTGTGCCCTGTACGGCGTAACCGACTCGGCGCCTGAATCGAGCCAGATCGTCCCTGGGCAACGGTTTGCCGAAGACGTTAACCGTCCCGGAGTCGGGTAGTACGAGCCCGTTTACTAGCTGCAGCAGCGTGGATTTCCCGCTACCGCTTTCACCGATGACGCCCGTGATTGATCGGGGTGGAATACTGAGGCTCAAGTCGTCCAGTACGATACTCTCTGCGTACCGCTTCGTGACTGCCTGAAGCTCGATAATCCCGCTCATCGCAGTCTTACGATAACATTAGGCTGGGCCGATTAGACACGAGGCGGCGAAGTGGCGGAGGTGTGCCGTCGCGTTACCAGGACTCAAACATGATCGATAAAAAAGACTCCTCCAGACAAGCTCTCTCAGAGCGTCTGACGCCGGAGCAGTTCCGAGTTACCCAGGAGGCGGGTACGGAGGCGCCGTTCAGCGGCGAGTTCGTCGGCAACAAAGAGGCCGGTATGTATCACTGTGTCTGTTGTGGGCACGAATTGTTCTCCTCCGGCCAGAAATACGATTCCGGTTCCGGTTGGCCGAGCTTCTGGTCGCCAGCCGTGGACGGTGCAGTCGCAACCCGTCAGGACCTGGGCGGCGGGATGATTCGAGAAGAAGTACTCTGTGCAAGCTGTAACGCGCATCTGGGCCACGTTTTTCCCGATGGTTCGCAGCCTAGCGGCCAACGCTATTGCATCAACTCGGTCGCGCTGGATTTTGACCGGGGTGACGACGATTAGTCGGACCACGGCCCGTTGAAGCAACATGCTCCGACTGCGAAGACGATCCGTGTGCACGGCCCCGCCGGCGCTGTCCAAGGCATACAGGAGGCCCCATCGGAGCGAGACCCGGTTGCCATTGCGCTGCTCTGTCATCCTCACCCACTTCACGATGGCACGATGAACAATAAGGTCGTACACACTTTGGCGCGCGCCTTCGTTTCCCTGGGATGCGTGGCAATTCGTTTCAATTTCCGCGGTGTCGGTGACTCGGAGGGAAGTTTCGCCGACGGGATTGGCGAGGTGGCAGATACCGTGGCGGTCGCCGAATGGTCTCGGTTACAGTGGCCCGATCTGCCATTCTATCTGGGCGGCTTTTCTTTCGGCGCCATGGTCGCTTTCCGGGCGAGTGAACAGCTTTTGCCGGACGGCCTTGTGACCGTAGCGCCGCCTGTCGCGCGAATCGACGCAGCGATAAGCCAGCCTGGATGTCGTTGGCTCGTCGTCCAGGGCGACGAAGATGAGATCGTTGACGCCGATGAGGTCGTCGAATGGCTTAACTCATTGGAGCCCGGTCCTGAACTCAAGATGATGGGCGGAGCTGAGCATTTCTTTCACGGCAGACTAATCGAATTGCGAGACAATCTAATCGAGTTCTTTCAGCCAGATTTCGCGATCGAGCAATAACCACGAGAGTCATGATGCTTAAAAAACTTCGGGACATTTTCAATAATTCTCTGATTAACTCGGATCAGGGGGACTCCGCTGATCGCGATCATGCTCTACGCCTGGCGACCGCAGCCCTTTTGATTGAGGTGGTTCGCGCTGACTACGAAGAAGACATCAAGGAGACGGAGGCTGTAATTTGGCAGCTGCAGACGCACTTCGACTTGACTGAGGAAGAAACCCTGCTTCTCGTCGAAGAGGCAGCGCAAAAGGCGGATCACTCCGTCTCTCTACAGGAGTTTACGCGCCTGCTTCACGAAAATTTATCGGAGAAGGAGAAGCATTCGGTAATTGAAATGCTTTGGCTGATAGCGCTGGCGGATGATCATCTCGACAAACATGAAGACTATGTCGTCCGCAAAGTCGCCGAGCTACTCTATGTAACCCATGGCGACCTTATTCGCATTCGCAACGAGGTGAAAAAAGCGCACGAGAGTTAACTCGCGCCGATATCATGGTGCCGGTCAACGCAATAGGTTGGGCAGCGGAATCGCGAGCGACAGAGCTTGAATGAGAATAACCGCAAGCAGGGGTGACAGATCCAACCCGGAAATTGGCGGCAGAAGACGACGAATCGGCCTGAGTACAGGCTCATTGAGCTCCGCGAGCATCATCGTCAGCGGATGATAGCCACCCGGGCTGATCCAGCCGAGAATGACGTAGACCAGTATCGTCCAGGTGTAGAGCGACAGCGTCAGGCTCACGAGCCGGAGTAGGACAAATTCCGCGAACTGAATCAGAGTCGCAGGTGCGGACGCGACGTAGAGCAGCAGCCAAGTCGCGATCACCTCGAGCAGTACCAGTAGAACCAACGTCGGCAAATCGATACCGGAGCTTGCGGGGATTAATCTGCGGGCGGGCACCACGAGGGGATTTGTCGCCCTGACGATGAATTGAGCGAGGGGATTGTAAAAGTCTGCCCGGATCCACTGCATGATGAAGCGCAACAGAAAGAGCAGCAGATAGAGATGGCTCAGAACTCTGATAAGAAAGAAAAATGAGTCGCGCATGGCTGGGGTTTAAATGTCGTCTGTCCGGTGAGGAACGATAGCATGGCGAGATAGCGAAGTTCCTAGTCCGGTCGCTCACCTTCCAGTCCAGGTCGCGGGCCGAATATCGCCGTACCGACTCGCACAATCGTGCTGCCCTCGCTAATTGCAACTTCGAGATCCGCTGACATACCCATCGACAGAGTGTCCAGCGGAATTCCTTCGTTTATCAAGGATGCCTTGAGCTTGCGCAGACGGGCAAAAAGGCGTGCATTGGCTTCCGGATCCTGGGTCATCGGAGGCAGCGTCATGAGTCCGCGCAAGCGTAAACCCGGCAGCGACATGACGGCGCGGGCGAGCTCCGCGACTTCAGATTCCTCTATTCCTCCTTTCTGCGTCTCCCCGGCCTGGTTGACCTGTATGCAGACGTTCAGCGGTGGGGAAAAATGAGGTCGCTGATCGTTCAGCCGGGTGGCGACCTTCAGGCGGTCGACCGCATGTACCCACTGGAAATTCTCGGCTATATCACGGGTCTTGTTGGACTGAATCCGGCCGATGAAATGCCAGGTAATATCAAGGCGCTCGAGTTCTTTGAGTTTGACGATCGCCTCCTGGACTGCGTTCTCACCGAAGTGCCGCAGTCCGGCCCGGTAGGCGGCCTGAATCGCTGCCGCAGGCTGCCGTTTGCTGACTGCCAGGACTAAGACGCTAGAGGTCGCGCAGCCGGCGTCAGATCGAGCAATCCGGACCCGTTCGAGTGTTTTTGCGATGTGGTCCGCGATTTGAATCACGCTTTGGACGGGCCCTAGCCTATACTATGTTCAGCATATGGTAACCCCGTCGCTGGGGTTCGGCTTACCGGCGCAGAGGGAGCTTCATGGCTGCCGTAGATATCGCTCAGTTGCTCGCGTTTGCGGTCAAGAACAATGCTTCAGACCTGCATCTATCGGCAGGTGTCCCGCCCATCATTCGGGTCGACGGGGACGTTAAGCGGGTCAATATGCCATTGCTGACGCACAAGCAAGTGCACAGCATGGTGTACGACATCATGAATGACAAGCAGCGTAAGGATTTCTAGGAGTTCCTCTAAACCGATTTCTCATTCGAGATTCCCAAGTTGGCTCGCTTCAGAGTCAATGCTTTCAATCAACACCGCGGCTGCTCTGCCGTGTTTAGAACGATTCCCTCTGAGATACTTACTTTGGAAGATCTGGGTGCGCCGCGCATCTTCAAGGATATCGCGATGCATCCTCGTGGCCTGGTCCTCGTCACAGGCCCGACAGGATCCGGTAAGTCGACGACGCTTGCAGCCATGATCGACTATATCAACGAGACCCGACCACATCCTCACGATTGAAGACCCCATCGAGTTTGTGCATGAAAGCAAGAAGTGTCTGATCAATCAGCGCGAGGTTCATCGCGATACTCTCGGTTTCAGCGAAGCGCTACGTTCCGCGCTTCGTGAGGATCCGGACGTCATTCTGGTCGGCGAAATGCGCGATCTTGAGACGATAAGGCTGGCACTCACCGGAGCGGAAACAGGCCATCTGGTGTTTGGCACTTTGCATACGAGCTCCGCCGCGAAGACGATCGACCGCGTCGTCGATGTCTTCTCGGCCGCCGAGAAGGAGATGGTGCGAAATATGCTCTCGGAGTTGCTGCGCGCGGTCATTTCTCAGGCACTTCTTAAACGAACGGGCGGTGGCCGAATCGCGGCCCATGAGATCATGATTGCACGCCGGCGATTCGAAATCTTATTCGTGAGGGCAAGATTGCTCAGATGTACTCAGCCATCCAGACAGGTCAGTCGCAAGGAATGCAGACGCTGGATCAGAATCTTCAGGAGCTCATGACGAAGGGCTTTATTACCAAGGAGGAAGCTCGATTTCGAGCTGCCAACAAGGAGAACTTCTAGCCTAGCGCTAGAGAAGGAGTAGGTTGCGATGGAACGCGACCAGGCAATTCGGCTGACCCAGAATCTTCTCAAGAAGATGGCGGAGGACAACGGGTCCGACCTCTTTATTACGGCCGAGTTTCCGCCCGCGATAAAGATCGATGGCGGAATACGGCCGTATGCTGATAAACCGCTGACCCCGGAGCAGAGCTCGCTGATCGTTCGATCGATCATGAACGACAAACAGTCGCGAGAGTTCGACGCCACCAAGGAATGTAATTTCGCTATAGCGCCACAGGGCATCGGCCGATTTCGTGTCAGCGCATTCATCGCGCAGGGTAACGTCGGCGCTGTTCTGCGTACCATCGAGACAAACATCCCGACTTTCGACGAACTCGAGCTACCGGCTCAGCTCAAGGAAGTTGCCATGACCAACCGCGGTCTCTGCCTCGTCGTCGGAGGCACGGGAACGGGTAAGTCCACCACGCTGGCTGCGATGATCGGCCATCGGAACGCGAATTCGAAAGGACACATCATCACTATCGAAGATCCCGTCGAATTCGTGCATCCGCACAACGGTTGTGTTGTGACACATAGGGAAGTGGGTGTGGATACGGATAGTTGGCACAATGCGCTGAAGAATACGCTGCGTCAGGCTCCGGACATCATTATGATCGGCGAGATTAGAGACCGCGAGACAATGGAATACGGGATTCAGTTCGCCGAGACCGGGCATCTGTGTGTCGCGACGCTGCACGCGAATAGTGCCAATCAGGCGCTGGATAGAATCATCAATTTCTTCCCGGAGGAACGGCGGCATCAGCTGTTGATGAATCTGTCCCTCAACGTCAAGGCGATGATCTCGCAGCGCCTGATTCCCCGGGAGAATGATCTAGGCCGGGTGGCCGCTATGGAGGTCATGCTCTCATCGCCGTTGATCAACGACCTGATCTTCCGCGGTGAAGTCGCGCAGATCAAGGAGGTCATGGCGAAGTCCACTCGGCTCGGTATGCAGACTTTTGACCAGCTTCTTTTCCGGCTTTTCGAAGACGGCATCATTTCGTACGAAGAGGCACCTCGCAACGCTGGCTCGAAGAATGAGCTCAGGCTCAAAATCAAGCTCGAGAGCAAACGGGAAGGCGGAACGGCTGCGAAGCACGCAGAGAGTCTCCATCTTCTTGACGACAACGAAAAAAAATCCGCTCTTTATTAGTTAGCTAACCTAGGCGCGCCCACCGCACTAACATGAACGTCAAACCACTCTTCAAGTTGATGGTGGATAAGAAGGCTTCGGACCTCTTCTTCACCACATTCGCGCCGGTGATGATCAAGATCGACGGCAAGATCCTGCCGGTCAATCAGATGAAGCTGACGCCGAAAATGGTTTGGCAGGCTGCACTCGAACTCATGAACGAGAGCCAGCTCGAAGAGTTTACTCGGGAACTGGAGATCGACTTTGCCGTCTCGGAGGTCGGCCTCGGCAGGTTTCGCGTCAACGTGTTCCATCAACGCGGCAATATCGCCATGGTTCTGCGCTTTATCACACCTGAGCTCCCCGAGCTCGACGATCTGGGGATGCCGGAGAAGATCAAGGAACTCGTCATGCTGCGCCGGGGCATGATTCTGATGGTCGGTGCCAACAGTTCGGGAAAGTCGACGACTCTCGCGG
>Ga0066376_10003095_pt1 | contig 15156 bp, 15 predicted proteins | sample Knorr_S15_td_Bot_FD_77009 | JGI IMG/M metagenome (GOLD analysis project Ga0066376, IMG submission 77009) | Marine microbial communities from Southern Atlantic Ocean transect - Knorr_S15_td_Bottom_ad_5009_LV_A | ecosystem: Environmental > Aquatic > Marine > Oceanic | place: Southern Atlantic... | reverse complement strand
TTCAATATGCAGGACCTGGAAAATCAAACAAAAGGTGTCGAGATGTCACGGCGCAAAGCTATCATCGATGAGATACCTTCTGCCTACAAAAATATCGATGATGTGATGAGCAACCAGAAAGACCTGGTGGAAGTGGTGCACACCCTGAAACAAATCGTCAATATCAAAGGCGACTGATTTCAAGTTTGGCATCTGAAAAAAATACAAGTATCCCGATTCCACGCAACTTTATTATAGCTCTTTAACTATCAACGGGTTATCATCGAAAGTTAAATTTGATTCTTAGAAACTACCCTAATAGTAATGGCCGATTCCAAATTTAAAAACCAGCAGATCTTTATCGATAGACGCCCCATATGGATCGTGCTTTTTGACCGACTGCGCCGGTATATTGTCCTGGCTCTGTTTTTCGGTATTTTTGCGCTATTGTTGACGCAGGAAGGCCCCAGCGACCTGTCACCGGAAGGCTATAAAGTTCTCTGCCTCTTTTTTCTTTGCGTCAGTCTTTGGTCTACCAATCTCATTCCCCTGTCAATCACCAGCCTGCTGGCTATCGCGGCAGTTCCGCTTCTTGGAATCATGGATGCCTCCCAGGCTTATAGTTATTTTGGTAACAAAGCGGTTTTCTTTATACTGGGGGTCTTCATCCTGTCGGCATCCATGATCGCCTGCGGACTCAGCACCCGCATTTCCTTCTGGGTGATGGAACACTGGAGCGAAACGCCCGGACGGTTGGTCACTGCCACTTATTGCTTTGCGGGAATCAGCTCGTGCTTCATGTCCGAACACGCGGTGGCAGTCATCCTGTTTCCCATCATCCATGAAATCGTACAGTCCTTGAATTTAAAACGGGAAAACTCTGTCTTTGGTAAGTCCTTATATTTTGCTATGGCCTGGGGGTGCATCATCGGAGGGGCCATGACCGTGCTCGGTGGCGGCAGAGTGCCCCTGGGCATAGAGATGCTGGAAAAAGCCACGGCCGGGCAACAAACCCTGGGAATTCTTAAATATACTCAGTTGAGTTTTCCGCTGGTGCTACTCTTGTTTGCGGGGGGGTGGCTGGCCTTGAAAATTATGTTTCCTCCAGATATCCATGACATCGAACCAGCTCGAAAAGCGTTGAAACAAAAATCGCTGGTCATGGGACGAGTAACCTTTCAGGAGAAGGGTATTGCCCTGGTGATGGGAGGCACGCTTTTTTGCTGGTTCGGGTATGGCGATCAGTTGGGCATCGCCAACATCGCCATCATTGCCATCGTTCTATTGTTCGTGCTGAACCTCATAACCTGGAAAATGGTGGAAGCTCACATCAACTGGGCCATTGTTCTAATGTACGGAGGCGCCATCTGCCTGGGCAAGGTCATGGCGGAATCGGGCGCGGCGTTATGGCTGGCTGAAAAACTGTTTTCGGGGCTGGTCGAATCGGGACTTGTTTTTCTACTGGTCATGGCGGTGTTGTCCACCCTGTTCACCACTTTTATGAGCAACTCAGCAGTCATCGCCATCCTTCTGCCTACTGCCATCAGTATGGGACCGGCTTATGGTATCGATCCGGTAGTGGCCACCATGACAGTGCTATTACCCAGCAATTTTGCTTTTATTTTACCCATCGCCACCCCGGCCGCGGCGTTGGCTTATTCCTCAAGGTTCTTGACCTTGAAGGATATGATCTGGTCAGGAAGTGTCCTCAGCCTGTTGGGTCTGATTTGCTATGTTTTCCTCCTTCTGGTCTACTGGCCGCTGATTGGTTTTCAATAAAAACGCCGATGAGTTCCGTCAAACAACTTCAGCCCCTTGCACTAAAAAAGAAACTGGATAACGGAGAAGATATTTTTCTGCTCGATGTTCGGGAACCCTGGGAGTTTTCACTGGCTTCCATTGAGGGTTCAGAAAACTTTCCACTGGCAGAGGTCATTGACCGACAACAGGAGTTTATTTTTGAAGAAGAGATCGTGGTGATCTGCCACTATGGAGAACGTTCGCAAAGGGCCGCCATGGAATTGACCGAATGCGGATTCAAAACCGTTCACAATCTGATCGGCGGCATCGATGCCTGGTCGCAGGTGGTAGACGCAAACGTGCCCCGTTACCGCCCCCAAGGCTAGCCCAACTTTTCTAGTAGCACTTGCCGCATAATGTCAATGGGTGCGGACTCACCGGTCCAGAGTTCAAACTGGCGGGCCGCCTGATTGACAAACAGTTCACTGCCAAGAACCACTTTGCACCCGGCAGATTTGGCTTCACGCAAAAGTCTCGTCTCTAACGGATTGTAAACCGAGTCGAACACCACCATACCTTCTTTGAGATCTTTTGCCGGAAACGGGGTTTCATTGACATTTGGGCTCATGCCCGCCGGTGAGCAATTGATCAACACATCTATGTCACGGGTTCCCGCATCACGCGCATGTATCAGTTCGCAGTCCAGTTCCCTTGCCAGGCCTTCCCCTCTTTCCTTGTTGTGTTTATACGTGACCGTCAACCGACCGCCTTTTTCTTTCACGCCAAAGCCGATGGCCTTCGCGGTTCCTCCGGAACCAAGGATCAGGACATTTTTATCCTTTAGCGGTGTACAGGCTTCGAGGGCTGAAATGGCGCCGGAGCAGTCGGTGTTATAGCCTACCCAGTCAGACCCTTCTTTCACCACCGTATTGACCGCGCCGATTTTTCCGGCCGTTTCATCGATGCGGTCCAACAGGGGCATGATCTGTTCCTTAGCGGGCATGGTGACACTCAGTCCACTAAAAAAATCCTTAAAGCGGGTGAAAAATTTTTCCACATTATCGACAAGAAAAGAAACGTAGATGTCCGAAGTTCCTTTTTCCTGGAAAGCCCGGTTGTGAACCAGATACCCCTGGCTTTTCGATACCGGATTGCCAATGACTCCATAGATCTTAAAATCAGGACGGGCTGTGTTGATCCGATAAATATCTTTGAGGGTTTTTGCAGGAATCTGACCGGGGGCGCTCTCCTGCCCGGTCTCAAGACTGCCAAAGGTCAGAAATCCGCCAAACAGGGGGGAAAGGATGCGACTAATTTCTCCCAGGTCTCCCATGCAAAGACCAATCAACTTTTGCTTCTCTTGTCTGGCCCGTTGCAACAGTTCAAACATTTTCAGGTTGTCTGCAAGGTCCCTGGCGTAGGTAACGATTTTGATGATATCTCCCGGCATTTCGCACATGGCTTCATACAGCGGATTGAAATCTTCGGGAGTGTGCGAAAAGTCGTGATAAGAAAGAATGATTCTTGCGGAGACCCCTTCTTCCAGGAAGGGTTGCAAATATTCCCGGGGCGTGGAAACTTCAATATCCACATAATCGGCTCCAGCTTTCAGGGCATCTCGAAGCGGTTGCAGGCGGTCTTCATCGGAACCTTTAAATTGTCCACCATCAAGTTTGGAGCGGTTAGTAACGATGACCGGCAGGTTTGCCGAATCGAGCAAAATATTCAGGTCGGGAGGATCTATCAAGTCCAGACGCAGTTCCAAAATGTCGGCAACCGCCGAAGCGGACGCGATCTGTTCCTGAGCTTTGGACACGGAGGGCCCAATAATGGGGACACAAATCATAGGGGAATCCTGCAAAATATATTCTCAAACCAAAGGCAGGATAGTAGCAGAATTAAGGCGTTTAAAAAAACAAAACCGCCCATCCCACAAAGTTTCATTTAGAAAAACTTTTATACTGCGGCTTGCTCGGGTGCCTTTCCCAAATTTTCCCCCGCCCCAACCTCCTCGGTTTGCACGAACTGGGTTTGCACGAACGAGGCTTCCACATTCTTGGTCTCTACTTTTGGAGACTGCCCCTGGGTGTGTGAAGCCAACGCCGCTCTGGCCGCGTTCGAAATGCTGACCCGGTCGCGTTGGCCTTGAACCCGTTTGACCGGATTCTTGCTGTTCAACTCCGCTATGCGGGCTTGCCCCTGATAGGTTTTAAAAATCCTGCTGGTAGAAACAATTGCAATATCCATAATCTTTTCCTTTCAGTTAAACGTTGTTTGAAATTTTTGGTTTGATTCTTGGAGGTGTTCCATAACCTTTTAAAAGCACCTGCCCATTTTTCACGTCTTTGATCTTTTCCAGCACTTCGTTTCTCTCGATGTTGAGTTTTTCCTGACAAACGGTTTCCTGTTCGATAATTTTTTCCAAATCGGCTTCAATGCGACGCCCCAATTCTTCGAATTCACCAACCAGCGATTCCCGGGTGGCTTCATCCAGATCACAGGCCAGGTCGGCAATCTTTTGGTCTGTATCATTGAGTCCGGCGATCAACCCTTCCTTGTCCTCGATAATCACTGCCAATCGGGATTCATCCTGATTGTTCACAGCTTCCATTTGCTCTCCCATTTTCTGGAGAAGCCGGGCGCAGGTTTCCTTCTTATGTTTGAGAAGCCTGACAATTTCTGTTTTTTGTTTTTCCATAATTTAATCTCATGCCACCGCGATAAGGGTTTGTATTGTTTTTTCTAAATTGATGTTTTCGGTAAACTTGCGAAAATTTTCTACCCGTATTCTTGTCGAACGCGCCTGCACAACAATTTCGTTTTCCTCAAGGGCCAGCTCACCCAGCTCATCCCGCAAAATGATGCTCAGTCTTTCCGCCAGGTTGGGCAGAATTCCAGTTTCAGGATTGGTGAACAGGTCAAAAATTTCCGTCGTGTTGGAGTCGAGACCTCGCCGGAATTCTCTTTCGTCCAGCACAAAGGTGTTGTCCGCCAAGGTGCGGACGCCTATGGAACCCAGCCTCCGCAAAAGGTTTTCATTTTTGCCTTGAAAAGCCCGGGTTATTCCGGATTTGACAGCTTGGACGGCAGAGGTGATCGCAACTTCCTGCTGGTTGTTTTTCTCCGGATTGACCACCCTGATGCCTGTCGCGAAGGGGTTTCCCGGCCGACCCCGTAGCGTATCTATATCTCCATTACGTTTAGCAAGCCCCCGCGCCCTTTCCTGTGGTTTGAGGGTGAGGTCGTTACGGATGTCCTGAATGTCCCCGTCTCGCTTAAATGTCCGGGAGGCACTCAGAAGGTTATTGATTTTGGAAATGGAGGCATTGAATTGATCAAACAGGGTTTTGATCTGGGTAATAAATGTTGCGGCGTCAATGAAGATATTTATTTCGGCAGCCTTTTCCGATGCGCTCTTAATGAGCAGGTCAGTATCTTCGATCACCCCCGAAAAGACGTTGCTATCACTGAACACCGGTTTCCCGTCGATTTCGATTTTTGCGGTTTGAGGTTGCTGAATCAGGTTGACCTCAAGGTCCTGGTCTTCAGAATCGAACTGGAATTCCTTCTGGACCGGGAACCCTTTAAAGTTCAGTTCAAAGAATCCGAGGTTCAAAAGCACATCGTCACTATCCAGCAAGTCAATTTTGTCGCGCCCGCCTGCCAACCCAACCAGGACCAACCGGTTATCCTTAATCAGCGCAAGGACCTTGGTCTCCGCAACGCCCCCATCCAACTGGTCGTTATCATTGATATCTTCATCCGGGTCGAGCTCGCCATCGCCATCAAGGTCTTCAGTGATAAATATGGCCGGAACAAACTCGGAATTCGCGGTTTGAATGATATCCAGCGTCCCGTTATTGTTCACATCTTCCGTTTTATCGAGAATCCCGTTACGGTTATGGTCTTCGCCAAAATTGATTTTGTTTTTCAGGTCAATCAGCGTATCTGATGATTCGACGGTAATTTTCACACCATTGATGAAAAAACTACCTGTCAGGCCCAGAGTGCCCAAGGGAGTGGATTGCTCATCGGAGGCCAAAGTAGCCGCTTTTGACAAACGTACCGGAGTAATGCGAAAGGAATCCCGGGGAGCATTCTTGCCCACAAACGCCTGCACCAGTTTGGATCGGGTTGAGGAAGCGTTTTTGGGGTTCAGCGCATCAGCACCAAACAGATCGGCAACCGTTTGCCCGAGGCTCTTCAGGGAAGTGGAAAGGTCGTCCAATTGGCGAAGCTTGAGCAGAGAGAACCGCTCTTTTTTCCCCAGATCGTCCACAATGGAGATTTTTCTGGCCTCGAACCGCCGGGAAAGCAGAGCAATGGCATCGACCGCACGGAAAGCGGACAAAGGCCCTGTGGCCTCCAGATTGGGCACCTTTCTGGTGTTGATAAATACCGAGTTAAACAGGATGTCGCGTTTGGTTGCCTGAGGAGTGCCGGCTTGGTTTAAGGTATCGCGGGCAATACGGACATCCAGGTCTTTACTGGTTGACCGGGTCGAATTGAGGGGGAAAAACGTGGAACTGACGTTGTTGAGAATCTGCACGATTCTTTCCGGTCTGGCGAAGAAACCCTGTTTCGCCATTAAAGTGTTTAGTCGAAAATGTCGATAAACACATCAAGAACAGAATCGTACCGTTTAAACCGGAAAAAAATAAAACGCCCGCCTCGCCGGTGCCGCGTGCATGTACTTCGTACAGACCTTCGCCGTCAGGCAAAAGCCAGCTCGAAGTAACAAGGCCCTAAGAGGGCTTCAAGTTGAAAACCGAACCTTCGAAAAATATTGGACCAGGCCGCAAAACCGTGCCAATAATTTTCGAGATCCTATTCAAGTACGATGGGGTTATCCCGGTTACAGCTTGTCTCCTCTTGATGAGTTCCTTTTAAGGCCCAAACAGCATGTCGCTGGCGGGGCGGTTCGTTTAAATTAAATTACTGACATTCTGTCCGCGCTCGGTTTCCACAGCCGACGCATCATCATCCCTTAACTCAGAAGGCCGGGGGCCGCGTAACGGATTATTATCCACAGCTTCCTGTAACGGTTCTTCAGGGTCTTCGACCGGGTCAATATTTTGCGCAGGTGTCTCCAACGCGGGTTCATTTTTGATCCGAGATTCTTCCTCCGCCACCCTTTCTTCCTGAATACGCTGCTGAATCCTGGCATCATTAGGCGGGGTTTGGTCCAACTCTTCTGCAGACCTTTCCGAAGCAGACGGGGGATCGGAATTAAAACTTTCATCGAGACGTTCCTGTGCCGATCCTCCATCTTCTGCCACGTCACGGATGCTGGGCTGGCCTTGCAGTGGCGTTGCAGGGTTTTCCTGCTCCACCGATGTCGCTTCATCATTGGCGCGTCTTGTCCCTTCCGCAACGCTGTCAACCCGGGTATTACCCTGAACCTCTTCAATCCGGTCCGGGTCTGCTACGTCATTGCCCTCTTCAAACCGTTCGGTTAAACGTTCTTCAGGGCTTGAAACTCCTCCTCGCGGATCAACCCCTGACTCCCTGTCCGCTCGAAATGGATTCAGCAGTGCTTCAGCGCCTCCTGACTGTTGCTCAGTCGTTAACTTGGAAGCAACAGCTGCTATTTGGATAGTCAAAGACCCCGTAAAATCCCTTACAACTACCTCCAAGGCTTCCTCAGCGATATCTGCAATTATTTGCTCCTGCTGTTGATCTTGTTCTAATACGTCAACACGGTCTTGCGCAATAACAGTACGTTCGGCCTGGGCAGTCTGTTCAACCTCTTCATCGTCCCTGGCTTCAGGATTCCTAAACTCATCTTCGCTATCTTCCAAACGGCGTGGTCGCGAACTTTCTCCTCCAGCCTCCCGCAATCCGCGCAACGCACCACTAACCTGACTCTGGTCCAAAGGAAAATTGACATCTTCCATGGTTTGTCCCTTTCTTACAAACTTTCTCTATTGTTTTTATTTCCAATCCTTGGGGGGGGTTGCCTGAGCCTTGCCTCTCCCCCTCAAAAAAATCAATCGCCCATTAAAGTTTCAGGCTTTTTTTTCGATAAGAGAAAAGACTGGGAAGCATCCTCTTCCTGGAATAACCCCCCAAAATAACTACCTCAAATTCAAGCCAGAGGTCTACGCCATCCTTATCGGTAAAAATCCCTGAAACTTTAGTTTTAATTTAGGTTTTTTTTGAAAAAAAGCCAGACCCGGCCCACTTTCCGGAAAGAAAAACAACCCTAATCTAAAAAGGCATTGAAAAATAAGGTAGTATATGTTTTCCTGGGGTCGTCCCATGAACCTCCCTCAAGCATTGATGTGGGAAAGCGTCTCTTGCCAATCTTCATAGTAAGGAATCATTTCATATTCCAGTAAATCGGCCATCAAGACCCAGTCTTGATTCTGGTTGGCCTCCAGCATTTGGGCCATAAGGCCAGTCAACTTTTCCTGCCGGTCTCCAAGGCTTTGCCCTTCAACCTGATTTCCACGGGATTTAACTATGTTCAGAACAACCTGGGAGAACCAGTCAATCCCATCGAGGATATGCAAATAAAATTTATGGGCCTCTTGTTCGTTGCCCATGCGAAACAAGTCTGCGGCCTTTTGAAAACCAGGAATCAGCTTTTCGAGATATTCCTTTGCGTTAGCAAGATTATTGGCCAGCAGGTCTCCCAAATGAGCCAGCTCCAACTCAAGTAATTCAATGCTTGTGATAGAAGTCATTAAAGTATCCATGGCGCTGGAGGAAACTTCCTGGCCCTCCAGCCAGATCCTTCTCACATAAGAATCCCGACGGCTTTTTAAAATCACGTCCAGCACTTCCTTCAGGGTTTCTCCCTGAAAAGACGATTCTTCCGCTTCAGCCCCATTAATGGAAATCTTCATTGGTTCTCCTCAAATAAAATTCATGCCACTAGCCATGGAGGCTCTTCGCGTAATTCTAATCTGCCCGTGAGAGCATTGCAACCGGCAGTCTTTCATTCAGCCTGCATTGACAAGCCGGTGGGATAGCTTTATCTTAGATTGGTTCATCCAGAGGACTCAAATGGTCGACCCCATAAGTGGAACTTTCAGCCAGTTGCTGAATACGATCAACCGGAACCGATCCGGATTGCAGAACTCTTTGGAACGCATCGCTTCAGGCCGAAAACTCAACCGGGCGGGAACCGATCCAGCGGCGAGCGCGTTATCCGCTCAGTTGCAGTCAGATATCAGCGCCCTGACCCAATCTGTCAAAAATGTAGAATCGGGTACCAATTTTGTCCGCACCGCCGACGGCGGATTGGCCGGTATCGTCGATCTGGTAAACCGGGGCCGGGAATTGGCCATACAATCCCGTAACGGCACCTTGAATGATTCCCAAAGACAGACATTGAATCAGGAGTTTGGCCAAATCCAGAGCGAAATTGACCGACTCACCGGTTCCCTTCAGTTCAACGGTCGAAACCTGCTGGACGGGTCCTTGGGTCAAAACGCAGACCCTGTCAATATTCAGGCCGGGATAGGGTCTGGGCCGGATAACCAGATTAGTCTCAATGTGGTGGAAAGCACAAGCACTGAGTCCCTGGAGATTGCCGATGCCGATATTTCAACCACCCAGGGTGCTCTGCAGGCGATTGACAGTTTTGAACGCGCTTCCCAAACCCTGAATGCCGCCAGGGGGCAAGTGGGAGCCATCGGCAACCGCTTGGTCAGCACCGCTAACAGCTTGAATATTCAGATAGAAAACCTGACACGTAGCGAATCCGGCTTGGCAGACACCGATCTTGCCGAAGAAGTCAGCAACCTCCAACAGGGATTACTGAGGTTTGAGACATCCATCCGCGCCCTGTCGTCACAACTCCAGAATGAACAAGCCCGATCCCGCCTACTCGATTTCACCATCTAACTGGCCAACGGCCGGTGGCGACTGGCAATAACTTTATCTGGCGAGCAAAGAGTTATCTCAGCGCAATCAAGCTTTTGCCCAGTTGCATCCCCGGCTAAGGGGCTAGGCGTAGGGCCAGTGTGGCGGTGACGCTTACGCGACCCCCGAAGGCGTGGAGCCAGTTCCCCACCGGGCGTGGCCCGGCGGTTCAAAGAGCCCTTGACCGTCTTACCCTGAAATGATATTAAATATCCTTCACGAGTGAGGTATCATTAAAAATTATTGTCGATAGAGTTGTTGCTCATCAACGATGAAGGCAACATTTAATTTGGAGAAGAACCTATGGAAGTCAATGAAATCAGAATAGAGATCAGAAAACACCACGTGACTCCTGGGATCAATGTCCTGGATCTTGTTATTGACGCCAATGGGGAACAAATCCGTAAGCAGACCCAGCACAAAGACGATGACAAAGCCTTCGAGAAATTTATCAAAGACATCACCAAAGTCGCCCAGGAACTCGCCAACGCCCGCATCGAATAGTCCCTTAGTACCCTTCGGGGTACGAAGCTAGGGAAGAATATCACGTACCTAGCAACGATGCTCTCGGCCCCACATGCTCATTGCCACCGGCGGCTCGCCGGCGCCTAGGAACTACGCCGGGGGGTTGGTGATTTTTAGTTTTTTGAGTTTTTCTACCAGGGTGGTACGGTTGAGGCTCAACAGAGTGGCTGCCTTATTTTTAACCCAACCGGTTTTTTCCAGCGCTTCGACGAGAAGTTCCTTCTCGAAACCTTCCACAAGCTTTTTCAGATTGATGCCTTCATCAGGAATTCCCACATGGAAGGATTGCTTTAACGACTGTTGCAGAATCTGCGCGGGATTTCCTTCCGGCTCAGAATCTTTTTCAAGAGGTGTCCATTTTTCTTTGGGGACTTCGCCCAGAACTTTATCCGGCAAATCCCTCGGGGTGATGACAGAACCGATGCTAAGGACCACCATGCGTTCCACGAAATTCGCCAATTCACGAATGTTACCTGGCCAGGAATAGTTCACCAATACGTTGATCACTTCATCGCTGATGGTTTTAGAACTGCCCGCACCATTATTGAACTGCTTGAGAAAATGGTCGACCAAAAGAGGAATGTCAGTTTTTCGGTCCCGTAAAGGGGGTAGAGTGAGGGGAATGATGTTGAGCCTATAATACAGGTCTTCCCGGAAACGGCCTTCCTCGATAGCAACTTCCAGGTTCTGATGCGTGGCAGTAATCACTCGTATGTCGACCGGCGTGGACTTGACGCTACCAATACGGTCGACCTCCCTTTCCGCGAGAACTCGGAGCAATTTCACCTGCAAGGCCGTCGGCATATCGCCGATTTCATCAAAAAAGATGGTTCCCTGATTTGCCAACTCTATCCGGCCAACCCGGGCATTCACTGCACCTGTGAACGCACCTTTTTCATAACCAAATAATTCGCTTTCCAATAAATCATGAGGAATAGCGGCACAGTTGACAGCGATGAAGGGTTTGGACTTTCGCGGGCTATTTAGATGCAAAGCCCGGGCAATCAGTTCCTTTCCCGTTCCGCTTTCGCCATAAATCATCACCGTGCTCTGAGAAGCTGCGGCCCGTCCCACGATGTCAAAAACCGCACGGATTTCTGGGCTTTCACCAATAATATTAAAACTATCTGTGTCGAGTTTTATATTCATAACAGGCCCTATTATAACCAAAACATAAAAACTGTCAAGTTTTTCAACAGGTTATAAGGATTTCAGCGAGAGCAAAAAAACGTCAAACATCCAACATCCGGGAAAATGTCCACGAACTTGAAATGATTACAGTTTGTTGGGTTCTTTGACACAGGCTGGATTCTCTGACTACAGATTATACGGAACAACGTTCTCGTGTTCGTTGGGGTCATTGCGTGAAACAATGGCCAAAGCCAGCTCGCTGTCTGACAGGTTCACCGGTTTATGCGGCACCCCGGGCGGAATATAAATAAAATCCCCTTCCTCGTTGATAACCGACTCTTTCAGGTTCTCGCCAAACTGCGTTTCAACCCTGCCCTTCAGCAAATAAATCGCAGTTTCGAAATCTTTATGGTAATGCGCTTTAGGAGACCCGCCCGGAGGAATCACCACCAGATTCATCGAAAGTCCCATAGCCCCGGCGGTTTCGGTGGATATCCCGACAAAATAGGGTAGGTTTTGTTTGGTCTCTATAGTGTGATCGGGACGCACGGTAACCACTTTTTTGGTTAAGTCCAGACTCATGACGCACCTCTTGAAAAGAATATTTTTAGGGGACCTCTATTTATTCGGTAATTTTCTCCACGGCAACTCGCAAGGGCTCTTTGAGCCGAGAACAATCACTACTCGCCAATTAAAGCTATTACCCCTCCTGGCACAAAGGTGGGGAAAACTGGGTCCAGCGTCACGCTGGTTAGATATCGATGTAGAGGCCATCCGGATCAACGGCAACTTTATAGCGGGGGGTAGTATCTGAGTGGTTGAACTTGCAGAATCCTTTTTTAATATTCCAACCACATTCTTCAAGAATGCAAAAAGCGAAAAATCCTCTCAAAAAACCTTTTCCCAAGCTACCCCCGCAACAACGGCACTGGTCAGTAAGGCAATAAAATTTGCCTTCGACCTGAAAAAGCGCAAGAACGTAGTCGACCTCCGTGTAATCGTGCTTGAAGTGGATTTGTTTCCCGGTTCCTTCCTGCGGGGCATCACTGATTTCCGAAATTTTGAGTCGAGACATGAATTCAATCAATCCTGGGGCAGATAGGGACCAAAACGGTCGCGGTAATATTTTTCCAGGTCCCAGCGAAACCGACCTTTCAAGTGGGGGAGTTCTACGGCGACCTTGTGGTCAAGCGATACATAATCTTGCGATTTTTTCTCGATCTCTTCCTCCCTTTTGACATTGGGGTCCAAATAGGAGTCGCCCAATGCAGAAGTCCCCACAATGAGCTTCTGGCCTCTTTTGATCCACTGGCCCAGCATGAGCCTTTCCTCTTCAGTTCCTGCTTCTATTGCCATACAACTTTTCCTAAAAAAACAAAATTAGTGTGTAATCGCTTGCTCAGGCAAGCAATGATTTTTCTCGACTCAAACAAGCCCTTGCCAGTTGCCTCCCCTGCCAAGGGGTGGTTGCATTACTAGGGGGCAATAAGGTAGCATAAGTATCAATCCATTTTCAATTATGTCGTTAATCCATTACATTCAGTAGAAAGATAGAGGAAATTTATGTCTTCACAACAGCAAGCGGAAAAAACTGCGGAGCAACACTTCCAGGATGGCCTGGCATTCAGCAAATTGGGGGATGACCGCAGGACTTTCGAGTCTTATAAGAAAGCCGTTGAACTGGACCCTGGCTATTTCCTGGCCCATTTTAATCTGGGAATACGTTACGGAAAACTCCGTATGAATCTGGAGGCTAGCAAGTCCTTTCGCGAGGCCCTGCGCTTAAAGCCAGAGGCCCCAATGGTTCATTACAGCCTGGCCGTGGTCAGCAATATGATCGGTGAGATGGAAGAAGCCTTCAAACATTATAAAGAAGCCCTTCGCATCAACCCGGATTTCGGCCGGGCCCATAGCAACATAGCCATGCTGTATTATGGCATCAAGTCCGGCAAGGAGGCCATCCATCACCTCGTCAGAGCCGCGGACCTTTTCAAACAAACGGGCGAGGAGTTTATGGAAAATAATGCTCGCGACCTCATTAAGGAATGCGGCAGGGAATTCGATCTGACCCCTGAAGACTGCCAAACTCTCTGAGGTTAGTGGCGATGGATTTTGATGTTGCGGTTATTGGGGGGGGGTCGGCAGGTTATGCCTCGGCTTCTACTGCCCAGTCGCTGGGAGCCCGGGTGGCTATTGTTGATCCCGGTCCTTTGGGAGGCTTGTGTATTCTCAGGGGATGTATGCCCACCAAAACGATCCTGCGCTCGTCCGATATCATAGCGTTGATGCGCCGGGCCGAGGAGTTTGGCATCCAGCCTGTTGATCCGCATGCCCGCCTATCTGCCATCAACGACCGCAAAAATAAGCTCATTCAAGAGTTTGCCGATTATCGCATCCAGCAACTGCAAGACTCGCGGTTCACCCTCATTCAGGAACGGGCCGAGTTTATCTCTCCGCATGAAATCCGCATCGGAGACCAAACCCTCAAAGCCAAATCATTCATCTTAGCCACCGGGTCCGTGATTGCGGACTACCCAGTTCCGGGCCTCAAGGAAACCGGTTTCATCACCAGCGACGAAGTTTTGCAAATGCGCGAGGCTCCAGAGTCGATCATTGTTCTGGGTGCCGGAGCCGTGGCGGTAGAGCTAGCCCAGTTTTTTTTGCGCATCGGCGTCAAGGTAACTCTCCTGCAAAGAAGCCCACATATTTTATCTAAAGGAGATGAAGACCTGGCTCGACCTGTCGAACACCGTTTCCGGCAGGAGGGAATGAACCTTTTTACCGGAACAAAAATACTCCGCACGGAGAAACAACAGGAAAACTCTGCCGTTTATTTCCAGCATGAGGGAAAGGAAAAATGTGTCCGCGCCCAGGTTATCCTTCAGGCTCTTGGGCGCAAACCGAATAGTGATGGACTCGGCCTCGAAGCCGCAGGTATCGAAACCCGCCAGAGCCGCATTAGTGTGGATGCAAAAATGAAAACCAACCAACCACATATTTTTGCGGTCGGTGATGTAAATGGCATCCATGAAGTGGTTCATATCGCCATTTTGCAGGGGGAAGTGGCTGGATATAACGCCGTGCATCCTGAAAATGAGCGGCAGGTCGATGACCGTCTCAAATCCTCAGTGGTGTTTACCGACCCAGCAGTAGCCAGTGTAGGATTGAGCGAAAAAGAATGTCAGGCTGGGGAAATTGCCTACCTGGCGGCGTCCCATCCTTTTGGAGATCATGGCAAGTCGATGTGTCTTGGCGAAACACACGGGCATGTGAAACTGCTTTGCGATCCTGTTTCAGGAGAAGTGCTGGGAGGACATATTGTTGGCCCCGAGGCGGGGGAACTGATTCACGAACTCATCACCCTCATGCATTTTCGCGGTACGGTAAAAGACTTGGCCGCAATACCGCATTACCATCCTACCCTGGCAGAAATCCTGACCTATCCCGCAGAAGAACTGCTGGAACAATTGTCCGCTACATAGCTTCCAGTATTTCGGCAAAGTGGTCCATTTTCTCGCGGCTGTTCAAATCTGTTACGCAAATCAGCAGGCAGTTTTTTAAGTCCGGGTAATAGGACTCCAAGGGGTAACCGCCGATAATGCGCTCTTGCTTCAAAGCATTTAAAACTTCTTCAACTGGGCGGGGGCATTCGAGGACAAATTCATTGAACGTGTCGGTGGAAAAACGGATATTGAAATCCGCTACATGGGCCAACCGGTTTTTTAAGTAGTCGGATTTTCTCAAGTTCAGCAAAGCCAGTTCACGAAAACCCTGTTTTCCCAGGGTAGACATGAAAATGGTGGCGGCCAGGGCACACAGCCCCTGGTTGGTGCAGATATTGGATGTGGCCCGCTCGCGCCGGATATGCTGTTCCCGGGTGGACAACGTCAGGACATAAGCCCGTTTTCC
>Ga0066376_10003093_pt1 | contig 15162 bp, 13 predicted proteins | sample Knorr_S15_td_Bot_FD_77009 | JGI IMG/M metagenome (GOLD analysis project Ga0066376, IMG submission 77009) | Marine microbial communities from Southern Atlantic Ocean transect - Knorr_S15_td_Bottom_ad_5009_LV_A | ecosystem: Environmental > Aquatic > Marine > Oceanic | place: Southern Atlantic... | reverse complement strand
CGTTAATGGTTAGTTTCGGCATAAGCGTGGAGAACTCCTTTCCAGTTGAATTATAAATTATGAATTATGAATTATGAATTATGATTGATACCAGTCAATTATAAACATTCATATATGGTCTTTAATCTGGCAACTGGTATTACATTATAAAACGACACGTCCTACGTGTCAATACAGTCTTCCGATCGCTGAATGTCTAATTTACGTGTCATCCACGTTCTATCCTCACCTCCGGCAGGTCCGCTGCCCAATCCGGCTCGGCCAGAGCCTGGGCCAGCGTCGAGACGACCGTCACGGCATGGGCGCAGGTGGCCTCTTCGGTAATCGTGTAGATCTGGTAGCAATAGGAGAGCGTATGGTATTGCGCCGTCAGGTTAGCGAATTTGCCGCATTCGATGAGCGGCAGGTCAGGCGTCAGCGGGGTGACACGCCAGGCGGCGTTGATATGCATCAGCGCGTCCTCGACCCGGTGAACCCGCTCGTGCATCGATTCGGGAAACCAGTCAATCGACATGGGATTCAGCTTGTGAAAACGATTATTCTGGTAATGCGTATGAAACTCCATGTACGCCGCCGGTTTGATCTGCTCGGCATAGCGCCACAACGCCACGGATTCCGCCGGCGCCGGCTCACCACGGACGACATGCCCGAAACCGAACATCGGCACTTCACCTACGGCATTGGTCACGGACCGCCCATGGGCCGTCCCATCCGGATTGGGCATGGGAATAAGACAAAATTGAAATCGGGCCAGGAGCCGCTGGGTCAGCATGCTGCGGTCGGTCAGCCAGTGGGCGACGGCCATGACCGGATGTGCCGCAGGTTCCGCCGGCTGCATCGTGGCGCCGACGAGGATCGTCTCATCACGTGGTTCCGTCTCCAGTGCAAGAATAGAACGGTTTTCCTCAGTTCGCCCAAGTTCCCTTATCGAGAATAGACCGTCCGTCATCGACACCAGGTCCTGCATATCTTCCTGCATCTGGATTGTCGAAACATACGGCTTGTTCGCCAGCCGGATGACTTCTCCCGGCGAAACAGTCACGGTCAGGTCGACATATTCGTGTTCTACATATTTCGTCTGTTCGTCGGCAACAGGCCGCCACCGTCCTCCCTGATACATCCAGTACGGCGGCGCCATATAGCCCTTGCCGGACGTCTGCGTGAAAATACATCGGACGCTGCATTGCAGTGGTTCTGACGCCGAGGAGCGCAACCGCACATGAAACGCATACTCACGCGGCACGCCCGCGCCGCCAAAATGCTGATCAAGTGCCTTCAGAAACCAATCCGGCACAAGCTCCGGCTTCGGCTCGACGGCATAGGCCGATTCTCCTATTTTACAGATCTCTCCGCCGCTGCCGCATTCGAAATCGGCATCAATATGGATCATTTCAAATGTTCCGGATTCAGGCCATCCAACTCCGATAGAATAAACCGTCCATCCTGACGGATGACCGTCCCGTCGAATTCGATTGCGCCGCCGCCGTTGTCGGGGGTCTGGATCATGACCATATCCCAGTGTACTGCGGAGCGATTGCCGTTGTCGGCGTCCTCGTAGGCCTGTCCCGGTGTGAAGTGAAAGGAACCGGCGATCTTTTCGTCGAACAGGATGTCCAGCATGGGCGTGGTGATATACGGGTTGAAGCCAATGGCGAACTCGCCGATGTACCGGGCGCCGTCATCTGTGTCGAAAATCTCGTTCAGCTTCTCCGTGCGGTTGCCTGTGGCTTCCACAATCTGGCCATCTTCAAAACGTAACCGGACGTCGGTAAACGTCATCCCGTGATACAGCGTCGGCGTGTTGAACTGAATGACGCCGTTGACCGAGTCGCGCACCGGCGCGGTAAAACATTCGCCGTCCGGGATGTTCCGGTCGCCTGAGCAGCCCACGCTCGGAATGTCCTTGATACTGAATGTCAGGTCGGTACCGGCACTCGTAAGGCGCACCTGGTCCGTGCGGTCCATCAATTCTTTGAGCGGCATGATGGCCTGTCTCATCCTGCTGTAATCCAGAGTACATACCTCAAAATAGAAATTCTCAAAGGCTTCGGTGCTTGAATTAGCCTGTTGCGCCATGGACGGCGTCGGCCACCGCAGGACGACCCATTTGGTCTTCGGCACCCGAATATCGTAGTGGACCGGCTTGAGCCAGTGCTGGTCGTACAAACGCATCGCCTCACCCGGCACATCCGACATCTCCATGACATTATGACTGCCACGCAGGGCGATATAGGCCTGGACCTGCTCCATACGATGAGATTCATACGCGCCGATGGTCTGCATGGCGATCGTATCGCCGGCATGGATCAACTCCCGCATGAGTCGCTGATGTTTGATGGTCACCAGCGGTACGCCGCCCGCATCCCGAATCGTGCGTATCAGCGCAATCACCATATCATCGGGAATGTCAAACGCTTCAATAAGCACCTTCTCATTCGACTGAATCTGCGTCGAATGCCCTACCAGCACCTTCGCGAGATCGTAATATCGCGTGTCGTACATGAATGCCTCCTGATAATCACATGCCTCCGGTTATTCGACCACTGATGCGAACTGATAAACGTGGTCACCTGATCCGTTCGATAGACCATATCTGAAGGCCGCGTAAGAAGATCAGCATGCGCGACCCCTGCACAATCATGCAGAATGGACAATTGTAAACTTCAGGGGCATGGTTGAACGTGGGTGTCAACCTCGGGTGGAAGGATGGAGGGGTGGAGGTAGATCAGTTTTTCCTACCATCCCCCATCCTTCCATCCTTCCATCCTTTCATCCGCTCTTACCCTTCTTTCAAAAAACCACCTCACAGCCCTGCTCAGCGGAGTCGTAGAGGCCGGTCATGATTTTATGGACGTTTAAAGCTTCGCGGAAGGAGACCATCGGTTTGCCATGCCCCTGGATCGCCGCGATAAATTCTTCGTGTTCCAGTCGGGTCTGGTCGCCCCAGCCGGTTTGTTCCTTGAACTCGTGGGGGATAATCTCCTTACCGTCTTCCAGTTCCACATGCGGCGTGATACTGCGCCCCATGCCCAGCAGGCCATGAATCTCAAAGCCCATGCTGCGCTGGGTCGGATGCATGAGCCAGTTGCCCTCGATCGACATGGATGATCCATCGACGAACCGTACGTGCGCGTGGGCGAAATCCTCCACGGAAACCTCATCGACCGTTCCCTCAAAGTTAATACGTGGATTGGGCATTTTATTGAGTTTGCAGAAGACGGATGCGCTGACGGACATCGGTTCAGGCGCACCGAGAATCCAGTACAGGGCATCGAGCGGATGCACCACGGTGGCGACAACGACACCGCCCAGGGATTCCTCTTTCTTATGAAAATACCGACCCCAGGGATAATTCATCACATGACCGCCCCACACCCGGCTGTGATAGACCTGGCCCAGCTTGCCTTCGGCGAGAAATTCAGCCAGAGCGCGATACCCCCGGTGTTGTCGCATTTGAAAACCCATGGTAAACAACCGACCGGCTTTGATGGCCGCCGCTTTGATGGCCGCGGCCTCTTCCATCGACATGCACAGCGGTTTTTCCACCAGCACGTGGGCTCCGGCGTTGAAGGCGGCTATAGCCTGGACTGCATGATACCGGACCGGTGAGGCAACGACCACATACTCGGGATGAATATCCGTCAGCATGGCCTCGATATCGCCATAGGTCGCCGAAATGTGATATTTCTCTGCAGCCGCTCGCGTAGCCGGTTCATGCGGATCTACCAGGGCGGCCACCTCAACATCATCCATCTGAATCAACTGGTCCAGGTGACATTTACCCATGACGCCCGCCCCGATGACTGCTGTTTTAATAGACAAGATTACTCCTTTTCATCCTCATTGTTAATTCGGTTTTCAATTTTGAACTCGAGTTCAAAATTGACACGATTCTTTATGGCCGTACCTGCGCGGTTCGCCCGCTTCTGCGGGCGATTCGATTTGAAGTATACAACGCAACGAATGCGTTTTCAAGATACATGCGGAAACAACTTTCGACCATACATAATGTTGAACGCGTCAACCGGAATTTGAACTTTTACTGGCTCTGAAACGGCAGCGGATAGACACGCTGCCATCCCTTCTGTCCAAATTCCTCTTCATCATACAACGCGGTATAGGCCACGCGTTTTTCGTGGTGGCTGTCGGTGATTGATCGCAGCATCTCCTGCGTCAAGACCGTATCCAGACGGCGATAGACGACCTGACAGTCGGAATCGTCGATGCGGTTGTACTGCTCGGTGGGGTCTTCCTGTAAATTAAACAGCAACGTTTCTCCTGTGGTATATTTGACCAGCTTCCACGTCCCGTCGAAGTGCATACAGCCTGAAGATAGAAACCCGATGATGCGGTCCCGCGGCTGCACATCGGCAACACCAAGATCGGGCAGTGGACGGGCATCCAGATAACCGGGCAGAGGACAGCCGCCGGCCTTCAGCAGCGTAGCAGTGATATCGCCGATACTGACGAGATGGTGAGAGACCTTGTCCTGTTCAATGCCGGGACCGCATACGATCAACGGTACTTTGATACTGGCTTCGTAATACGTGGCTTTGCCGATGAGATTATGATCGCCCAGATGGTCACCGTGGTCGCTGGAAAATATGATGAGCGTGTTATCCAGTTGACCGGTCTCCTCTAATGACGCCAGGATAGCTCCGACCTCATCATCAATCTGCTTGACGAGCGCAGCGTAGTGGGCACGGATTTTCCGTTTCTGCGCATCGGTAAATTCGCTGTAGTCCACGCCGTTCCAGGGCCGCCGGTTGCCATCCACATTTTGCTCTCTGAGGCGAGTTGTATTCCCAGGGACTTCGGGAATGGGATCGGGCATGTCCGCCTCATCGAAGGCCTCCAGATATTCAGCATTGGGATCTTACGGACAATGCGGACCTGGAAATCCAACCATCATCGCGAAAGGCCGGTCCTGCGGATGGTTGCGGATATGTTTGCAGGCCGCATCCCCGACAAAATGGTCCCACGAATGTGCCCAGGGTATCTTGTGGACAATGGCGCCCTTGTTCTCATGATAGCCTTCGTGCTCGTTGCCGTGCAGCTTGCGATAGCCGTTTTCCTTCAGGTGTTTCTGGTAATCATCTTCGATCAGAAGCCACCGCTTGTCCTCGCACACCACCCGCTGCTGAAACCCCAGGCCGATATCCCACGGATAGAAATGCATCTTGCCGATGGCGGCCGTAGCATAACCGGCTCGCTGAGTTGTTCTGGCAAGGTGCGGATGCCACAGTCGCCCAGATCAGGGCGGAGATAGTGTTCGTTGGTGAGCACCCGGTCTGGATCGCATTACGGCCTGTGAGCAACATCGCCCGGGCGGGCACGCAAATCGGTGAGGGCGAATAGGCACGCTCGTAGCGTACGCCCCGCGCCGCCAGACCGTCTATATGCGGCGTTTCGATAAAATCCGCGCCGTAGCAACTGAGAAAATCAGCACGCAACTGGTCCGGCATGATGAAAAGGAGGTTGAGTCGGTCGGACATGGGATGCTCCGGTAGGTTGGGTGATAATTCCTATTGTTGAACCGCGCAGCGCTCGCTGGATCCCGCAGGGATCAGCAATTATGATTTGTGGTTGAATATACGTATTATGTTGATTGATGATATATTAAACACCTATGTATGATTTCATAAATGTATAAACGATAGTAAATAAAGGTTTTTAAAACATAAATTATAATTCAAAAATCATAAATCCTATAGAGATTGCCTGCTTATGAATATATTATCTCCATCCGCCCACTGTCCGATATGTGCGCCTCGGCCTGAAAATGACCCAGATCACTGGTCCTATATCTTATTGAGGCGATAAGATCCGCGTTATGAATTCATGTTATATGGAAAATATTACACTGAGAAAATCTACCCCGATAGACAGCGAATTCGTTTATATAGTCAAGAAGGCGGCCTTCAGAGAATATGTCGAACAGGTCCACGGCTGGAATGAGGATGAGCGACGGCGGTTTCATGCACAACGGTTCGAGACGCAGGACTTTCGGATTATCCATCAGGGCAGTACGGACGTTGGTGTGATGGCCGTGGTCACGGCAAAAGACTGTGTGAAAGTGAACCAACTCTTCCTCCTGCCGGAATATCAGGGCAGGGGCATCGGCGAAACATGCATGCGGCGTATCATGGGGTAAGCACGGCAGTTGGGCCTGCCCGTTCGGCTCCGCGTTCTGAAGGTTAACCCGCGTGCCCGGACCTTCTATCAGAAGCTGGGCTTTGCTGACGTAGGAGAGACTGAAAAGCATGACTTGATGGAATGGACAGGCGGTTATCCGGAGGGCTCAGGAACACGTCACGCATAACAATTAGAGAGATATCATGAATAGACCTTATATCATAGCCATAGATGCCGTCGCCGGTGGTGGAAAAACCACATTATCCAAAGCCGTGAATGAAGCTTTATATCCTTCTGCCCGATATTGCTTTGATGAATTCGACGAACCGGATATTCATCCCGTTGATTTTTACGATTGGTGGCTTCGCGGGGCGGATACGGCAAATATTTCTCAGAAATGACGCCTTCGGAACTCACAACCGCTCAAGGAAAACGAGCCGAAGGCATCGTTCGCTTCGTCCGTCGATTTTTGCTTCCCGGCCTCACGGCAGATGAAGCCAAATAACTGAAAGGTGTTATGTTCATGAGAATCGCAATCGCCTCCTATGGACAGGAGACAAGCAGCTTCAGCCAACTGCCCACGACCCTCGAGACGTTCGGGCTGTACGGGCTGTATGAGGGCGAGGATATCCTGGAAAAATGCCGGGAGGTCGGCGCCATCGGTGGCTTTATGACAGCTACGGAAGAAGCGGGGCTCGACTGGACGCCTGTCCCCATTATTCACGGCTGGGCCGGTGCCCACGGGGCTCTCACGGCAGAGACGCTGGACTATTTCGAGCAGGCGATCTGCAACGGTCTCAAGGATGCCGGGCCTATCGACGCCCTGTTCTTCGCCCTGCACGGCGCCGCCGTCGCTGACAATGAACATGATACGGAAGGCCGGATGCTCACCAAAATCCGGCGCATCGTCGGTCCGGATCTGCCGATAATCATCTCTCTCGACCACCACGCGAATCTCACGCAGCAGATGGTCGACCATGTCGATGGCCTGGTGGCGCACCGCACGCAGCCGCACGATCAATTTGAAACCGGGATGCTCGCCGGCCGGATGCTCATCTCGCTGCTGCACGGCGAGACCAGCCCCACCATCGCCTGGCGCAACATACCGCTTATCACCCACCAGGAACAATTCCTGACCTCGCACGGTCCGATGAAAGCCTGGTTCGATCTGGCCCGCAGTATAGAGGACAGACCGGGGGTCATCTCGGCCTCGACCTTTCCCATGCAGCCCTGGCTCGATGTGCCGGAAGGCGGCTGGTCCGTAGCCGTTGTGACCGACAACGATTCTGCCCTGGCCGACGAACTGGCTACCGAACTGGCAAATTTCGCCTGGGGACTGCGCGAGGATTTCTGCAAGCTCGACAGCATCTCTCCGGAGGCGGCCATCCGCAAGGCGGTTGACTCGGAGAAAGGACTGATCATCCTGACCGATACGGGGGATAGTGTTTTCGGCGGGGCGACCGGTGACAGCACCTGTATCCTGGCGGAAATGATCAGACAGCAGATAGAGCAGCCTGCTCTGGTCCCCATGGTCGATCCCGAGGCCGTCGAAGCGGCCATCGAAGCCGGGATCGGAGCAAGCTTTACCGTGACCCTCGGTGGCAAACTTGATCCGACGTTCGGTCATCCACTGGAGGTGACCGCCAGGGTGGCCGGGATCGGCGGTGGCCGGTTCGATGTGACCATCCTGGGCTTTGAATCATTTGATACAGGCCGGGCCGTCCTGCTGGAAATCGGCGCGGTCAAGGTCGTGGTGAGCGAAAAACGGGGCATCGGCGGCAATCATCCCGCGGTCTATGAACAATTCGGTCTGGATATAGGGGACGCTCGTATGGCGGTCGTCAAGACGGCCAGCAACTGGCAGTATTACCAGCCCTGGATCTCCGAAGTCATCCGCGTCGATACGCCGGGCGCTACCATGTCCCATCTCGATCAATTCGACTGGCATTACCTGCCGCGCCCAATCTATCCGCTGGACGAATTGACGGACTGGCGGGCGAGATGAGGCTTAGTGGTCGATTTCACAAATAAGGATTCGTATCATCAAGGTATAACAGAATAAATAGAATGGTCATTCCCGCAGGCTTTAAGCAGGCTTTAAGCAGGCTTCTGCGCCGTGAACAGCGGACATCCAGCCTCCCTAAGCTATGGATCCCCGCTTAAAGCCTGCGGGGATGACAATCTTTTCAGCTTTTATCGTGTACTATGATATGACACCATATTTGCAAAACAGGGCACTTAGGCGATGAATATCTCATTCGTATCAATCAATCTGAATGCCGATTCATACTGACGCTCGTCGTCACGGGTGAAGAAGCGTACAATAATATTCGTATCAATCGCTACCATGAAGTTGCTCCATATAGTATCCTCCATGTGTACCCGCATGAAGCTAGCCTGATTCTGTTTTTGCAATTTTTTTTCCATTGAAGCGCTTTACAAACTTCACACATCACACGTCGCATACGCCGCCTGCATCGCCGCCAGGGGATCGCCTTTCGGCACGAGCTCATGTCCCACATAACCGGTGTAACCACCCTCGGCAATAGCCCGCATCACAGGCGGATAGTAGATTTCCTGCGCTTCGTCCATATCCTGCCGACCGGGATTGCCGGCCGTGTGAAAGTGGCCGATATGGGCAATGTTATCCCGAATGGTTCGTATCAAATCCCCTTCCATGATCTGCATGTGGTAAATGTCATACAACAATTTTACATGGGAAGAGCCTACTTCCCGGCACACCTCAACGCCCCAATCCGTCCGGTCGCACTGGTAGTCGGGATGGTTCACCTTGCTGTTGAGAAGCTCCATGCAGAGTGTAATGTCCTTCTCTTCCGCCGCCTTCGACACCCGCAGGAACCCTTCGATGGTGTTGTCTCTGCCTTCCTCATCCGACTTCCCACCGAAGTTTCCCGAAAAACAGATCAGACTCGGAATATGATACGCTATGGCGAGATCCATATTCACCAGCAGTTCTTCCTCGATCCGGTCATGATTCTCTCGTTTGTTCAATCCATCCGGCAACGACTCATGTCCGACGACAATTGCGATGTTCATACCGTGATCATGGACCTTGTTCCAGTGTTCTTGAGGCAGCATCTCAACGGACTTGTACCCGATGCGACTCGCCTCCCGGATCACCTCTGCCGGCGATACGCCACCCCGGTGAAAACAGCCGAAACAAATAGATTGATTAATGGGACTCATAGTTTCTCCTTTATCAAGACGTCTGTCCTGCCCATCCACCGCTGCCACCCTGCCCAATTGACTGATTGACCGCCTCCTGCTTTCTGCCTACTGATTACTGCCCACTTGCCCACCTGCTTACCGCCTACCGCAACCGGGCGTAAACGGCTTCAAGAGCAAACCGTGCTGCCAGGAGAGCCCCTCGTTGCCCTTCATCATAGCGTGGGGAAAAACAGCAGAGATCGAAACCCGAAATAGGCCTCGTTGCGGTCACTCTTCGCATCATCGTCAGAATCTCTCGCGGACTGAACCCGGCCGCATCGGGATATTTTTGAGCCGGACAGAAACCTGGATCAACAACATCAATATCGAGGGAGATGTAAACTGAATCAACAGGTTGCAGACGACGAGCGATCTGCTCGCAAACGGGTGAAAGGCCCTGGTCGTCAATCTGCTGCAATGGTATGACCATGATGTTGTTTTCTCTGGCGTATTCTATCTCGTGCTGTGATTGTCGCACACCGCGTGGTCCAACAATGATGAGGTCTTCAGGCTGGACATAACCTTCATCAATTAAAGTCCGCCACTGGGAGCCGGCCCATAATGGCGGAGATAGATGCAAATCCAAATGGGAGTCAAAAACAACGACTCCTGTGCGTTCCCGCTTGCCTTTTTGTTTACCTCTAATAAGCGGCAATGGCACGAGGTGATCGCCTCCGAGTGTGATGGTCATGCCGTCTGACTGTGCAGCCTGTTCGGCAATATCTTCGGCGCCTTCAAGTGTGTGGTTGCCCGCATCTATGATCTCAAGTCGTTCAGAAATGTTGGTAAAATTCACTTCGGCGGCTATCCCACCTTCGTGCTCCAGAGAATAAATCACGCTGGCCTGCCGAATGGCATCCGGCGCTCTGTCAGCGCCGGAGCGCGCATAAAAAGATTCGGGGGGATGTGACCCTGGAGGGTAGAGGGTGTGACGATCGGCAACAAGTATCCCCTCATACGGAACACCCAACAAGATAATATCCTTTGTATAGTCCTGTGACGGTGGTGCTTCAAAGAGCGTGGGAATCTCACCGTGAAGCATACGTGCTACGCCTCGTTCAGACATTTTTACGCCTCTCTAACTGCTGCCATCAAGAAAATAGCGCCAACGGTAACGGTACCAATCTACCGTTTACCGCCTTATCCATACGCCCCACGCTCCAGAAACCCCAGCAGCCGCTTCAACCGTGGATCAGCATTCTCATAGACGTGTTCCGGCATGGTATAATCGATAAACGGAAAATATTTATGCCCGATCATACGGCGTCCATAGGTCACCTGCGTAATATAACGCACTCGGTCAGTTCGGTTTGGACCACCCCGGTGCCAGACCTGATTGTTGAACATGATGACACTGCCGGCCTGACCCAGATTATAATGAATTCTATCTTCACACTCGGTTCCCTCAAATGAATCGGGGCAGGGTTTGCCGAACAGATGCGAGCCCGGGATGACTTCGGTCCCGCCGTATTTCGGATCGGTTACGTCGGTCAGATAGTAGTTGCAGGTAAAAAACAGGACCGGCAATCGAATGTTGGTCGGTGCTGTGCCTTCGGTCACAAGATAATGCGGTGAATCATCCTGATGCCAACCGAATTGCCCACCGGTTCGTGTGACGAATGAATTGTTGTGAATAACATGACAGTTTTTCGCCACCAGCGCTTCGGCAAAGCTGACGATGGGCTCCATATCGAACAATCGTAAATTGGCTTTGCTGAACTCGAACATACGGTGGCACAAGGCCATATATTCACCTTCACCGTTAAGCCCGTTAGGATTTTCATGCAATCCATAATCCAGATCATCTCGCAGTTCTTTGCACCAATCAGGTGGTAAGATGTTTTCCAGAAAGAGAAAACCCTGCCGGTTAAACGTGTTTACCCATTCCTGAATCCTGGTATCTTCAGCTTTTTGACCAGCTAGATAAGCTGGATCGGTACTCACGGGAACTCAGCTCCTTCGGAGTGTGCTTTGTATTTTGTGCTTGGTGCTTGGTTTTAAAATACGGATTCTATACACTCATCATGTTAATCATACAAAGCACAAAGTACAAAACACAAAGTACAAAATATTTACTCCAGAAAATCTTTAACGATCCGTGCGTACCTTTCCGTATAATCCATTTCCACATAATAGGCGCCTGCATAGGATCTAGGCGTGAAATCGGACAGGTCGTAAATTGGCGATGGCCGGCATTCGATGACCCCGTCGCCTGCCCGGCATATGTGGACGTTCACATCGGTCGTTACCTCGGATACATCAATCAGTTGCATGACCTCGGCGCCCGGACCATCAGCACGGGGGATGACTTTAAGACGCCACGCAGGTTGTAAAACCGGCATCTCTTCAACAGTCGCCTCCTTATGCATCGTTGAGCGGATACTCAGGACTGATGCGCCGGCCACTTGGGTATCCGTGAACATCACCCGCTCATCCATCGCTACCGTGATATCAGCCGCGACCTTCGGCGTCCCGTATATCTCCCGGCCGGCCGGAATGCTGGAGCGGGAGTTCAGAAAAGCCACCGGTGTAAAATAGCCCATCTGCCCTTCATAGCTACATGGTACGGTAAGTACACTCTCTTCGAACGCCCCGTAGTTGGCCGACCACGGAATCGAGATGCCGATCGCCGCACAGAGTCCGTCTTCCACAGGCTCAAAACAGGCAGGCAGAACCCGGTCGATCGCCGCAGGATCAGCCTGGAAAAAAACATATTGAAACTGCGCCTGCCGATACCGTGCAGGCGGCATGGGATAGTAAGATGAAAAGGCCGGCATATTGGCAATCTGGTCCATCGGGATGGGCATGGAGGCTCCTTCGGAGCGGCGGATAGCTTGTAGCGGGTAGCGCGTGCTATTATAGATATATGTTACCTGTTACAAGCCACCTGCCACCTGATACAAGCTATTCAATTTCTTCAAATGGATACAATGGCTTCTTTCGATATGCGAAGCTGAACCGCCGCATGTCGGCTGTGGTGGAACCCGGTGTGTCGACACGAATCAGCCGGTCGCAAACGGGGGCATAGGCGGCGACCGGGGCGTGGACGCCTTTGGCGATGATAATCTGAAAATCAGCCGGATTCAAACCGAGACTCGTCACAACGCCGAGGCTGACCGGGACCGTCCGCAGAGAGGTGAGGCTGATGGTCAACCCGGTGTCTGTGCCCACCACGGCCGTGATCCCCATATCAAAGGCCGTCTGCCCGCCGTGGCGTATTTCTGATTCGGTAAAACGACCATCGTGAATGCTTCGCACCCGGACTGATGCTTCCAGCGGCGGCCCATGCTCGTCATCCACCCGCCCGCCCATCTTAAGCATCAGACGGCTCCCTACCCCTGCAGTGACGACTTGATCTACTGCAACCGGATCATACAGACAGACAAAGGTGTTCGGGCCACCTCGTTTATGTATCTCGTGAGCAATGAGCGTACCGTCCGCCGCCGAGCCGCCACCGACATTATCGCCCATATCCAGAAGGCATACAGGACCGGGGATCTGTATCGCCATGTCTACTGCATCTTCAATAGAAATAAATTCTCCAATAAAATCCGACCGGTGATCCAAAAGATACTGCGCCATGTCATCCACGATCTGTTGCGCGAGATCCGGATTATGGTCCGTTACAGCGATAAACGCCGATCCCATCTCCTCGACATCCGCATAGGGAAAACCGAGCACGATGCTGTTCGAAAGCACGCCGGGGTTCTTGAGACAGATATCTGCCAGATCATACATCGGCAGGCAGGGCGGTGAGGTCGTTGACTGTCGTTCAATACCGATGGCCACCGGTGGAAAAGAAGCGGCCTGGGTAGGCCGTATCTCTCCATGCAAAGTTCGCGCCATTAAGGCAACAGCTTCCAGACCGCGCAGCTTCTGATCCAGATGCGGATTGGAGCGATACGCGATGGTGGCGTCGCACGCGGCGATCATGCGGGGCGACAGGTTGGCATGGGGATCGATGGTGCATATGATGGGAAGATCAGGGCCTACCGTTTCACGCAGCCGCGTCAGCCAGAATCCGTCCAGGTCGTGGTAGTCATGCCCCTCACCGGCATTGGCGCCATGTGGCGCCACCAGCATCCCATCGAGAGGACCGGCGCCGTCTAATTGCTCAAACATGAGCCCGATCAACGTTTCGCAGGTATCCTGCGTGATGCGACCCAAAGGAGGTGTCGAGGCGTAAAACAGCGGGACGGCCTCGATCCCGGCTTCATCAAGCCCCTCCAGGAACCCGCTGATTTCATGATGGCCGCCCTGGAATAGATCAGTGACGGCCTGCCCTGTCAACAACGCATCACGCCGGAATAGATCGATGGTCGTCGGGGTATGGATAAATGTATTGGACTCATGGATGAGCGAGACAATACCAACACGCATGGCTACTCCTTCAGGATAGTTACGCGGTTCGTTCGCAGGAGCGAGCTCCTACCCTGATTTAGGCTGTTTTATATGGTAGGAGCCCGCTCCTGCGGGCGATTGATGATTACTATGTCACTCCTGATCAGGATAACAGTCTACCGGCCTTTGACCGGCCGCCACGCCACCTATCATACTGCGAATCAGCGTAACGCGAAAAGAAGGTCTCCAACTGGGCCTTCAAATCCTCAATAACGGACGCGTATCCGGGCGTGTCGGCCAGATTCCGGCGTTCCCCCGGATCGGTTTGCATATCGTAGAGTTCATCCGGGCCGTTCGAAAAGCGCCGGGTATATTTCCACGCGTCATTACGGATCATACGAACATTTTCAAACTCATGAAAGATCACATCGTCCCAAGCGATATGCTCTCCTTGCATCGCCCGGGCATAGCTCGTACCGGGCAGAGTAGGGTCTGTCTGCATCGCATCGGCCATACCGAGATAGTCCAGCATCGAAGGGAAAAAATCATAATTGCAGGTCCGCCCGTCAAACACCGTGCCGGCCGGAATGTGGCCGGTATGGCGAAAAATCAGCGGAATGTGTAGGGCTTCCTCGTAGGTATGAATGGGCCGGGCATGATCCCCCATGCCCCACATCCCATGGTGCCCGGCGCACAGGCCCTGATCAGAGCAGAAAATAACCAGCGTATCTTCATCGAGACCATACTGATTGAGCGTATCAAGTATCGCCCCCACCCCATCATCCACGCCGCTGACCGCAGAAGCATAGCCACGCATACAGACCGGGTTGCCGATAAAATCCCGGTTCTGTTTTAACCAGGGATGCACCGGCTCTCTGGGAAAACACGGCAGATCCTTATCCGCGTAATACGCCGTGTGCCGATTTTCATGCGTGTAGGTCATGTGCTCACCGAGGCCGTACGGTCCGTTGTAACAGACATACAGAAAAAACGGATTCTCCTGCTGCTGTTTGAGAAAGTCCAGCGCGTGTTCGGTGATGACATCGGTATAATACCGCGGCTCGGTGTATATCTGTTCATCCCAGATGGCTTCGTCATCATAAAACGTCTGGGTATGTCCGCGCGGTTTAGTGAACCAGTAGGAGAACCCGGTCTGCGGGTGCAGGCTATCTCCCAGATGCCATTTTCCGCTGAGGCCGCAGGTATGACCCGACTCCGCCAGAATACGCGGCAGACTCATAAATTCATCAATCGTGCAATAGGCATTCGGACCGATCTGCGCATCCGGTTTTTCACCGCCCAGATAGCAATGCACGCCATGCTGCGACGGGATCAGGCCGGTCAGATACGTCGCTCTGCTGGGCGAGCAGACCGAATTAACGCAATACGCATTCGAAAACCGTACCCCCTGCGATGCCAGCCGATCAATCTGAGGCGTACGGATATCCGGATTCCCGT
>Ga0066376_10003092_pt1 | contig 15164 bp, 7 predicted proteins | sample Knorr_S15_td_Bot_FD_77009 | JGI IMG/M metagenome (GOLD analysis project Ga0066376, IMG submission 77009) | Marine microbial communities from Southern Atlantic Ocean transect - Knorr_S15_td_Bottom_ad_5009_LV_A | ecosystem: Environmental > Aquatic > Marine > Oceanic | place: Southern Atlantic... | reverse complement strand
TCAGGAAATGTTTCTGTAAATGGCGGGAGTTATCTTTCACAAGGAAATTACCTGGATGTGGTTTCCCGGGGTTCTGGTGGTGTAAGGGACACAATAGCCCAGAATGTATTCCCACAACTTGGGACATTGAATTTTAATAATATTTCAGATTTCAAAGGAAATTTTGAAGGCCCAATTTTCCCGGGAAAAATTTCCTTTTTTGCTTCGGGACGATATAAAAAAGACTTTGGATATCTTTATGGTCAGCGGATTTTTCATCCCAATTCCTTTGTCTGGGTGGATGGCCTGAATAATTGGATCCTGGATGAAACAGTGGTGAATACCCAGAATCCGAATCATGGTAAGCTTGGGAATGATTATATACCCGCAAAAGATGACTCTTTAATGCTCTTAATCGACAGCCTTCGCGAAGCAGATGCTTTTGAATGGGTTCCCATGGATTGGAACGAACAAATTTCAACGCAATTTAAACTGACCTGGAAAGTAACGCCCTATTTAAAAATGAGTTTCAATAAAATGGTCAGCAATACACATTCCCAATCCTATTCCCATTCCTATCGGTGGAACCCGGACGGACGATCCCATATATTCTCCACGAATGATGGTAATTTATTTCGAGCAGATCTATCTTTGAATCAATCCACGTTTGCCAGTGTCATGTTTTCCCAGGCTGAGAATCATTATAGATCCCATTTGAGTGATGATTCAACTTTTTACAAAAAAATAATTGATGAATATGGTGATGATAACTATTCTACATCTCACCTCGATACAACTCTTTACGAAGCAGACCCCCGGATCTTTGATTACGCCTCAGGAAATAATTTTAATGTTGGTGGGCAAAGCATGGGTATTTACAACCGTAAGTCCACGGTCCGAACGTTGAAAGGGGAATTGACCAGTCAAGTTAATAAAGAGCACCAGGTCAAAACCGGTTTTGAATATCGCCTGACAAATATCACCATGTCTGATCTGACGGTGCAATACAATAGTGGTACAGCATTTCAACCCTACTACCTGAATCCAATAAAATCACCAAAACACGATACATTTGGAACGGATGGCAGGGAGCCCATCGAATGGTCTATCTATCTACAGGACAAGATTGAGCAGGACCAGATGGTTGTCAATATTGGATTGCGATATGACTTTTTTGATCCAAAATGGAAGGTGTTAAATGATACGGAAGATCCCAATTATTTGGAACCATTGAAACCGATCAATACCTATTTTGACACAGATAAGGATGGTGAGATCTCCGATGAAGAAATGACTGATAATAACCGGAAATCGGATGACGACAGGCTTGATTCAAATGCCAATGGTGAAAATTGGTTTCGGCATGTAAGTCCTAAAACGCAGTTCAGCCCCAGGTTCGCCCTGGCTTTTCCCATTACTGAAACAGGATACATGCATTTTTCCTATGGTCATTTTTTCCAGAATCCCAGTTTTAGTTATATTTATGACAACCCGGAATTTGAGGTGCCGGCAGCCTCGGGGGTTAGTAATACCATGGGGAATGCGGATATGCAACCGCAGCGGACAACCCAGTATGAAGTGGGTTTTTCCCAGCAGATCGGTACCGATATTGGGATCGAGGTCACCGGATATTTCAAGGATATTCGGAACCTGAATTCCACAGAAATAAAAAAATCTTTTGTTGCCGGGGATCGCTATGGAATGTATGTGAATAAAGATCATGCCAACTCCCGGGGAATCACCCTCGCTGTATCCAAACGTTCCCTGCAGAATTTTTCCGGAAATGTGGATTATACCTATTCCGTTTCGGAGGGGAATGCATCGGACCCCACAGCAGCATTTTATGATGAACAATCGGATATAGAGCCGGAAAAAGTTCTGGTACCTTTAGATTGGGATCAGCGTCATACCATTAACGGAACCATGACCTACCATCCTATACCAACATCCGGTATCAGCCTTGTTTTTAACTATGGCAGCGGGTTTCCCTACACCACGGAGTTTATCGGTATCCGCACTGCTTTTGAAAATAATGGCTTGAAACCCTCCACTTTTAATGTAGATATGCGCAGTTACATGAATTTCTCCATCATGAGGAAGTTTATGATTTCTGCTCACATCAATGTTTACAATCTTTTTGATATTCGCAACGAATTAACCGTTTTTAATGATACGGGGCGTTCCACCTATTCCCTCAACCGGACCTATACACCCCAATACTCGGGCCCCATGCTTAATTCCCTGGATGAATACCAGGTAAGGCCCGATTATTATTCCCCCCCAAGGCAGATCAAGGTGGGATTAAGCATCTCTCTTAAATAACAAAATGAAAAATTTATTCCCGATATTTTTGCTTTTTCCACTTTTGGCATCGGACAACTCTAAAAAACCGGTTCAAAATTATGATCCTTTAACACGCTCAGTTGGCAAAACTACCGCCAATATTGATCGAAAATATGGAGATCATTCCGGGAATAGGGTTTTTTGTCGCTTTTATAATTTTGGCGGTATTGGCGATGCGGGAAACAGTTTTTCCGGAGTTTATCCTATCGGATCAGCTCATTCCTATTTTTATGAGTTTACACCGGTTGTAGCCGCCAGTGTCCTAGACACCAATGGCTATCGCAAACACATCGTCTCCGATGGGGTGGTAGCGCCTGCTTTAGTAGATGACTCTCCGGAAGGCACACCCTGGGGCTTTGAACCATTACCCGGTTATGCAAACCCAAACCAGGAATATATGGCTATGAGCCATATTGAAGATTCCTGGCCTAATTCATGGCCTAATCGAGATAGCGGTTGGGATGGCTATTGGAACGGCGCCTACGGAAAATATACCCGCGCAGACCAGGAATCTTTTTTTGTCATGGATGACTTTTATAATGATGAATTTGCCTATTTCCCCGATTCAACGGATAAGAACAATGTTGAGAGAAGAGCCGGGTTGGGGATAGAAATAGAAGCTAGGGGATACCAGTGGGCTCATCCAGCGGCCGAAGATATCATTATTGTAACCTATTTGATCACCAATGTTGGAACAAGCACCCTGGACAGTGTGGTTTTTGGCATGTATGGTGATGCGGATATCGGCGGCTCATCAGACTTTCATGATGATGATGCCTGGTTCGATACGGAAAATGATATGGTATTCCAATGGGACCATAATGGCTGGAGTAATTCCTATGGCGGATTCAAACCGGTTTATTTTGGCTGGAGTTTTTTAGAATCACCCGGGAATCCTTACGATGGCATAGATAATGATGGCGATGGCATGGTAGACGAAAGCCAGTTTGATGGCATCGATAACGATGGGGACTGGTTAGCGGAACGCGATGACATCGGATCGGACGGACTTGGTGAATATCATTTAGATTATCCGGGACCGGATGCAGATGGAACAGAGGGGAATGGCGAACCGGATGTGGGTGAACCTAATTTTGAGATCACCGATAATGATGAATCAGACCAGATTGGCCTGACCAGTTTTTATTCAGCATCATATCCAACTATTTATGTTGATAATGATGAGGTTATGTGGAACCAGCTAAAGCCGGGAACATTTCAAACACCAACTCAGAATCAAGACCAAACTTTTTTATATGGTTCCGGGTACATTTCTTTAAGTCCAGGCGAGAGTAAAAAGTTTGCCATTGCCATGGTCTTCGGTGAAAACATGGCCGATATTTTGCGGAATGCCAATACCATGCAAAATATTTACGACAACGATTATAGTTTTGCCAAGCCGCCACTCAAACCAACCCTGACTGCTGTACCGGGAGATAACAGGGTTACTTTATATTGGGATAATTTTTCGGAAAACTCCCTGGATCCAGTCTATGGTTATGATTTTGAAGGGTATCGCATATACCGCAGTACGGATGCGGGATTTATTGATGCTTACACCGTAACGGATGCCTATGGCAATATTACATTTAAGGAACCCATTGCCATTTTTGATTTAAAGGATGGTTTGAAAGGTCCCCACCCCATTGCATTCAATGGTGTTCAATTTGATATGGGCGAGGATTCTGAAATCCAGTACATTTATATTGATTCCAATAATGTGATCAATGGACAAAAATATTTTTATGCTGTTACAGCTTTTGATAAAGGATACGACCTTGATTTCTTTGATAAAGGTATTTCTGAACGGGAAAACCTGCAGGAAATCGCACCATCAGAATGTAGCATCACTATGGATCTCGATTATAAAGGGAATGTGGTCAATGTGAGCAGGAACGCAGCTATTGTTGTAACCAATGCAACCGCGGCAGGATATGTCCCACCGAATGTGACCCCGGATTCTGTCGACTTTATTCAACATATAGCAGGATTTGGATCAGGAAATATTGAAATTAGTGTCATTGACCCTTATGCCATCAAGGATAACAATGAATACAATGTTGTTTTTGATACACTTGATACAGCAGAAGAGGTTGTTTTTAGTATAAGAGATCAAACAGAAATCGTAGAAACTTTATTGATCCAGGATAGCACTGCGAGAGCATCACATGTCAATATTCATTCTATGATAATTACTGCATCCGTTATGGTGGATACATTGGTGGACGGAGTGGATACTGTTTATACAGACACTACAGTATTGGATACGACCTACCCGGGGATGGTTACAAATGAAGCCGGGTCTATTGAATATCAATATGGGATAGATTATACCATCGATTCTAAATCAGGCTTTTTTAACATCACTAATTCTGATCTATTGAGTCATGGCTTGGTAACCGTGAGTTATCAATATTTCACCTTGTATCACGAGACTGATATGGAGGCAGGATTTACCAATCCTATTTTCGACGGAATGCGAATCGTAATCCGGGATTCGGAGGTCGGCGTGAATGAAGATTCAACCAGATGGACAGTGGGAGACTGTAATTACCGCCATACCATTAATCCAAGTAGGCTTTACCCTGCTGATTTTGAGTTACAATTTGAAGGGAATATCGGGGATTCCATCACTATAGATGCTTACGATACCCGATCGCCATTTAGAGTAAAGAATGTAACCCACAATGATTATCCGCCTTTCAGAATATCAGATTATGACCGGGATGATGAATGGGATCCGAATGAACCAATTATGATTCGTCCTTATGAAGGCCAAAATTCTCCCCTGATAACGATCCGGTTTTACCAGGATTCACTGGCAATCACAGATACCACGACCTATGATACGGTTATTGCAGGTACGGACACTGTTTATACAGATACCACAATTTTTGATACCACCTTCCTGGAAGTTTTTGACCCGATTCAGGGAGATATTTTTAGACTTGCGATTAACCGGCCATTCTCAATAAAAGATGTTTACAGTTTTACATCCATTGCCTCAAAAATAGACCCTGAGGATGCGAAAGATAAACTTGATGATATTGCTGTTGTCCCTAATCCTTATGTGGTTGCGGCTTCCTGGGAACCTAAACATATTTACCAGTCCGGACGGGGACCCCGGAAGATTGATTTTATAAATTTACCCAGCAAATGTACCATCAAAATATTTACATTGGCCGGATATTTGGTGGATACGATTGAACACAATGACTTAAATGAGAGAGGGGCAGAATCCTGGGACCTTTTATCCAAAGATGGACTTGAGATTGCCTATGGCGTTTATCTTTACCATGTGGATGCCTACGAACTGGGTGTGGAAACCACAGGGAAATTTGCCGTGGTGAAATGATGAAAAAGATACTATTCATATCCGGGTTTCTGATTGCTATTCTTTCCGCACAATCCAATGTAGCAACCACAGCAGCATCCTTTTTAGAAATTGGTGCCGGTGCACGATCTTTGGCTATGGGTGGCGCCTATGTGTCCGTGGCAGATGACGTGAGTTCACTCTATTGGAATCCGGCCGGAATAGTGAATGTGGAGCGACCCTCCACTCATGTGTACTATGCACCCTGGTTGGTTAAGACAAATTTTTACCATGGTGGTGCTGTGATTCCTATGGGCCATCTTGGGACTATGGGTGTGACCTATACAACAGTCACTATGGACGAAATGGATGTTCGTACCATTAATAATCCCGATGGAACCGGCGAAAAATTCAGTGTCAGCAATATAGCTATGGGACTTGCCTATGCGAAACGTCTCACAGACCGATTTACATTTGGATTCCAAACAAAATTTATCCAGGAAAAAATTTGGCATATGATGGCAAAAGGATTTGCGGTTGATATTGGATCCTTATTTGTTACGCCAGGCGGACTACGGATTGGTATGAGCGTATCCAACTTTGGCGGAAAACTAGGTATGGATGGTGTTAATACTGCTGTAACCTATGATCCCGATGAAACGATCTATGGCAATAATGATCGCATCAATGCCCATTTGGATGCTGCAAAATGGCCACTTCCGCTTTTATTCAGATTTGGACTGACAAAGGATTTTACGGTTGCTCCAGGTCAGAAAATAACAATAGCTGCAGACGGCATTCACCCCAATAATAATGTTGAATATGTGAATGCAGGCATTGAATACAATTTTAATGACCTGTTATTTCTGCGGACAGGACTATCCCATTTATTCATGGATAAGGTTGATTCCGGGGACAAAGCAGAACAAGGATTGTCATTCGGATTTGGGATTAATTACCAGATCCCGCGGGGACCAAAATTCAGGGTAGATTTTGTTCAGACTGAATTTGGTGTATTTAAAAATGTAAAAGGTTATTCTATAAATCTTTCTTTTTAGTTTCAGAAACTGGTAATTATTAGGAATACTACACCGTTCTTAAATACCAGTCCAATTCCAATGGTGTAACGTGACTGTCAAATATTTGCATTTCCTTATATTTTGTCTGGTAATAAACATGGCAAAATTCCTTACCAAAATACTCTTTTAGAATTTTCGATTTTAAAAATGCATCCAGGCTTTCTACCCAGGTCATGGGCAGGGATGGTTTATGTTTCGCAATCGCATCGCCGATAGATATTTTAGGAGGCTCAATTTTATGTGTTATGCCGTAATGAATACCCGCAAGGATGGATGCCACCACAAGATAAGGGTTTGCATCGGCACCGGAAACACGATGCTCAATTCGTTTTGCTTTTTCAGGACCGGTAGGAATTCGGATGGCTACAGTTCTGTTATCTATGCCCCATGTGGGTGCCATGGGTACATATAGATCCGGTTGGAAGCGCCGGTAGGAATTTGCATTGGGGCAAAAAATAGCCATGCTTTCTTTCATGGTTTTACTTAGTCCACCAATGGCATGAAGCAGATTTTTCGAGCCCGTTTCATTTTGCGGATCGGAAAAAATATTTTCTTTATTCTTATTCAAAAGACTGATATGAATATGGGTTCCACTTCCAGCTTGTTGAGCGTAAGGCTTGGCCATGAATGTAGCGATCATGCCCATTTCCCGGGCCACCCCTTTGATCAGTCGTTTCAATAAGACAGCATTGTCACAGGCAGATAATGGATCCGGTTCATGTTTCAAATTGATCTCAAACTGGCCTGGCGCATATTCCGCTAATGCTGTATCCGCAGGGATGTCCTGGGATTCTGCTCCTTTGGCCACTTGATCCAAGAATACCCCATAGTCGTCTAAATCATCTACCGAATAAACTTGAGTATTTTTATCCCGTTTTCCGGTGACAGGTGAAATTGGCGGTTGTGGATTTTTTTGCCTGTCCCGTCGGGTATCCAATAAATAGAATTCTAATTCAACCGCCACTACCGGGGTGAATCCTAATTCTTGAAATTGGCCAAAAATCCGTTTAAGAACTTGGCGGGGATCGGCAAAAAATGGTTTACCATTCGCTTCGTACATAGTCATCAATACCTGGGCCATGGATTTATTGTACCATGGCGATTTGGATAAAGTGTGGGGAATGGGATGGCAAACCCGATCTGAATCTCCCTGGGCCATACCCAACCCTGTTTCTTCCACAGTAGCTCCGGTAATATCGCCGGCAAAGACTGATGCGGGGAGGTAGATTCCTTCCTGGAAAACTTTCGCTAAGGCACTGGATTGGATTCGTTTTCCTCGCAAAACACCATTCAAGTCTGCGATCAGGAGATCTATCCCTTTCAGGTCGGAAAACCTTTTCAGAAACCGCTTATAATTATCTGGTTTTACATGTGCCATCGGATTATTCTCACGTTTAAATTAACCTGCTTTTTCGATGCCAAGACTAACAACTCATAAGGTTTGCAGCAAGCATTGAGTCAAACTCATTAATTTATCGACCACGCCTGTATTGAGTGAAGCTGAAATGAAGGAAACAAAGTTTCACGAATAAATAGGTAACATTAAGATAAAAATAAAACTACAAAAAATATTTACAAAATTTATCGTAGCATCCTTGTTATCAGCTTTTTGTAGCGATTAATCAAGTCTAAACCAATTTTTATGAAATATGTCTAAACCCCTTATTGGAATTACCACCTGTTTCGAAAAACAGGGTGCTCATTATTATCATCAGACGGGTGATAAATATATTTTTGCCGTCATCAATGCCATGGATGGACTGCCCATTTTAATTCCTTCTGTGGGGGATAAACTTCAAACGGATCAACTCCTGGATATGGTGGATGGTTTGCTGTTTACAGGAAGTTATTCCAACATCGAGCCCCATCAATATGATGGAAATCCCATTGATGGTGAGACCAAACATGATCCCCAGCGCGATGCAACAACTTTACCTATCATTCCGGAAGCCATAGACGCAGGCATCCCGGTTTTTGCCATTTGCAGGGGCTGTCAGGAAATGAATGTTGCTTTCGGTGGAACCCTGCATCAAAAGGTTCATGAAGTGGACAGCATGATGGATCACCGGGAAGATTCTGCCTTGGATTTAGAGGGACAATATGATTTTGCACATTCCATATCACTGGTTCAGGATGGAATATTAGACCGAATCTCTGATGAGAATGAACCCAGGGTTAATTCGGTCCACTGGCAGGGAATTGATAAACTGGGTGATGGATTAACTGTTGAAGCCACAGCACAAGATGGATTGGTGGAAGCCTTTTCTGTCACGGATGCTCGATCTTTTGCATTGGCGGTTCAGTGGCATCCCGAATGGAAAGTAATGGATACTCCATTTTATAAATCAATCTTTGAAAGATTTGGCGATGCATGTTTAACTCATAAATTGGAAAATAATTAAAAAGGGAAAGTATGGCGACCTATAACACACAACAGTTACAAGAAATAGATGGGCTCCACCACATTCACCCATTTACAGACCACAAGGCATTAATGGAAAAGGGGACGCGCGTTATCACCCGGGCAAATGGCGTTTATCTTTGGGATTCAGATGGTAACAAGATTTTGGATGGCATGGCTGGACTTTGGTGCGTCAATGTGGGATATGGGCGACAGGAATTGGTGGATGCTGCCACCAAGCAAATGAGGGAACTCCCTTACTATAACAATTTTTTCCAGACCACTCATCCACCTGCAATCGAATTATCAAAAGCATTGGTGGACATTTCTCCACCGCAATTCAATCATGTGTTTTTTACCAATTCCGGTTCAGAGGCAAATGACACAGTTGTCAGGATGGTTCGTCACTATTGGAACCTGGAAGGAAAACCTGAGAAAACCGTAATTATCAGCCGGGAAAACGCCTACCATGGCAGTACCGTTGCCGCTTCCAGTCTTGGCGGAATGAAAGGGATGCATGCTCAAGGCGGCATTTTGCATGACATTGAGCATATCGAACAACCCCATTGGTATAAAAATGGTGGCGCTATGGATCCTGATGAATTTGGATTGAAAACCGCCCAGGCATTAGAAACACGAATCAGGGAGATTGGGGAAGATCGGGTGGCAGCTTTTATTGGAGAACCGGTTCAGGGTGCCGGCGGTGTGATAATTCCCCCTGCAACCTATTGGCCGGAAATTCAACAAATCTGTAAAAAATACGGGATACTGTTGATTGCTGATGAAGTCATCTGCGGGTTTGGCAGATTAGGCGAATGGTTCGGATCTGACTATTTTGATATTGAAGCAGACTTTATGCCCATAGCGAAGGGGCTATCGTCCGGTTATTTACCGATTGGCGGACTCATGGTTGGGGACCGTGTCGCCGACACTGTGATCAATAAAGGGAGCGATTTTAATCATGGGTTTACTTATTCCGGACATCCGGCAGCCTGTGCAGTTGCCATGGAAAATATCCGTATTCTGAAAGATGAAAAAATTATAGAAAGAGCCAAAAATGATTTAAGTCCCTATCTTCAGGAAAAATGGTTGGCATTAGGGGACCACCCATTAGTGGGGGAAGCAAGAGGTATCGGGATGGTAGGCGCATTGGAATTGGTGAAAGACAAGGACACTAAAACGTCTTACCAGTCGGATCAAAATGTCGGCATGATCTGCCGTGATTTCTGTTTCAATAATGGACTTATTATGCGCGCTGTTGGCGATGCTATGATCATATGCCCTCCTTTGGTCATTTCGCATTCAGAAATTGATGAACTGGTGGACAAAGCGAAATTGTGTTTGGACCTTACCTGGGCCAAGATCAAATCTTAAATAACACATCATCCAGTCTCATTTCCAGCACTACAAAACTCCAGCAATCCAATCATCCTAATCCTAATCTAAAATTAAATACCCCTATTTAAGGTGTTCACATCAGGCGAAATTCCGCCGCACATTTTCCCCTTATTTTTACGAAGATAAAAACCACCCACACCAATTAAAATCACCCATGAACACCTTCGAAAATTTTGGTCTGCAAAAAGAAATTCAAAAAGCGATCAAAGAATTAGGCTTTGAGACCCCAACACCGATCCAGGCTGAAACCATTCCCCTCTTAATGTCATCAGATCAGGACATTATCGCCACAGCCCAAACAGGGACAGGGAAGACAGCAGCGTTCGGTTTACCGGCCATTCATTTGGCAGATAGTAATAACAGGAACACCCAAACATTGGTTTTGTGTCCCACGCGGGAACTTTGTGTACAGATCACCAGGGATTTGATCAGTTATTCAAAATACTTGAAGGGCATCAACATTCTTGCTGTTTATGGCGGCTCTAAAATTGGTAACCAGATACTAGCCTTAAATCAAGGTGCTCAAATTGTCATCGGAACTCCAGGCCGCACCCGGGACTTGATCAATCGGAAAAAATTATCTGTCAGAAATATCGAAAGGGTGATCCTGGACGAGGCTGACGAAATGCTCACCATGGGATTCAAGGAAGAATTGGATGCTATCCTTGAAAATACTCCGAGGGAGAAACAAACACTGCTTTTCTCTGCTACCATGTCCAAAAGGGTGATTACCATTACCACTAAATATATGAAGGATTCGGTAGAGATCGCTGTGGCGCGAAGGAATATTGGGGCAGAAAATGTAAAGCATGTGAATTATATGGTACATGCGAAAGATCGGTACGAAGTGCTAAAACGGATCGCGGATATGAATCCCAATATCTATGGAATCGTTTTTTGTCGTACCCGTCGTGAAACCAAGGAGATCGCTAATAAATTGATGCATGACGGCTATAATGCTGATGCGATCCACGGTGATCTATCCCAGTCACAACGGGATGAAGTTATGGGGAAATTCAGGCGTCGTAGTTTACTATTATTGGTGGCTACAGATGTGGCGGCCCGCGGGTTGGATGTGAATGACCTCACCCATATTATCAATTATAATTTGCCCGATGACCCGGAAGTTTATGTTCATCGCAGCGGTCGGACAGGGCGAGCAGGGAAGAGCGGCATTTCCATCGCCGTTATCCACACGCGGGACATGAAAAAGATCAAAGAGATTGAACGAATCTCTGGGATTTCTTTTTCAAGAGAGTTGGTCCCCAGTGGTCGGGATATTTGCGAAAAACGCCTTTATGCACTCATGGATAAAATTGAAAAAGTGGAAGTAAATGAAGAACAGATCACACCTTTTTTAGATGACATTTATCAAAAGTTAGCCTGGCTTGACCGAGAGAATCTGATCAAGCATTTTGTATCAGCAGAATTCAACCGCTATTTGTCCTATTATAAAAATGCACGTGACATCAACATTTCCGGTGGAAAAGATAAACGAGAAAAGAGGAGCAGGTCAGAAGGTCGGAAAACAAAATTTGCTACAATCTACATCAATATTGGCGGACGGAATAATTTGAATCCCAATCGATTAATGGGATTAATAAATGAAGCATTGGATTCCAAAGATGCTGTGATTGGCAGTATCGATATCATGAAAAAATTCTCTTTTTTTGAAATTGAAGACAACCGGAAAGACACTCTCATCAAGGCGTTAAATAAAGAAACTTTTGAAGGTATTGCACTCTCCGTTGAAATCTCAAAAGAAATGCCAAACCGGGCATCTTCATCGAAAGACGAATTTTATAAAAGGAAGAGCAAGAGAAAAGGTGGTCGAGATAAAAAGTTCCGCGGTAGGAAAGATCGTAAGGGAAGTGGTAGCCGCGGTAAACGAAAGAAAAGAAAATAAATCAACATCCACTTTACCTTACTTTACTTGAACGATACCCCTTTTTAACCCTCTGAAATGGCGTGAAATTTCGCCGCTATTTTTGACCTTATTTTATTCAGTTGAGACAACCATTCATGAGAAAAGAGAATTTTAGGAATATTGCTATCATTGCTCACGTGGACCACGGGAAAACCACCCTTATCAACGGAATGTTGATACAGAGCGGTACGTTTAAGGCCCATCAGAAAGTGGAAGATCGTGTCATGGATTCCATGGACTTGGAAAAAGAGCGCGGCATTACGATCATTGCCAAGAATACAGCTATCTATTACAAAAATATCAAGATCAACATCATGGATACACCGGGTCACGCAGATTTTGGCGGAGAAGTGGAACGGAGCCTGAATCTCGTGGATGGTGCTTTGTTGCTTGTGGATGCCAGTGAAGGCCCCTTGCCCCAAACACGATTCGTGTTGAAAAAAGCGCTTGATAAAAACCTGCCCATTATTCTTGTGATCAATAAAATTGATCGGGGCGATGCTCGGATCAATGAAGTTGTGGATGAAGTATATGACTTGTTCATTGACTTGGATGCAACTGATGACCAGATCGAATTCCCTATTCTTTATACCAATGCAAAAGAAGGTGTAGCCCATCGGGAATTGGAAGATGGGGCAACGGATCTTAAAACACTGTTTGACACCATTTTATCTAAAATTCCCGGTCCGGTTGCGGATGATAAACACACGCCCCAATTCCTGGTCACCAACTTGGATTATGATTATTATGTAGGGCAGGTTGCCATTGGCCGATTGAATAATGGCACTCTGGAAATGAATTCTTCCTACGCGCTTTGTGGTGTCGATGGGATTACCTATCATCATAAATTTTCTGCGCTTTACACCTTTAAAGGACTCCAAAAGATCCAGGTGGACAAATTAGAAGCCGGCGATATTATCGCGGTGGCGGGAATAGAAAATATCAACATCGGTGACACAGTTTCTTCCAATGAAGACCCAAAACCCTTGCCACGCATCGAAGTGGATGAACCCACTGTTTCCATGTTGTTTTACGTGAACAATGGACCCTTCGCAGGAAAAGATGGGAAATATCTCACCACGCGTCATATCCACGAAAGATTGCAAAAAGAAATCCTGAGTAATGTCTCTCTTCATGTCCTTCCAACAGAACGGACTGATGTGTTTGAAGTTCGGGGACGAGGAGAACTCCAGATGGCTGTTTTGATTGAAACCATGCGCCGGGAAGGGTACGAATTCATGGTGTCCAAACCCCATGTCATCACCCATGAAGAAAATGGAAAAACAATGGAACCCATGGAAAAAGTATTCCTGGATATTCCGGAAGATAAAGTGGGCATTGTTACCGAAAAACTTTCGGGCAGAAGAGGCCGCATGACGAATCTCCAAAATCATGGCCATGGACGTGTTTCCATGGAATTTTCCATCCCCTCCCGTGGTTTGATCGGATTTCGGAGCCAATTCATGACAGATACTCGAGGCGCTGGAATTATGAATAAATTGTTTGACGGATTCGCACCCTGGTTTGGTCGTATCCCCCAACGAAATACGGGCGCATTAGTGGCAGACAGGAAAGGGAAAGTAACAGCATATGCATGCATGGGTATGATGGACAGAGGTGAATTGTTTGTAAGTGTGGGGACAGAAGTCTTTGACGGCATGCTTATTGGAGAACGAAACCGCACTGAAGACTTGAATGTGAACATTACCCGGGAGAAAAAATTGACAAACATGCGTGCATCTGGCACAGATGCATCGGTGACAATTCGCCCACCAAAACTTCTCTCTTTAGATCAATCCATTGAATTTATCGCGGAAGACGAATTGGTGGAAGTGACACCCCTCTCGATTCGTTTAAGGAAAATGGAATTGGATCAGAATAAAAGGGCATCCCAGAAGAAAAAAGAAAAATACGCAGACGTGTAATTTTTTAATCAATCGGTTACCTTAGTAAATCTGAAAATCCAGCCAGGAATTGAAATTCTCCATTTCTCCCAATTTATTCCCATTTTCATCGAATCGGATCAAAGTCCACGTTGCACTTTCTTGGATTAGGAATTCGGTGCCAGTTTCGCCGGGAAACGGATAAATCTGGTGTAAATAGTGATAAGCACTATCCAGCAAAATTGTGTTGAATTTCGTTTCTAAATCAATTTTCCCTGCCACCCATGAGTTCTTGGCAAGGTCTTTACCCACATAAAAGCATTTCTTCGACATGGTATCAATTTCTACGTCTGTCACATAAATATCGGGTTCAAGGATTTCCGAATCGCCACTGGGTGATAAATGGACGATCCCTGCATGAGTGGCGACCCAGCATCCGCCAAAAGATGACAACGAGGACGGCGAATCCAGCCCACTGAACCGTATTACATTTTTTTCGCCAATATTATGGGGTGAAAACCAGACAATCCCGGAATCAGGGTTGGAGATCCACAGTCCATCACTGATTGGATCCGAAGATATCTCGGCATCCCAACCGAATGGCATTCCGGCATTCAAGGTTTCAATCTTTTCTCCCTCTTCATCTAATTTCATGATGTATCCATTCCGGGTCAGGACATGAATGCGATTTGTTAATTGGTTTACATCCAGGTCTAATGGATAATCGCCAATATCAATGTATTCGGTTTCATTCAGGTCCGTGGAGACCAAAAGTACAGCCTTATCATAATAATCTGCCACCATGAAACGATTATCCGATTTCCGGTATTGGATGGCTCTT
>Ga0066376_10003091_pt1 | contig 15165 bp, 13 predicted proteins | sample Knorr_S15_td_Bot_FD_77009 | JGI IMG/M metagenome (GOLD analysis project Ga0066376, IMG submission 77009) | Marine microbial communities from Southern Atlantic Ocean transect - Knorr_S15_td_Bottom_ad_5009_LV_A | ecosystem: Environmental > Aquatic > Marine > Oceanic | place: Southern Atlantic... | reverse complement strand
GTTCATGGCTCCCTTGAATGATGGCTAGGAGCGATAGCCCGTAGTGTTTCTGCGGTGAATCTTCTGCGCTATCTAATACCTTTCTCGCATCGACCAATTCTCCTGCACGCAATTGGATGATCACTTCTAGAAGCAGTACATCTTCTGGTCTTGCCCCCGCACTTTTGAGTTGCTTGAGTGTGGAGCGTATACCTTTCATATCTCTTCTTTGCATTTGCGCTTGAGCGAGTTTACGCAGTGCGGCCAAACCACCTCCACTGTCTACAGACTTCTCGTATTGCTCTTGAGCTTCGGACCATTCTCCCCGAAGCGCATAGATATCTCCTTGTCGTAGATACAAAAGAGAAGTGTCTCCACTATCGATAGGAATATCACTGATGATAGGGACTGGTATTCCCAGCATGTCTGTATCGATAGATTGTATGCCGCTGAGTTTCAATGTTGATTGTGTGAGTTGCCACCACAGAAATGCCATCAATAAACCTGCGCACATGGATGCAAGTAAAACAGGAGCAATGATACGGTTGGGGATCTTCATTAAGGGAAGAATACCCTTATTTTCCTTTCTATTCCACTGCTGGACTCAACTCCCCATCTTCACTCGATGCAGCACCTACTGTAGCTTTTGCTTCAGCGTCTGCCACATGTTTTGGAATAACAGCTTCTATGGCTCCCCACACAGCTTCTATGTCTGATGGAATAAGCATAGTGATTTGATCACCGACTTCTGCGCGATAGAATGTGACCGATGCAAGAAGGACGCGGTACGCTTTTCCCTCTGAGAGGATTTTGTACTGGCCATCTTCTTGAATAAGCACTCCGACCGCAGTTTTTCTATTGATGGGTGCAATTTGCTTGTAGATGAATTTGCCTTCGTCCGTAATCGTCAGTTTCATTCCGTCACCTTCTACGAGTTTACTTTTCGAAGCATAGTTTGCAGGAATCGGATAACCCTGCCCTTCGCCGTCTATCATGTTTTGCCCATCAAATATTCCTTCTATAACTTTGCCTTCTGCGCTAACAGAAGCGCCTCCTGAGGATATACTTGCACGAGCGGCGTGTCGTTCTTTGTCGGTGTCTACTACTCCAGTGAGGTCTCGTAAAAGCGCGTGTGCCGTCTTGAGAGACGAAGAAGCACTATCGATGAGTTCTTGTATTTGGAGGAGCTTGTCTTCGGACATGAAATTATAGGGAATCGGAAGTAACAGTGAGATCGGAAGTCTTTAGCCGTGCATTGATCTCGATGTCTGTTAGCAGTGTAGTTTGGGCGCCAATAGCACCGACGACACTTGCAGCATTTATAGTACCTGTTTTTAGTGCATCTGGCAATGAAAGACCAGATAGAAGCCCCCAGGTTACACCAGTGCCAAATGCATCTCCAGCTCCTGTTGTATCCAGAATTTCGATTCCAGAAACTACTGGACATCGATAGATTTTATGCCTGTCGCTGGCAGTGGAACCTCGCGGCCCATCGGAAATGGCGATGTTTGCTACGCCTAGCGCAAGGAGTGTAGTGATTGCTTCTTCTACGTTTGCTGTACTGGTAAAGCTCAGTGCCTCCTCTTTATTGAGCAGCAGAAGGTCTGTGTGCTTAAGGAGTGCACTATTGCTTTTTGTATCACAGCCTTTGTCCAGTTGGCATCCACCGGGATTCCAAGAAAGTTTCGGACCACCGCTTCGTGCGAGCATTTCCATAATATCGTCTTCGATCTCACAGCTATCTTCTTGGATATGGTTTAGGTACACCCAGTCTACTTGGCTAAGTTTTTGTTTATCAAATGTTGCATCAAGCAGGTGTGTATTTGTACCGGACTCATACAAGATGACGCGTTCACCACTTGATCCTGAGAGGATGATAGAGAAGCTACTTACTTCATCTTCGACGATGGTAACGCAGCTAGTGTCTACACCTTCCTTACTGAGTGTTTCGGTGATCTTTTCTCCCCACTGGTCGGAACTTACGATTCCTTCAAAGTAGGCATCGCAACCAAGTCTTGAAAACCCAACAGAGGTATTACTCGCTCCGCCGCCACACGTTTCGATAAGCTGATCTATCCGAATCTTTGCACCCAAGGGAAGCGCAAACGACTCAGCATTTTCACATTCATGAATGACGTCACTCGGTAGTCGAACAAAGAGATCGTAGGTCGCTCCTCCGATAGAAAGCGTCTTCTTTCCCATGATATTATAGGTGATGACGTGATTCCATGTTCTGCATGAAGGCAACAGTCATTTGCTGCCCTTTTTTTCGACGGAGATACCAGTTATAGGTCAGCACACTCGCAATAAGAATACTCCAGATCATCCACATAGGAACTCCTTCATCAGAAAGTGGCATGTCTTTTACGGGACGCGGTGTAGGTGGTGCACTGTTACGTAGAGCTATAGGTACAGGGTCTGATGTTCCTGCAGTGTATCCTGCTCCTGTAGGTGTACCTTGTCCTGTAGCCGCTAGGTCTTCTAGTGCTTCGCCTGTTGTGGCGATAGGTGTGAGCTTGAGGTAGTAGGTTTTAGTATTCATAAGATCACGCACTGTGAATGCACGCAGTTCACCATTGAGTATTTTTTTCTCCACTTCATTTTCTCTCGTGGGGTCATCGAGTGCTTCGATTTCGGTGCTGTATTGCAGTATGAAGTTTGATAGTGGGATGTTCTGTTGCAATGAGGTCCATTCTACAAAGAGTGATCCATCGCCGGGTGTCACTTCAAGTTTTACACCCAGAACGGTAGCGTTTGCAACCTCACTCTTAAACTCACTTTCTCTAGGACCTTCTAGTGCAGTCACAGCGAAGAAGTATGTCGTGCCAGGACGCAATCCTGCAACGGTAGCTGCTGCTGTTGGTCTGTCAGTATCCAGTGTGTAGATAAATTCGTCTGGTGCGGTACCGACGTAGATGCGGTACGCATCGATTTCATCATCAGTGACAGGGTCCCAACTCAGTGCGATAGCATTAATCTGCGCTTCGGCCCTTACACTTAGTACTTGAGGCAAGCCCCGGAGTCCTACCGATAGTGTACCAGTACTCTGGGCAGAATTACCAAGAGCATCGACAGCGGTGACTACAGCGTCAAACGATCCTGCAGATGGTACCGTAAGTAGCATTTGGTATTTACCGCTGCTTGGGTCTGTGTTTTGTAGCTCGTATGTTTTCTCATTGAACACCATAGAAATCTCTGCCAATCCTGGTTCTGATTCCACAACTACCAGCACGTCTGTTTCCTCAATGGGGTCTTCTGGTGTGAAGGAAATACTGCGGATCTCTGGAGGGATAATATCAATAGAGAATACAACTTCCGCTTTGTTTGATGGTGAGTTCTTATCTTCTACTGAGATTGTGTGTTCTACATGGGACTTATCAAGGCTGATGGGGATAGAGAAGTTTCCTTCACGATCGGTTTCACCTTCGACTTCCTCTGCTCCACCTTTGATCACAATGTTGATGAATGCAGGTCCAGTTCCTTCCACGACTATTTCTGTCTCATTCGTGAGAATGCCATTTCGCGGAGAGGCGATAGATATTTTTTGTGCTGATTGCTGCAGCACTTCTTTGGGAATGACGTCTACGTCCAGCTGTCCCAGTGCAAGACTTAAGTCTGATGGAATCTCATCAGCACTATCTGTCAGAATCATTTTATGACGACCTACACCTGCAAATTTGAGTCCGAGTGTAAACATCTTGCGTGCCTCATCTTCAAATCGGAAGTTGTATACACCGAATGCAGGAAGGGTAGCTCCTGGATCTGTCGATGCGAGGTAGACCGTTCCTTCGAAGTCTAGGTAAGGATTGCCGAATTGATCTCGTGCGGTAAGCAGCATGCTTTCTGCTTTCTGTTGTTCCATGTCTATTACGTTGACGATGCTACCGTCAGCGGCTTGCTCCTGTCGTGGTGTCTTTCCGATAACCGAAATTTCAATATAATCAAAGCGTGGTGCTTCCGAGAGCTGAGCTCGAAACTGCGATCCACCACTTAGTAAACTGGCAGAGTAGGGATTACCACGGAAAAACTGTTGCTGGGAAGCAGGGGCTGAGTATGCCACTGGTCCACCAACGCCTCCACGGAAATCACCAGCAGCAATCTCTAGAGCGCTTTGGAGGGTCTGTCCGGAAATCAAATCGATAGCACGGAAAGAAATGTGCCCAGGAGCCGAAGCGCGAACGAGGAATTGCTGTTCGCCGTACATATCTGTCTCGCGGGCGAGTGCTTGGACTAGATCATCCGTTCTACTGGAGATGAGTTCTACACTTCGTCCGGCAAGAGCATTACCAAAACGATCAGTGAGAACAACGGTGATCGTCATCTGCTCACCGACATCAATCGCAGTCTTTGGAGCATCTATAAAACTAGCAAGGAGATCGACACTATCCGGATACACCGTGAGTGTGTCTTGTACTGATCCTCCTACGGTCAGTTCGTATAGTCCTGCTACCTGTAAATCGTTTCCGGGTATCCATGTATGCGCTTTACCTTCGTCTCCAACATTGAGCGTGTACGAAAAGCTATCTCCTAAAGGAGAGCTGATCGTTAGCTGCGTTTGACTTCCTGGAGGAAGATCTGCAATCACCACCTCTGTTGCGAGCCCTGCAACCGTATCGAGTGCATCAATAGTTGCTGCTTGCAATCCAACAGGAAGTAGCAACAGTAGGCTAAAGAGAAGGGTGTGTGTTTGTTTTTGCATAAATCATAGTATTCTACCATTATTTGCAGTTTTGCTCAATTCTAAGGGTATTTCTATGCCCAACTTTAGCGTTTTGTCCACTTGGATATTAAAAGAGTTGGCTTTGCTAGTTTATGCTATGACTCGTGATAAAACGTCTCCTTCTGATCTCCGCATGCTTCCTCCTCGTTTCTTGTGGTGGTGGCTCTAAAAAAGGCGTTGCCTGTGACCAAAATTACTGGGATGGAGAGGTAGGCACCTGTCTTCCAGCTAATTGGGATATTTTGAATGCAGAGACGCTGCGTCAGCGTGGTGTTCCTGAGGAAACTATTGCTGCTTTTCAGTCTTCGCAGTCGTTCTCCGGACAGTTTCCGACAGTCGCGGTTACGCGTGAGAGGCTTGCGAATGTAGTAGACGCAAAGATGTATAGCGATGCAAGCATCCGTTCGGTTCAAGTCTTAGATGGATATGAGCATATTGATACGCGAGATATTACAATCGATGATGCCAAAATCAGTTTGCACGTCTTTACGGGTCAGCCGATAGAAGGGGAGCCTCGGAGGAGGTTTTATCAAGTCAGTACGACGGTAGGGGATACGGGATACACCGTGACTGCTGTGTCTCCTGTCTCTATTAACAAAGAACTCGAGGAGCAATTACTCCTAATACTCGGACAGGTAACGTTTAAAGAGCAGGTAGAGGAGGAGTAAGAAATGGAGGTGCCGGCGAGATTCGAACCCGCGCATGGGGGTTTTGCAGACCCCTGCCTTACCACTTGGCTACGGCACCATGGCCGCAATACTACCAAAAAACTTAGCCGAACGTCAGCAACTCTGGTGCGAAAATCAGAAGGAGTCCCAAGCAGTACATCAGGATTCCTCCGAAGATCAGTGTAAATCGGCGATACTTTGTGGTCATACCTGTTACGCGCAATGTGTAGATCGCGATAGCAAAGATAATCAGATCATCGATCATATACATCAGAATGAAGAGACCGATGTATCCATAGCGTGCGAGGTTGGTGATGTCATTGAATGCGAGGATCTGTGTGAACACAGCAGGCAATCCTGCGGTACATACCAGCTCGATCATATTTACCGAGATGGCGAGGATCGACACACCAAGAATCAGTGCAGGCCATTGCGTGATCTCCATAATCGATTTCATCTTGGCAATCGTCTTCTGGCGCGCAGAGAAATTTCGGACGCTGCATTGGTTCGGGTCTTTTCCTATGGCTTCATACAGATAGAATGCCCCACCTCCTATGGCGACGATTCCTATCACTTTCTGTACCCAGAAGTTGTACCCAATCATCAGGAATACATTCAGCCACGCTGCGATGAAGAGGTAATACACCGCACCGGAAATGAACAAGAATGTTCCACCAATGATCCATACCTTCTTCATGTCGTGTGTGTTGATCAGCAGTGTCAGCAATGTAATAAGCACCCACATCGCACATGGGTTGAATCCATCCAGGAACCCAAGCAAGATCGAAAGTGCCGGTAAGCTCATTAACGTGAGGTCGGTCTTTCCGATAAACCACAGGTCCAACGTGTACTTATCGAGGTCTGCATCACAATCTTCCGTACACGATTCCCCAGCGGCAATGACATCAACAGAGGCATCACTCTTTAAGAAATCCTTGAAGGGGAGACAGCCGTCAGTTGTTCCTTGGCAGGCTGCGAGCCTGGATTCTATCGCTTCTCCATGTTCATCAGTGTCGTATCCCTGACTTACGCTCCCATTAATCACTATCGTTGGCACTCCTTGATTCAAACTTGGAGCACGTTCTTGAAGTTCAGAAAAAAGTTTCTGACTATCAATTTGTGTCACCTCGTAATACATGACGTCAATTCCATGTTCATCTGCGTACGCTTCAAACCCTGCACAGTGTGGACAACCATCACGAACAAACGCAACGGTGTCGGCTCCCCGAACGGAGAGATACCTTTCGGTCATTTCTGGTTTCTCAAATACTTTTTCTGGATTGAGGGATGTGAGAATCGCAACCGGAATGAGTGCGAGAATCATGAATCCTATGAGGCGCTTCATATCTGTATAAGTGAAAGGTATTACCTGTATTGTACATCAAATCTTCTTGCATACAAAATTTGATCGGAGTAGCGTTATTAGCTAATGGCACTGCACCATATTGACGGCACCAACGTATCAGATGAAGAGGTGAACGATCGCATCCTTGCCGATAATCTTTTATGGCTTATGCAGCTACTCAAGCACGATTCTACTTCTGCAGGAGTGGGCGATATATTAAGCGTTGCTGATGATGCATTACATTACGGGTCGAGTATAGGAGCGAAAAAACCGTATCGAACTGCAGTACATGATTTTCAAGCGCGGCATCCAGATGAGGTAGATAGATTGATGAAGCGGGACATTATTCAGGACTTGGTCATAGATTTTACAGCACGCATTTCCCCGATATTGAGGAGTACATCACACATGAGTGCTTCTGAGAGCATTGAAAGCGTCGATGTGCACGTACGTCAGTACATGGCAGAAATAGCAAAGCGTATTCATCGAGTTCGCTGGCTGTCTTCACAGAAGCGTGGAGAACAAATTCCATTACAGCAAGCTAGAGAGGGGGTGAGTAGTCGCATATATGCTCGTGTATTCAGTCAAACATCTTTGACTGCAGTGCGCTCTTTCACTTCTGTTCCTGTTATCAATGAAGATGGTTCGTTTGGGGGTAGAGACCATGACAATATGGTGTTTCTTGATGTCGGAGATCTGGGGAAAGACCCGTATCTCCGCTTGCCAACTGTTTCTGAGCGTTCTTCGAGTGCCAGTGGTGTGCGTCGCCTTTTCTTGTATAGACACAGTGGGGGGGCATAATATTCACTTGCCATTTAAGTGTTTATGTGTACAATTGATGAAATATCATGGCAAACGGTTCACCTATACTGTCGGCTTCCACAAATCTGAATGACTTTGTGATCGCAACTATCGGTAGCCATAGCGCTTTACAGATACTCAAAGGTGCAAAGGATGAAGGATTCAAGACACTTGCGATCTGCAAGAAAGGAACAGAGCGTGTATACGACAAGCGTGGATACGGTGTTGCCGATGAAATTATCACTGTGGATGCGTTTGAAGATTGGAATGATCAGCTCGAAGAAGAGCTCATTAAGCGCAATGCCATCATTATCCCTCATGGCTCCTTTATAGCCTATATGGGGCATGAGCGCGTGCAATCAATGAAGACGATGTACTACGGTACAAAGGAGATTTTGGAATGGGAGAGTAATCGTACTATGGAGAGGCAATGGATGGAGAAGTCAGGACTAGTATTGCCGAAGATCTATAGTGATCCTGCAGACATCGACAAACCGGTTATTGTAAAGTTCCACGGTGCAGGAGGTGGGTTTGGGTATTTCATTGCAAGAACGCCCGAGCAGTTCTGGGAAGTGAAGAATAAAAAGCACCCAGACAACAACGACTATGCTATTCAGGAATACATTGTTGGTGTTCCTTTGTATGCACACTACTTCCAGTCGCCGATAACAGGGGAGCTGGAGATCATGAGTTTTGATAAGCGATATGAATCCAATGCAGACTCCATCGGTCGCATCAAAGCTGCAGATCAGTTGGCTGCAAACATTCACACCAGCTATACGATCGTCGGAAATATTCCGATTGTTGTCCGTGAGTCACTCCTGCCTAAGTTTCTAGAAATGGGAGAGAATGTCGTAAAGGTGAGCAAGGACATTACCGCTAACGGTAAAGGATTATTCGGTCCTTTCTGCTTGGAATGTATCGTTACCAGAAAGCTGGAGATCTTCTGTTTTGAGATTAGTGCTCGTATTGTTGCTGGTACCAATCCTTTCGTCGAGGGTTCACCCTACACTGCACTGAAGTATGATGTTCCGATGAGTACCGGTCGTAGAATTGCTTTGGATATCAGACAGGCAATAGAGGGAGGGAAGTTGGAGGAGATACTTGGATAAAATTTGAAAAACTGAAAATTTGAAATATTGAAAGTTGCCTCTTTTACTCTTTAGTTTTCAGATTTTCAACTTTTCAACTTTTCAACTTTCTCTATACTCAACATATGGATCTCTCAAAAATTCTATCGGCATACGATCAAAGTAAATTGACTGTCGGTGTGCTTGGAGGACATAGTGCTTTGGATGTGTGTCATGGCGCGAAGCAATTTGGATTTTCAACAGTCTGTATTGCAAAAAAGGGGAGAGAGAAAACGTTCTCTCAGTACTATAAGTCTCGTGGAGATCTCGGTTGTATTGATGAGGTTATTGTGAAGTCTAGTTTCGACGGAGTACTCGATGAAGACGTTCAGAAGAAGCTGAAAGAAATGAATACAATTTTTATTCATAATAGATACTTCTGGGTCTACTTTGATGACTTTTCTAAGGTTGAAAACGACTTTTACGTTCCGATCTTTGGTTCGAGGACACTGCTCAAAATTGAAGAGCGAGATCAACCCTACAATCAGTATCATCTTCTGCAAGATGCGGGCATTCGCACACCAAAAATCTTTGCAAGTGCAGATGCTATCGATCAACTATGTATTGTAAAAGCTGCAGAGGCAACTCGCAGTTATGAGCGTGCATTCTTCCTCGTAAAAAACAAAGAAGAATGGGAGAGCAAAGGTTCCGCACTCGAAGCGGAGGGAAAAGTATCCGCGAATTGGAGAGAGGCAACCATCGAAGAGTTCGTGGTGGGAGCCCCTGTTAACTTTAACTATTTTTATAGTCCCATAACCGGAGAGCTGGAGCTGATGGGAACGGACACACGTCGCCAAACGAATCTTGATGGGTTCCTTCGGATGACGGCAGATCAGCAAGTTGATGCCATAAAAGAGGTGCCACTCAAAATGATCGAAACTGGACACATCGCCTGTACTGTCAAAGAATCCATCCTTGAAAAAGCGTTTGATCTCGGAGAGAAGTTTGTCGCGCAGTGTAAGAAGTTACCATCCGATCTAGACCCATCCGGTAAAGGAATGAGTTGACCATTTGCATTGCAAGGTGCAGTGGTTGCAGAAGATGGCAAAGAAGACATCGTTATCTTTGATGTCAGTTTCCGCATCCCAGGATCCCCGGGAGTTCGCTCTACTCCGTACTCCGGATATCTACATGGGGAGAGTATGAGCGTTGGAGAGAGGATCGGTATGGAAATCAAATCTGCGGTCGAACAGGGAAGACTAGAGGAGGTGGTGACTTAAAGTTGCTCTAGCATCCTTTATGTCTTTCGTTTTCACAGAAAAAACAAGTTTCGAGAACTCCTCTGAGTAGACGATCTTGATTGGTGGAGCTGAGGAGAGTCGAACTCCTGACCCCCTGCTTGCAAAGCAGGTGCTCTGACCAACTGAGCTACAGCCCCACGAGGTAATGGTCTACGATGATGATACAGTTCTGGGATGGCCAGAGCACAGTGTTTTTCTATGGCTCGGATCCTCTAGAGGATCCTCGGCCCAACTGAGCTCTGTCCCCACGGGTAATGGTCTACGATGATGTGATTGCCTTGGGTGGTCTGAGCAGGTTTTTTCTATTGCTCGTATGTCTGCGACATACTCGACCCAACTGAGCCTTGTCCCCACAGAGCGGTCAAGACGCGGCTTATAATACTGAAAAAAACGCAGCTGCAAAGAGGATTTCAGTATTTCTTCTACTGAAACGCTCCTCCGAATAGCATGTAGAATGGGAAGAAGAAGATCCTTTCTGTGCCCGTAAGAGAGGCGAGCGCCCAGAAGAAAAAGAATATTCCAACGATGATGACAAGGTTATAGACTCCTCCGACATATTTCATCCACTCAGCATCACCGATAAGATCGCCCATCCTTTCGCGGTACTTGATCATTAATATGCCGATAATCATTGCACAGATTTTGAGGAACCACATAGGACTATAGTACCGCATCTAATTCCTTTTTCACATCTTCTTTGCTTTTGGCACCGACAAAGGTGGCAACAGCTTCTCCTCCCTTAAAGATGATGAACGTAGGAATGCTCATTACGCTGTGCTTTCCTGGAGCTTCGGTGTTTTCATCAACATTCATTTTTACAACTTTTACTTTCCCTTCGTACTCACCAGCGAGCTCATCAATGATTGGAATCATTGCTTTACACGGTCCACACCATGGAGCCCAGAAGTCTACGAGTACAGGAACATCAGATTTTAGCACTTGCGCATCGAAGTCAGTGTCGGTAACAGTGTTGAGCATGATTATAAGGAGAATGGATATAGTGTGATTCTATTGGTTGATATGAGTCGTTGCAAATAACTTCTACTCATTACGTTCTCCAGTCAATATCTCTTTCGTAATCTTCTTCCCTGTTTCTACTGCAGGTTGCCCATACGGGTCTATGCGGTAGAGCTTTCCGAGGAGAACTACTTCGACGAGGAACAGAAAGAAGAGTTGACCAAGGTGATAAGCGTCGAGTCGCTCGAGGCTAATGGTCACGTGTGGTCTTTTTGCCTGCGTTAGTGCTGTGCTGGTTCCTTTGTAACAGGCATCAAGGAGTTCACCGTATTCTTTTCCGGCAATGTAATTAAGTGAATCATCCACTTCATCTGGGACGGTAAACGATTCTTTTTCGATCTCGCGGATAAAGATGTGCCACTGTTTCCTTGGGCCTGCCATCCATTGCTGTAATAGACTGTGTTGGTCCTGTGTGCCAATAGCTGCAAGCGGAATAGGGTTGCTGGTTTCTACTTTTCCCAAGCTCTCTGCAATGAGTTGCTGGTTCCAGCGAGCGACGGATTCCAGCCTTTGAGAATATGGCATTATCACACGGACTTTGCAGTCACGTTTGGTATCCAGCAAGAATTGTGCAGCCGCAAGCATGGCGGCTGGGTTTTCATCGGGGATATTGTTGCTACAGCTCACATCTAAGTCTTTTGCTCCTTGAACAAACTGATCCACGTCGCCACTAAGTAGTGCGAGTGGCAAAAGTCCTACAGGAGTAAATATAGAGTAGCGTCCACCAACTCCAGAAGGGATAGGCACCATGCGAATACCTTTCTCCAGACAGAGGCTACGGAGGTTTCCTTCTTTCGGATCGGTAACTCCCACTGCAAACTCTCCTGCTTGCGCACCGTGTGCTTCCTTAAGACGTTTCCAACAGTGGAAGAACACACTCATAGTTTCGAGTGTTTCTCCAGATTTACTTACTACAACCACAAGAGCATTCTTCCAGTCTATAATGTTGTCGTACATCTTTAGCATGTAGGGGTCGATGGTATCGAGCAGAATAAACTCGGGTGTTTCTGGGGACTCGAACACTTCGCGAATGACTTTTGGCCCGAGGCCAGATCCACCAATACCTATCCAAACGATGGTGGTGATCTTTTTTTCTTTTGCAAACGCGGCGATTTCTTTTACCTTTGCAATGGTGTCTTCGTTACTCGGATCTTCTGCCCACACATGTTCTCCTTTTTTGCGCTCCTTTACGAAGTCATCTATGTACCGACGCAAGCTTGTTAAAATGGAAGAAAATTCCTGTTCGGGAATTCCTCTGTTGGGTGTTATGACTTTACCCATTGCGGCGGAGATGTCTAGTTGAAGCATAGGAGTTTTAGATTACAGGGAGCGAATAGCGGCGGCAACTCGCTGCTCTGTAGAAGTAATATCTTCGGGGAGATTTGCAAGGACTTGCATAATGTTTCCAGTGTCGTAGCCAAGGTTTTTGAGTGTATCAATGGCATCTTGGTCAAATGCATGGTTAGTGATGGCCGATCCTTGATCTGCCCCAAAGATCTCTGGCTGCTTTTCGGCAAGGGATTTTAAGTCGAGTAATAATTTTTCGGCAGTCTTTTTTCCTATGCCTTTTACACTTGTCAGTAGTTTTGGATCCTGAGAACCAATAGCTTGCATCAGCAAACTTTTTGGGACGGTACACAGCTCCAATGCGGTCTTTGGTCCGATGCCCGTCATGCCAATAAATCGCTCAAAAAGGGTACGTCCGGTGGCATCTGCAAAACCAAATAGGTCTAGTCGGTCCTCTCGTACGTAGGTCAAAATATAGAGAGTTGCTTCTTCCCCCTCCGTAAGCTCATCCCATACACTAATGGGTACTGATACTCCGTAACCCACTCCATTGACGTCTATAGTCACTTTCTCGGGATTCTGCCGGTGAATGATACCGCGTAAATGGGAGATCATGGGTTGGAAGTATATCAGATCTAAGGATATTCAAAAATACGCTGTTTTCTGCTACAATGAGGAGAAATGCACTTGCACATTGTTCACCGCCTTCCTGCCGTTGCTGCTGCTGCTCTTATTGCAGTATTACTCTCTGGGATGCAGATTACGGCAAATCTGGTTGCCAGAAACCAGACCGCTGCCCAATTTAATGGAGCGGTAGAGGAGGCTGCCAGTCAGCAATATCACGGTCGAACGGTGTTTCGTGATAGAAGGCTGCAGCAGGCATACAGAGCAAAGGTTGCAAACAGGTTAAAGGCTATAGCAATTGAGCGTCGCAGACTTCGACGTGAGATGCGCAATATCCAAGAGGCGGAGGTGCTTTATGGTAGTGCGGAGGAAGATGCTGTGGAGCTCTCACAGAATTTAGGGAAGCAGAGATTTAGCCAAAGGTTTTCTCTCAACAAAGCGAGTCGACTTCTAAGACGACTCCTGTTTCGTGCGGGTTTGAATACGCGTGATGCGACGAAGCGCAGTGCTGTTTCTGCTGCAGAAAATGTATTGGAATTGCGTAATCAAGATATGCGACTCTTAAAACGATACAACTTCACACAGGCTGGCTATGTCCGTAATGACGAGAGGGTTCGAGCAAGTACCGAGCAATTGCGTGCAGCACGCGAGATGATGCGCTAAACGCAGGAAGTGATTGCGCGGTACTTGCTCGGCATATCTCAAAGTGTCCGAAGATTACCAGCATTATTTCCGATTCCTCAAATGACATCTTCAGATTACTGTCGAAGAAACCCAAAAAGCCTGAACCAGTAGAATTAGCAACGGGGAATTAACGATTCGGACCAATCATGACGACGAATTCACCTTTCTTTGTGATACTCGATGCAGCTTCTTTGAGGGTTGCCACTGTTGAATGCACTACTTCTTCGTGCATCTTGGTGAGTTCTCTTCCTATAACGACGCTTCGATCTGGTTGATCTGCAAGAGCATCAGCAATTTCATTCAATGTCTTTTCGATACGGTGGACAGATTCATACAGCACGATCGTTCGGTCTTCTTTCACGAATGATTGGAACAATGTCTGTCGACCTTTTTTAAGAGGCGGAAACCCGATGTAGACGAATTGATTGATCGGTAGACCGGATACACTCAAGGCTGCGAGGAAAGCCGAAGGGCCGGGGATGGATTCTAATTCCGAGACTCTACTGACCAGCTTGTATCCTGGATCACTTATTCCCGGAGTTCCTGCATCAGAGACCAGCACGAGGTGCTCTCCTTTTTCTAACCGCTCAACAATTCGGTCAATCTTCTTGTTGTCTGTATATCCATGACAGGAGATGAGTTCTTTCTTCTCGATATCCAGAGCTTTCAGGAGGCTCCCAGTCACACGGGTGTCTTCGCAGACGATGGCATCGCAACTTTTGAGGGTCTCTATAGCTCGCAAGGTGATGTCTCCGAGGTTGCCAATGGGAGTGGAAACGATGCTTAACACTTGGAGATCCTATCAAAATACTGCGGTTTTGGCCCTTTCTTCCTCTGGATTTTTTGCTATGATCTCATAGATCCCGCAAGGGTTTACTATGGCTAAAAAAGACGACAACGACGGCGCTCAAGAAGAGATGTCCTTTGAGGAGGAGGGGAATTCTGAGGATACTCAGGAAACAGAGGGGACTGATGAGAATGATGAGAATGTCTCTGATTCAGCTATTGTAAAGCCACCACCTCTCGCTGAGGGCGGTGAAACGATTGCTAATATCGGACGTCTTGTTCCTCGGCCTATCGTGGCAGAAATGGAGGAGAGCTATCTCGACTACGCGATGAGTGTGATCGTCGCTCGGGCTCTTCCCGATGCAAGGGACGGACTCAAGCCTGTACATCGTCGTATTCTGTATGTGATGCACGAGCTAGGACTCCGTAGCAGTGCAAAGTTTCGCAAATCTGCTGCTGTAGTCGGAGATGTGATGGGTAAGTATCACCCGCATGGAGACTCTTCCATCTATGACGCACTCGCTCGTATGGCGCAAGACTTCTCGATGCGACACATGCTCATTAATGGTCAGGGTAACTTTGGTTCCATCGATGGAGATAACCCTGCTGCCATGCGATATACCGAGGCAAAGATGCAAAAGATTACGGAGGAGATGTTGCAGGATATTGAAAAGAACACGGTAGAATTTCGTCCAAACTACGATGGTTCCAAAAAGGAGCCTTCCGTACTTCCTGCGAAATTCCCGAACCTTCTCCTTAACGGAACGGTAGGAATCGCTGTGGGAATGGCGACGAATATACCGCCACATAATCTTAGTGAACTCATCGATGCGACAAGTCATCTGATTGAAAATCCAGATGCAACCGTCGAAGATCTCTTGGG
>Ga0066376_10003090_pt1 | contig 15166 bp, 7 predicted proteins | sample Knorr_S15_td_Bot_FD_77009 | JGI IMG/M metagenome (GOLD analysis project Ga0066376, IMG submission 77009) | Marine microbial communities from Southern Atlantic Ocean transect - Knorr_S15_td_Bottom_ad_5009_LV_A | ecosystem: Environmental > Aquatic > Marine > Oceanic | place: Southern Atlantic... | reverse complement strand
CCATCTGGAATTGCTGGTAAAGCGAGTTCTTGATCGGCCACCCCTCCCATCAAGGTGTCTTGGGCTCCCGCGGAGCCGCTGGTTGCAACAACAAGGCTGCCACTTATTCTCAAAGGAAGAGAGACTAAGCCTGAAGAATCCGAATCAAAAGTAAATCCTTCAACTGATACGCTTGCGGCAAGTGGTACTCCTGAAAGGTCAACGGTCTTGACAATAGTTTCTTGCATTTGATATTCATTTGAAATGGCAAGTGAAGGAGTTGTATTGCCTCCCCAAACTAATGTTCCATCACCCATTGCATCGAAACCAGCAGTATTGCTAAATTCCTGATATCTAATGGTGGCAATTGCATTCGAGTCTATTTCCAATACATCATCGTGTAAGTTAGAATTCCAGGTTGAAACATGAAGAGTTGCTGATTCACTCATCTTAGCTCCCAAGTCTGCTAAACTAGTTGACAATGTATCAGCCACCCAAAGACTTCCGTCATCAATTTCTAAGCCGATTTTTGTTCCATTGCTAATACTGATATCTGTGGCTGTCAAAGTAGAACTGTCTACCCTCAATCCATTTCCATAATCGTTGATTTGTATTGTAGTAGAGTCCAAAGTTGCCCAAATTAATTCCAAAGCCAAAGAGTCTTGATCACTAGCTGAATATGAACGGCTAATTTCAAGATTTGTGATTTCATGGGTTCCAGTTGCTATCCTCATACCAAGAGAAGTCGTTAATCCACCGGTGATTTCCACATCTTGCCAAACTATATTGGGGCCGCTGATTCGTACTCCTTGAGACTCGGCTACAAATATTAAATCATCAGCAGAAAGGAGGCCAGTTCCGGTTGCGCTCATCACCAAATCTTCTGCTTCTGCATTAATCGCAGAAAGGAGATGTTCGCCTGAACCTCTCAAATCAAAGGCAGTACTGGCATTTGTTATGTCCACATTAGTCATTATGAATTGCCCATCTACACTAACATCAATCATCGAATTTCCATCTCTGCTTCCGTTAAAAGTTGAATCAATTACCGAAAGAGAAGTTATCCCTTGAGCCCTTACGGCTCTACTGCAATCAGCAGTTGTGTTGCTTAGGCTGAAACCCTCGCTATCTCCTGCATCAAGGGCAAGTCCTGTAGAAATTATTACCAGATCATCAATTGCTACTGAGGTTGTTCCGCGAACGACAACCGCAGTGCTTGAATCACTAACTATCAATGAACTGTAATCTCCACTACCTGCTGATATTGATATTGCCGTTCCTGCGCCATCAATACTTACATTTGTGATATCCAAATCCCCTGAAGATGCTATTCCGCCAGCGACTGCAGTTGCAATTAATCCATCTACATCTACTACTCCGCTAACTCTCAAACATTCGAAATTGAGGTTTTGACAGGTTAAATTATCTATATTTGCAGTTCCATCAACATCAACGCCAACATATGAATCCTCGATTGAAACAGTATCGAGAGTGGCAGAACCATGAATCATCAAACCAGACTTAGCATTGCTGATGTCAACATTTGTCAAACTAATGACTCCTCCAGAATTGACTTCGATTCCTTTCCATAGACCAATATTACTGGTATGATTTCCAGCATCTGATGTTGACGTAGACAAAAGTGCTGCATTTGTTCCTATCAAAGTCCCGTTAACAATAATTGAATAAATATCTGCATTGATTACGGCCCCACTCTTCAAAGTGAGGGTGATTCCGTGTTCGACATATACGTTATCGGTTAGTACAATATCTCCGGACCATTCAGTATTGGTTGAGATTGCTCCAGATGCAGTACTGCCTGCTTGAACTGAAAGCATCATCCCAAACAAACTGAGGAATAATGTGGTGGTGACAATGATTGTCGATAATCGCTTGCGCTCTTGCATAGAGATAGCCATCCTGACTTTGTTCATAGGGATGACGCCCTAGTGTTACTGGGGGAGACTATCCTAATCTGGTTTTTTGATGTTCAAATCTTCCTGGCCCACTAAATATTGATGAAATGGGCCCGTCCAGATTTGAACTGGAGTCTGACGGCCCCCAGCCGCCAAGTATTGGCCAAGCTAACCCACGGGCCCAAATGTTTGTTCTCACTGCTGAGCAGTGGAGAAGGGTGCAATCTCGTCGATTAGATCGACGTGGGAGACAAAGATGCGGCGGCAACAATAGCGGTCAAGACCAACTTCGTCAAGAGCATCAGAGAGGTTCATACCTGCATCGATATGATTTCTCCAAGCCTGCCAACGGTCGGCGATAACAGAGCCACAACTAAAACAACGTACTGGAATTATCATATTATCACTCACCTATAGGACTTCTGTTTCTTCTTTCTTGCACCCTTACCGAGTTGGTGCTTTGGTTCCTTACGACGTGGGTCGTTAACCAAAAGGCTGCGGTCGAAACGTAGATATTCTTCCTTCAATTCCTCGTCAAGGCCTTCTGCTCCACCATTATAGTAGACTAGCCCACGAGCGATTGCGGTACGGATTGCGTCTGTTTGACCCATAATTCCTCCACCGTGTGTCTTGATATTGATATCGACCTTTGCCAAGCGATCCATTGCTCCAGCGATGATTAGAGGTTCTATTGCTTTGCGGCGTGAAAGTTCTGGTTGCATGATAGCAATAGGGGTGCTGTTTACACGAACTCTTCCTTTGCCTGCCTTGACTGTTGCTCTAGCCACTGCTGTCTTGCGCTTTCCACTGCTGTTGACTACCTTTTTCTTACGTGCTGCCATCAAACATCACCTCCGATCCAGCGGTGGGTTGGTGCACCTAGAGCGGTGCTGATATCGCCGAGACGTACAAACTTGTTTGGTAATGCACGGCGGATTTTTGAATCATCTCCTTGAGAGTGACCATCTGGTAGGTCTCCCTCAAGGTGGCTTGGACAGCCGATTTCAACTCTTAGAGCGCGGAAAGCAGTGCGGCCGCTGGTTTTGCGCTGGTATGGCAACATTCCACGAACACTGCGCTTCATGATTAGGTCTGGCATTCTTGGGAAGAAAGGACCCTTTCGAGCGTGGTTGAGGCGGTAGCGCTCAAGGTACTCGTTGACGACTGAATCTTTCTTTCCTGAAATAACCGCCATCTCTGCATTGACAATGATAACTCTTGTTTCTTCGCCTGCTCTTGCAGCAAAAAGAAGTTGCTTGGCAACAATACTTGCTAAGCGACCCATGACGAGATCTGTTGCATCATAGACGTAGGTATTTGATTCAGCCAAGGATAAACACCCCCTTTCCGTTTGGGTTTTGTTCCATTAGTTCCCCAAGGCTGAGGACCGTGCCACCTGCGGCTTCGATCTTGTCTCGTGCTCCTGTGCTCATACTGAAAGCGGCGACGGTGGGCTTACCGAAAATATCTCCGCTACCCAGCAGCTTGCCTGGTACGAGGACTGTAGCGCCCTCGGGGGCATGGCGGCTGAGCCGACTGAGGTTCGGCTGGGCCCAATTCTTGCGACTCTTTGAGAGGCGCATAGCAACGTCTCGCCACAGTGCGGCACCAGTGTCACGTGACTGTTCCTTGAGTAGGACGATCAAGTCGACCAGGCTCTGGTTTGTCTTTCGTGTTGGCTTGCTCATAATGACTCCCTCGACGTGGTTGAGGCATCCCGCCGACCAGCCCTCCCTTTATGAAGCCACGCGAACGGTTTGGCTTATCCCCCGTAGGGGGAATAATGACAGCGGGGTGCAGATGGTTGCGATTGATTGATGTGTAGCACCATTCGTGGACCCCTTGAGTGAGATGACAGACTGGAAGACTTTGATTGACCAAGCAATGCAAATGGAAAGCGTAGATATCCTCGGTGCTCACAAGGTGTATGGCCAAGCGGTAAATGCTGCTTTGATTAATATCCAAGCCCTATTGAGCGACTTGGAAGCTGCTGTTATGATGGAAACCTTGTACGGTGCAATGGTTGCATATTCCCAACAAGTTATGTTAAGAATGCAAGCCGAAGATTCAGAAGTCGGTGGAGTTGACCATGCCTTCAGAACTGGTCACGCATACGGCGTTTCCTGTGTTCTCAACCACATCATCGACAGATTGAGTGATACTAAGCAGCAGACTGCACTAGGTGCCCTTGATGATTTTAGCGACAAGGTCCATGATGAAGTTCTACTCCAAGCGAAAGCAGCTGGCTTGATGATTGAACTGCTTGATGCCAAAGGCCAGCAACTAGATTGAGTGGGTAGGCAATGTACTGGGGGACTGAACACCCATTGTACTCCTCCATAATGTCTTGAGGGGTTTGACAGAACCCTTGCGACTTCGTGGAAATGATATGTCAGTTGTCTGTATCAGCCCATGAGAGACAGTCTGAACTTTCTATGGATAATTCTAGGGACTTCTGCTCAGCCCTTTGCGAGACAATGGACATGGTGTGTCCTAATGAGTTGGCTTAGTCGCGGGAGCGGACGTATAGTGCGCAGAAGACTAGTGTTAGAATCGTGAACACTGCAGTGAATCCTGGCAGTCCACTGGACTCTTCATCATCAGATTTTGACTCCTCAACTGTCTTGTCTGGATTTTGTGGATAAGCATCCGAGTTGTCTCCAACTCCATCTTCATCCGAATCCTTGGTCTCATTTGCATCGTTCGGGAAAGCGTCTGCAGTGTCACCTACGCCATCATTGTCAGAATCCTTAGTCTCGCTAGCATCGTTCGGGAAAGCGTCTGCATTGTCACCTACGCCATCATTGTCAGAATCCATAGTCTCACTGGCATCTTCAGGAAAAGTGTCTGCATTATCGCCTACGCTGTCTTTGTCAGTATCCTTACTTTCACTTGCATCATTAGGGAATTCATCAGAGTTATCTCCTACTCCATCCATGTCTGAATCTATACACTCGGTTGCATCATTAGGGAATTGGTCTCCATTGGTTCCTGTTTTGTTATCGCCGCATCCATCTAAATCAGTATCATATTGCTGGGATGCATCATTAGGCAGGAAATCATCTACATCAGGAACTCCATCCATGTCAGAATCCTGTTTGTATTCAACTAGAACGTGGGATCCTGAAGGGTTTGAGGATATGTACTGATTGGACAGAGTTGCAAATTCAAACAACTCCATTGTCCAGACTCTTACATCGTTTACTTCGAGTGAAATATCGATATTTGGTGCTGCTTCAACATAGAAGTAAGAAAGAACACCCATTGCAACTTTTAGGCTGTAATCTGTAGTATGTGGCACTTCCATCTCAAGAAAATAGTCCGCAATATCAGCAGGTCCGTTTACATAAATTGGGTCTGCTGAACAAGTATCACACAATGGTTTAGCCTGAATCAGGTTAAATCCATATGCTGTAATATCGACATTGAATTCCAAAGGAATTGAGATGTCAACTAGCTTGGAAAGCAGGTTGGTTGCTGTGTCAACCCATCCTTGTCCCATCGCTGCTGCTAAGTTGTCGACCATCCACTCCAAAACGGGATAAAGGTCAACCGATGCGAGTGTAAATTCTTGGTAACTAATGAACTCGTAGAAGCCATCTAAGGATGTTGTATCAATCTCGATGTAATCAGCCCAGTAATACAAATCTGAGGAATGATTTTCCAGAGTAAAGAATGGCTGTGAAGCGTACAATTCACTGTTAGATAGCATTGGAATGTCCAGTGAATATTCTGTTGTTCCATATTGAATAATAAACACAAGCGAAGGCTTGAAAAATACACTGGTTTGGTAATGATTGACACTTTCACTGACAATTTCTAGAATATCTCCTGAGGTATCCATCTCATCAAAGTCTAGTTGAGCTGAAAAATCTGACTCAATCACAATGTCATACTTCAGACCAACTTGAAGCACAACAAGCATCCCGTCCACGCGAATTGGAGTATGCATTGGTGGCATCATATCATAAAACGTGAATTCAATGGTTTCATCCACATCTACAGCGATACTGTTGCCAATAGCCTTGACATTCCATCCTGGGTCGGAGGGAGAAATTGTCATCTGCTGCTCTTCGGAAGACAAACCGTATTCATCGACAACCTCGAAGCTTACCGTAATTGGCTCGAGTGAGTCGATTTCGAATTCATAATCACATGCTGTGTTTCCTTCCTCATCTAGGTTATCTATCTCAACGCCATTAACATACCAATGGAAATCAAATTCGTGTCCATCTGCATCATAGGTGCCACAGGCATCGATTATAACCGGGTCGTGAACATATGGATTTTCAGTGTTTAGATTTTCAGTTATTATTTCTGGAGGTGAATTGGAGTATACATCACGGTATAGGATGTAGAATCCGTCGCCCTCATACGCTTCAACAGTAAGCCACCAAATTCCAGTTTGATTAAATTCGAAGGTAATGACTTCAGTTTCATCTCCTTCATTTGCCGAAGCCGCTGCTAAATCGTCATTTGTGTCATACAAGTAGATATCCAAGTCAGGTTCGAAAGCAAACAACTTGTCAACAATATCCAGTGTGATTACCGCTGTGGAACCAAGCATGTTTTGATTTACATCAAAGTAGTAGAAATGATATTCAGTTTCATTGATCTCAATCTCATTAGTAGCATGTAAAAATAGCATAAAGTCTCCCGCGTCTACCGCAATCGAATCAGATGGTTCGTATCCGTATTCATCTCTAATTGGGTTATCACTCGGTTCCGCAGGTTGTTGTGCAGACGCGTCTAAAGTCAAATTAGCAAATGGTAGAATTCCTGAAAGTAATAAAACTACGCTCAAGCCAAACGCACAAAGGATTCTGTTCATAGAATTCGGTGATTGAATCCAGAATATAAGTTGTTTCACTACAACCTGTTGTGAGTTAGGGAAGATTTGAACCGCCTAGGTTGTGACAAGGTAAATTAATTTTTGAATGGTTTTGAGTTGAGGCGCAAGCAGAAATGTCCCTCGCGATACTCTCTGTACTGACAGTTCATGAGTCGGTACCCATTTGAAAGACGGGTTTCGCAAGGGCCCCCCTCTGTAACGCCCGTGTTTGGAACGCTACTGTGGATGAAGGCCAAAAGGCTTCGCTCACTACATATCAACACATAAATCGCGTATTGCTAAATTCGACTTTACAGTCTCAAATACTTAGATCTGATTCTGAATCAGTAATTCCAGCAATCTGGGTTTTTCCTTCAGCATCAACGAATGAGCCTGCCTTGACCTGCTCATCGTAGAGATTTGCTGTATGCTCTTCACCGCGCATGATTACTCCAGTTTCACCAAGGGACATGGTTAGGCTAGTAGTTATGGCTTGGAGGGTCTGAATCGCACCATCACGATGAGATGGGCCGATGCTGTGGTCTGAATAACGAGCCTCTTCAAAGATAGCGATGAAGTCATTCAACTGGTCTGCTGGTACCATGTGGAAAGCAGAGCGAGCTGCGGATTCGAATTCACGGGTTGTTTCGTAAACCTTCTTCATGAAACCATGACGACGGAAGTGCTTGACCAAATCCTTGTAGCAGTTGAAGATAACCGCAATATATTCGTTTGCAGCACGTAGTTGCATCATTGTATCTGAAAGTATACCTCTCAACATTTCAATGCGCTTACGGTCCATTGCACGCTTGTACCAGAGTGAACCAACCACTGCTAATGTCAAAACGAGAATTGCCAAGGCGAAACCAGTTTCTTTAGAGAAGAATCCACTCTGATCAGAGACTATTGATTGTTCAACTGTCTTGATTTCAAAGGTGATATTATCGGCTGTTTTTGTATAGTATTGTGAGCCTGCGAAGTGAGCGATAATACGCCACTTTCCTTCACAAACATCTCCTGCACAACTCGTACCAGTGAAAGCCCAATAGAAGGAAGCAATTCCTTGTTCATTTGTTCTTGAAACATTCAGTCCTGCTTGTACCCATTCGTTGCTTTCTGCATTCCAATATTCCCTGATGAATAGAACGTCTTGGTCCTCAACAGTCAAACCAGTTCGGTCTCTCAATAAGGCTACTTGCCCCATGATGACTTCGCCTTCTGAATAACCACCATCAGAACCTCCGCTCCAAATTTCCTTTGGATACATACTGACTCTGCTCTTGACCAATACTGTGATGTCGTGGTGTGAACCATTCACTACATTGGTTACTTCTGCCTGACAGCCGGTTCCAACATTGGTATTCTTATCAGGTTCATAGGCAACACGAATAGTTCTGAATCCTTCGTACTCACCAGCAGATGGCTCAATTCCCTTAAGGCTTGGATTATGCTGTGGATTGGCACTGAACCACTCAATTGTACCGGTTGCATCATCAGTATATACACGTGCGAATGAACGGCTATTCTTGGTTGGGTCAATGTAGATATTGAGACACTTTCCGCCAATCGTCTGACCATTGCTCTGAATTAATGAAGCATCAATATGGAATGATTCCTTTAGGAATAATACCGGATAAATTGTACCGTTTGTTGGAGACTCCCATGTCTCGAAGCTGTTCTTGAATGGGCCGATTTCACTGATTTGCAAACTGCTGTTTGAGAACACTTCGAAATTCACTGTCACTGATTTGTTACGGTAGCGATAAGCATCATTATTGTCATATGCGTTGTAGGTGACTGTTACCTGTGCTGTTCCTGCATTAACACCACTGATTGGGCATTCGATGAGGTAAGCACCAAAGTCATCGGTCAAAGAAGACGGGCATGCTTGAGGGCCATCTGGGCTATTGATCATCTCATAGGAAACGCGGATTTTACGATTGGTCAAATTTCCATCTAATTCATCAAGAAGGTATCCGGTTACGGTCATTGGCTTCTCGATAATCTCAAGAGAAAATGGGTCGATATCAGAAGTGTAGACGACTTGGTCATCAACTATTAGATTGGTATTACCGATTAGACTGAATCCATTGCCATTGTATGGAAGAGTTCTGCGATAGTGGTCGCTTCCAGGTACATCTTGACAAGGGTCCCACTTTCCTTGAAGACCCAAGTATTGTGGTTGTAATTCTGAACAGCCTTCATTAGGGAGGGCTTCTTCAAATCTCAAGTAAACAGTGACAGGTCCAAAACCATCTGGTAGGAATGATGTCGGGTCCTCTCTCAACAATGCTGGATCAAAAGGTAAGAAGTTAGACTTCAAACAACCAATCGTCTCATTTCTATCAAGGGCATCATCAGCATTTACATCTCTATCTGGACGGCCATCGCCATTTCCATCGAAAGTGCAGAGATGGCTACCATCTTGGGCGGGTTCTGGAAGACTGATCACACCGGCACTTGGAGCAAGAGTTGCTACAACTTGTCGGCGATAGGTACTATCGAATGCTAATCCTTCAAAAATAACATCAACAAGGCCGCCATTTGGTGCGCTATATCCTGATAGGGCCTGTCCACCAGAATCCCTAACTGCAGTCCTGTTGTCATCGGTTACTTTGGCTGTAAAGTCCCAAAGGTCTCCACTTCCCCTAACATTTGGTGATGTTGAAACTATTGCAATATGGGTTTGCGAAACAATCCAAATTTCCTGTTGAGCACTATTTCCTATCAGTAAATCCATTCCTTCAAACTCAAACTGCAAGAATGAATTTCCAAGTGTATCATCGGCTGAAACATTAAATTCAATTGAGAACATTCCACGCTCATCAGTATGGTTAACTCCGGATAATCCACCAGACCAATCCCAATTTACTGGTACACCTTGAACTGGCTGTAATGCATTATCCACCAAGCGTGCAGATATTGTGCTGGTTGTATTACGATACAAGCGCGGAACTGATGTTAACTGGAAGTCTGTGGTTCCTACTACTGTTACATTGATGTAGCCTCCAGTCGTTGCAAGCACAGAACTATTTCCTGTGAAGAAGAAGTCGGAGTTAACGAAATCTACCTTCATTCCATATGTTCCCGCTGCATATTCGGTGTACCATGTCCAATTGTAATCATATACGGCATTGCCATTTTCAAGCACAGGGTTAGTTACATATGCTGTTTCCCTTGTTCCTTGGAAAATATCATTGTGGTCAATATCGACCTGTAAGGTGATTGTGCCATCAGTCCATGGCGCACCAGTGCGGTTAGATACTGTTCCATTAACCCTAACTGTCTCACCTGTGTTTACTTCTGGAATTATTTCACATCTATCGAGGCTGTTAGGATCTGCAGGATTGACCTTACCGCATGGAGGCAGGTCTGCATCTCCTCCGTTGGTCAGTGCAATATACCAATAATCTGCATCTGCACTAATAAATTGTCTCAATACTTCGGATTCATCGGTCAAATCGGTGTGGTTTCCAGACCACAACATTGGCCAAGCCTTACCGGCTTTTGCGGAGTTGTAATCTTCAGTACTTGCAAATGCTTGTTCATTCCATAAACTCGACCATGCTCCATATGTACCATCTTGATTATTGATACTTGCATTCCACCAATATATTGGGTTTGTTCCTGCGACTGAAACGGTTCCTTCGATATTCATTCTGTGCATAACACGTACAGTGAATGTATCGGTTTTATCGCCATGCATCCATGGGAATGGCCACTCCCAGTTGGCTTCATTTGCATCGCTTTGATCACCAAGACCTGGGTCTACGTAAATGACAATATCAAGGTCACCATAAGGTAATGTTGTATTTGAATAATTATAACGGATTGGGTCTCCTTGTGCATCTTGTGCAACATTGTGTTGACGAGTTAGGCTATCCCAGATAATCTCCTCATAACCCCCTGAAATCTGACCTACTCCGTTATCTAAAGTAGAGTTCCAACGGACTTGCTTCCAACTTCCAGTTGCTCCAAGGTTTTGAACGAAAGTCAAGGAACACCACCCATTGCCATCAGAACGGTAACCTTCTCCACCAAAACCGGTGAAGTTGGTTGGGCTAGTTACATTTCCAAATGGCCCTCCATAAATCTCGAATGTTAATGGTGCATGAGCGATTCTATTGTCAAATCTTCCGCGCGTCCAATCGGCGGTATAATGTGCCTTCATGTCTAACCAAAATGGTTGTTCATCGCTTCGGAAATAATTCCAAGCAGCATAATCAACTGTCAAATTTGCTTCTGCGCCGATAGTGTAAACAGTGGATTTAGAGCCATTGAAGATGAACATTTCAGTTACCACTGCATATACATTGTAAGTTGTATTTGGGCCAACAACAATCGTTTCTGGGAAAATGAATTGCCCAACTGTAAAATTACCATTTTCATTTGACAATACATCGATTGTCTCCAATGCAGTGGTGCCATTATTGGCCCACACGATATGTACTTGCACTGGTAATAAACTAGCGTTTTCAACAACTCCTGAAGTGATATTGAACCATTCTACCTTGCCTCTGAAAACTGCCGGCTTCAAAGCATCCAACCACAAATTTTCAGGTAAATTAAGAGTGATATATGTTGTAATCTTATCATCATCGTCTAAAATACAATCATTATCGCTATCCCAATCACTGGCTGGGTGTTGTCCGCCTCCGATATCAGTACAGACATGGTTTTCCTCTAAGGTATCATAATCCAAATCATCCCAAGTGTCATTGTCATCATCATCGTCAATACTATCGGGGCCAGTTCTACTGTCGAGTGGGTTTGCAAGTCCTTCACCAAAACCATAGTCATCGTGATCCCATGGGTTTGTAGAATTCATACCAAAACGAAGTGGCCAAAGAAGTACTTCGTCAACATCATGCATGCCATCAGAATCATCATCATCATCGAGGTCATCTCGCTCCCCATCATTGTCATGGTCCCATGCTGAAACTAAACCATTAGGTCCAGCAAGTTCGGCGGTATTAGTTAGACCGTCGCCATCCCAATCATCATCGGCCCAATCTAGAATTCCATCATTATCATGGTCCCAAGGTGATTGTTCTTCACCAAAAAAACAACCGATAGTAGCCTCTTGGATGATATCTGAAATACCATTGTTATCATCATCCCAATCTTCTGTATCTGGAACTCCATCATTGTCATTATCTACATCGTAGTATTTTGGAACATAAAGTCCCTGACTCATCTGGCCACGGTCATGAACTGCTTGATACCAGCCATCTCCGTCGACATCTGCATCATTGCCATCATCGTCATTATCTAGGCAATTTGTACCTTGGAAGAAATTGCCATTGTCTTGGCCAGCATCATTATCTAAATCATCATCAATATCGATTTCAAAATAATCCCAAATACCATTGTTATCATCATCAACATCGTACCAATCAAAGACTGCATCATAATCATCATCGATATCCACGGTGTTATTTGATGCCAAGAATTGACCTCCATCTCCATCGATATCTCCATCAACATTATTCTTGATGAAATCTGCACCTACTTCATCAGGGAAGTCATTTGCATTTGCATCAAAGTTCCAACTCCAAAGCCCACTATTAAGTCCAAACCAAGTTAGGAACATATCTGTATTATTGACCATCTCATCGTAGGAAACCGCTGATAGTGTTGCACCACCGAATTCAAATCGATAGCACTGGGAATTGCATGAAAGAGAATTATTACTTGCATGGGTGAATGCCCCTTGGTTAAATGTTGGATCTGGGCGTGTTGAATATGGCGCTCCAAATTGTGCACCTGCACCATTCAATGGCATATGATATCTCAATGCATAGTCCCAGCCACAGGCCCAGCCAATTCCTTGGGAGCCTGCTGTCCAGCCACATTCTTGATTATCGATTGTACCGCCCATTTTGATATCATTGACGTCCAGTATTCCATCGTTACCTTCGTCTTGGTCAAAGTAATCAGGAATCCCATCCGAATCTTGATCTACATCTAATCCATTCTGAAGTGAGTCACCATCTGAATCAATATCCCAATCATTACCCCCATTCCAAGGACTCCAACGAGCAAGAAGGAAGAAGTAGAATTCCGGAACTGTACCTGGGGTCACTGTAGCGGTTGTTGTATCATAGCCGTTGTAATCAATCTCAACTGCAGAGAATGGGTTAGTTCCGAAAACCAAATTCCAATGGTCAGTAGCATTAGCGGCATAGGTAGCACTGTCTTTGCTTCCATCTGTTGCATCTCCGTCACCCACTGGGTACCAGGGTGTGTAAAATGAATCTGATTGGTCGAAATCAACTAATCCACAATTCCCATCATCTGGATCATAAAGATCGTTGATTCCATCATTATCGTCATCCCAATCCATATCATTTTCAAGACCATCTCCGTCAATATCTGAATCAAGGGTGTTTGGACCATCATCACGATACTTACTTCCATTCATTGCATGTAAATCGTTATCGTTATCCAAGTCACAATCCCAATCAATGTCGAGATAATCAACGATCCCATCGTTATCATCATCTACATCATCCCAGTTGGAAATGCCATCTCCATCCCAGTCATTAAAATCAGAATAAGAGGCTCTGCGAGTATTACACTTAGGGTCTGGATTCAATGGATTTGGGTTTTGAGCAGTTGGGCAATTCCACCCAGCAACCACTGCTTGGTCATCAAGAGGGAAAGAATCGTTTTCGTTGTCGATATTGTCATTATCGGTATCATATGGCAAATCAGCAGCGTTGAATTGGGTATTTGTATAGTCATCTGGAGTGGTTGTACCACCGAGGTCTGAATCAAGCCAATCCCATACTCCATTGTAATTCTGGTCGAATGGGCGCCAGCGGTCGTTGTCTAAATCAGCATCATAATCCATTTCACAATCTATGCCGCTAACTCCGTCGGTATCACCTCCAGGGGTTTGGTAGGGAGAAGTATCCATTCTAGTGTAATCATTCAAACCATCACCATTTGTATCTATGTTAATACAAGCATCTGGAATTCCGTCATTATCATCATCGGGGTCCACCATGTCAAGAATACCATCATTATCGTCATCGGTATCTGCGCTATTTGGAAGACCATCATTATCACCATCTGGGTCAAGGAAGTTTGGGATTCCATCTCCGTCAAAATCTCCATCGACAATATTAGTGAAGGTTGGGTTAGGGCTGCGTGAGTTTTCAAGGGCGACGAAATCTATGCCTCCGCTATACTCTCTATACTCACTCAATTCCCAGACTCTTTGTCCTCTATCTGCGGGATAAGTAATGAGAGTTGTAATGCTGGCATTGTAAGGGTCCACATCGTTGATATCTGCGACGCCATCACCATCATCATCATCATCGAAGTAATCTTGTATTCCATCGCTATCACTATCACAAGGCCACTTGAATTGGTCTATCCTGCCATCATTATCATCATCCTCATCATAGCGGTTTGAGCCTGAGCCATCGTTATCCTCATCACTAACTCCATCATTATCATGGTCGAAAGGTTGTTGGTCAGCAAGATAGTATTCACCAACTACTGTTCCTGTCCAGGGGTGAATAGTTGTTGCAATCAAGAAACGGTCAGTGCTAACATTTCGAGGGTCGAATCCACGGCTTTCAAGGTCCTCAAAGTCTATTGGACCTTCCAAAATTCCATCATTATCATCATCCCAATCATCGATGTCCAATATTCCATCATTGTCATGGTCATATGGATCGGTTGTTGCACACCCATCGAAGCGCTCTAGCAAATCATAAATTCCATCATTATCGTCATCTAGGTCATCTAGGTCCTGAATTCCATCGTTGTCATGGTCTTTACCACTGGTTTCCTCAAGGAAAACACCGTAATTTTGAGAGCGGAGGTCGAGTAGAGAGAGGTCTCTAACTTTTCCAAATGCAACCATTGGGTCTGAATATTGAACATCATAGAGAGCAGGGTGCCCGTTTGGGCCATAGTAGGAACCTTGGCCATCATCCCAACTTCCTTGTCCGCCTTGTTCGATAGATTGCACTTGTGAAGAAAGAGGAAACTTTGCTTTCTCATTCAATGAAATAACATCTTCTGAAACTCCAATATCAGCCAACAGTACCCCCAATCCAGCAAGCATGCTCAATAGGAACATACCTACTAATCCAAGAGACATTGATACTTGTCTAGTGTTTGCAATCTTCTCATTAAACATACGTTCAGTTGTCATGGTAACCTCTCCAATCCGGCTCGCCACCTCCTTACCCTATTTGAAGCACTATGTACGGGTGTGCCAAGAGGTATCAAGGGAGGGTGTTGGTATCATGCCCATATTGCGCGCAGCGTTGCGTTTTTTTGGTGGATAACACAACGAATAGTAAAGGCAACAAGAAGATGATACGCGCTGCAAAAATATGGCTGTTATTCTGTGGTTGTGTGGTTTGAACTGGGGATGCCGTCTGAGTTAAACCACATAAATCAGTGGATATCAAATGGT
>Ga0066376_10003089_pt1 | contig 15172 bp, 13 predicted proteins | sample Knorr_S15_td_Bot_FD_77009 | JGI IMG/M metagenome (GOLD analysis project Ga0066376, IMG submission 77009) | Marine microbial communities from Southern Atlantic Ocean transect - Knorr_S15_td_Bottom_ad_5009_LV_A | ecosystem: Environmental > Aquatic > Marine > Oceanic | place: Southern Atlantic... | reverse complement strand
ATTCCCTAGTCTATTGTAGTATGCCAATAAAAAAAATAAAAAAAAAAGAGGATGTTTTAGTCTCTACACCCTCTTTTTTACTAGAGTTTTTATCTTATTTTTAGGAGAGGCTTAAAGTTTTATACTTCTCTTTTTTTACCAAAGGTAAAACATACCTACAGAGAGTATAGTACTTTCCGCTTCACTTTCGCCAGATGCCTTACCGTGCCAATCATTTTCTGCTGTGGACCATTCGGCAACTGCTAGCCACTCAGGAGCTAGATTGTGATATACACCAAGTGTGTACATACTTTGACTATCGGTTTCACTAAAAGCAGTTGACGCATCGCTTCCAGCTTGGTCAAGGTTAGATTCACCGTATGAGAGTCCAACTTTACCATCGCCATAGTTGTATGTAACTTGTGCATAATAACCATCAGCATCTCTACATACGCCGTTTGATGAGATAGCATCAACATCTAACTGAACAGTACTACCTAAACATTCACCATTATAATAGTGAGCTGTTAAAGCATAAGGCCCTGCAGCTAATGTACCACCTACGTGGATACCTTCAGCTTCAACATCACCACCACCACCTTCAGCTTCTTGATAAATACCACTAATTGCAAGATTAGATCCTGCACTAATGTTGCTTAAATCAATATTAAGCTCAGCTTCAAATCTTGGCGTCGGAGTTGTTGAAAAGGTTGTATTTGCGCTTGCCGCTGAATTTGTACCAACCACAATTTTTGATGGATCAAATAGACCAACGCTCAAAGATGCAGCACCTAGTGCTGGAGTTGTGTACCTTATACCGGCATTAAAGTCTGGATATACATATCCAAAACCAATACGACCAAGTGTTGTTCCACCGTTGGCAACATTGTTACCAGTAGCACCAACACCAAATAATGTCATGTCCTGCACAATTGCATTTCTTTGGAATAAACTTAGAGTTCTTCCAAATAGTAATTCACCAAAATCACCAGATGCCGCAGCATAGATTTCTCTCATGTCTATTTGTGCGCCACGTGCTGTTTTAGTGCCCGCATTTTGGATTTGTGGATAAAGTCCGAAATATCCTCTAAGAGTTATACCATTAGACGCTGGTCCTGATACACCAAAACCAAACTTAGAAGGTAATAATCCAGTTTGAATTCGGGCTACATCAGACTTAGATGTTCTTTGAACACCGTAAGTAGTTGTTGCAGAGCTAGTAAGCGCGTCTTCTCCCGTTGAATACACATAAAATGCATTCACGTTACCATCAACAGAAAATGACCATCCTGATGGTTCATCTGCCATTAAGGTAACTTTTGCATTTACAGAAGCCGCCATAGTAGTTGCAATTGCAATACTGGCTGCTGCTGTAAGTAATTTTTTCTTTTCTAACATATTAAGCCTCCCTAAAAGAAAAATTTAATAAAAATATTAGTAATAATATTAACAATTTGGCATAAAGTGCAATAGATTTTTATATATATTCAACAATATTACCATTTTAGATCTTTTTAAGATCGCTTATTTTCAATAAAATACAGTGTAATCAAATATTTAATTAATTTTTTAAGATTAAAAAATATCTAAAATAAAAAAAATTCAATAAAAATGTTGCAATTTAGCAACATAAAATTTGGGCATATACATAAGATTTTTGACTAGGTGAATCAGTTTTTATCTTATGACCTTACGGAAGCACTTAATAATCGTTTTAATGAACTAACTGCAGCACTATTAATTTTTCTTGGACGTTTAATATGTATTTTATAATCTAATAATATTTTTGCTGGTAGATTTGATAAAAATAAAATCCTATCTGATAGTTGAATTGCTTCATTCAAATCATGAGTTACAAAAATAATTATTGGTTTTTTTTGTTTCCATAAGCTTATTAGGAGCTTTCTTAGTTGATCAGCGATTTTGTTATCCAGTGAAATAAAGGGCTCATCTAAAAGTAAAACTTCAGGATTTGTTGAAAATGCTCTTGCTAATGCAATTCTACGTTGCATTCCACCAGATAATTTATTTGGAAAAGAATTTGCAAATTTTTTTAATCCAATTTTCTCAAGCAAATTATTTGAAATCTTTTTACAATTTTTTTCTTTTTTTATAGGAAATTCAATATTTTCTTGAGCTGTCAGCCAAGGGAACAATCTAGGGGCTTGAAACAAATAGCTAATTTTTTCTTCTGATATTTTTTTATTATAAGTAATAAAACCATTAAATTTATTATCTAGGCCAGCAACTATATTTAATAAGGTGGTTTTTCCACATCCCGATGGTCCAAATATGCAAAGTAATTCGCCAGTGGGTATTTTGAGATCGAAATTTTTAAAAATTACATTTTTTTTTTCATTATTTCCAACTTTTAAGGGAAACATCTTATCCCTTATATTTATATTAAAACCGGTCATTATTTTTTTTTATCTCCAATTGGTTAATTTTGTTTCTAGTGGTTTTATAAAAAACCATTCAATAGCCATAATAAAAAAAACAAAAACAATTGTATATGCAAGGATCGATGCAATATCAAACATTGAAAAAAATTCATTTATTTTAAAACCAACACCATTCGATCTTCCTAATAGCTCTACAACCAAAACTATTTTCCAAATCAAAGCTAATCCAGATCTAGCAGCCGAGACCAAGTATGGATATAGTTGAGGTAAAATTATTTCTTTAATAATCTTTAATTTTGATAATTTATAAATTTTTCCAACATCTATTAGTTTTTCATCTACAGCCTTTGTGCCTTCTCTAAGAATTACAGTGACAGTAGGAATTTTGTTTATAGTTACAGCAAGGATAGCTGCTACTTCATTTAATCCAAACCAGATAAAGCATAAAATAATAGTAACCAATGCAGGTATATTTAAACCCAATATTAACCAGCCATCAAAATAATCATCTAAGATTTTGTTTCTACCCATTGCTATTCCTATAGCAGAACCAATTATCATTGCTAAAAAAAACGATGCAAAGACTCGCGATAATGTAATTGATATATGAAAAAATAATTCTTGAGAAGAATGATAAGCAATTGACTCAGCTACGCTAATAGGGGATGGAAGCATATCTTTATCGTTTAGAAAATAAGAAATAAATCCCCAGATCAGAGTTAAAATAATAATTGATACTAATCTTCTTATTAAATCATTTCTGAGTAAATCTTTGAGACCAAAAAATTTATTTTCTTTTTTTACTGTTTCCAAAATGTGCCTGGTGCAATTTCATTTTTTTTACCTATTAAGTCTCTTCCGCCAAACTCTGATAAAATTTTAAATACTTTATTTATTTCTTGTATTTCTTGAGAGTCGAATTTTAAAGGAATTCCACTACGGTATGCATCTCTTAAGTGTATAAGCGCAGTTCTATCATCAGCTAAAGTTAAAGGATAAATTCTTTCCCATTCTGAATCAGAAGTCATCATTATTTTCTTTGCCTCTTTTGAAGCGTTAAAAAAATTATTAATCGTTTCTATATTTTCTTGTCCAAATTTTTCATCAAAAACCCAGCCAAAAGAAGGTATTTTTGTTTTAACGCCAAGATTTTCTAAAATTTCTTTAACTGAAATTAATTCTCTAAATCCCAAACTTTGTAGTCTTGCTTTGTAATGCCAATAATTTAATACTGCATCAATTTCATTTTTTATAATTAATTTGTTTAATAAAGGAGGGGCAACAAAAATTGGCTTAACGAATTTTTTTCCATCTTTTCCAGTATTTTTTTTTAGATAAGCTCTAAACAACAACCAACTTTTGTCAATTGAACCCCCAGCAATTCCCAACTTTTTTTCTTCCAAATCATATATAGTCATAATTTCTGAATCATGTGATACCATTATCCCACCAATTGACATTGAATGTGGATAAAAAACATACTTTCTATTTTCTGATCTTTGTCTTGAAACCCAAATCCAATCAGTAACAATTATATCTACAGCATTTCCTTGTAAAGCTATTGCAGCAGCGTTTTTATTAGCGAAAAATTTAGTTTTAATTTTAATGTTATTTTTTTGATCTAGTTTATTTGTTTTTATAATATCTATTTCCCAATTTACAGTTCCAAACTTTAACAAACCTATGGTAATTTCATTGTTTTTTGCAAATACTACATTGGCACTAAAAATTATTGATAAGAAAAAGACGATTATATACAAAATAATTTTCATGTTAATTGGTTTAATTATATATATAAACTATTGTTCAAATTTGCAGAATCAATAACAATAATTAAAAAAATTATTTTAGAATTTTAATATGATTTAGTCACATATGATTTGAGTTGATCAATTTCCTTTTTCAATCTTTTTGTCCTATCTTTAACCAAATCACCAATACTAATGATCCCTATAAGCTTGTTATTTTCAACAACTGGTATATGTCTAAAATGTTTTTTTACCATTAATTCTAATAATTCTTCAGTTGCATTTTTTGTATTACATGTAATAACTCTTTTTGTCATTAATTCACTTGCTTTTGTATTTCGTACAGACTTTTTTTCAGTAAAACCTCTAACTATATCTCGTTCTGATAAAATACCTATTACCACATCTTTTTCAACTATAACTATTGCACCGATATTTTCTTTTGCTAGAGTATTAGCAATTTCACCAACATAAGTATTCTTGGAAGTTGTAAAAACCTTGTTTCCTTTTTTATTTAATATATCTCTTACTAACATTTTTTATTATTATTCTTTCTTAAAAGATAGATTAATTCAAGTTTTTTAATTACATTTTTAAATAATATGACAAAAAAAATATTGTTAGATGTAAAAGGTTTAAGATGTCCAATACCAGTATTACGCGCTGAAAAGATTGTAAAAAAATTAAAAACTGGGGACACTTTAGAAGTTTTAACCACTGATCCTAAATCTATTCAAGATTTTAAAGCTTTTTGTAAAGTTGCAAATTGTTTATTTCAAAGTTTTAAAAAGACAAAAGGAGTATTTACTATTCTTATATGTAAAGGAATTTAAATTTTATTCTCTTTTAATGTTATAGCCATTAAAGGAGGCACAATAAGTAAAGTTAAAATTGCTGAAAAAAATAATCCTCCAACAACAACCGATCCTAGTCCTTTATATAATTCAGACCCTGGACCTGGAAATAATATTAAAGGAAACATTCCAAATATACTTGTTAACGTTGACATAAAAATTGGCCTTACACGAGTTCTTGCAGATTCAAAAATTGCATCGATATTAGATATGTTTCTATTTTTCTTTATATTAACTGTTTGGAGAACAAGTAAAATTGAATTGTTTACAACTATCCCGATTAAAATTAAGAAACCGAGTAAAGTTAACATATCTAGGGCTTGGTAAGTGAAAAGATTTAAAACTTTTAATCCCACAAAGCCACCTGCTGTTGCCAATGGAACAGTTATCATTATTATCAATGGCAATACAAAACTATTTAATAAAATTGATAAACTTAAAAAAACAATGACCAAAGCCACAACAATTGAAAGCGACATAGCATTCCATGTCTGTGTTAATTTATCTGCTGTCCCAGATAGATTTAGAGATACACCTTTTAATGAGGCCTCTTTACCGAGCCCTTGAATTACAGCATTATCTAAAATCTTAATAGCTACTTCCAATGGTATTTTTTCAGGTGGTCTAATTTGCAAAGACACTGTTCTTTTGAAATCGATATGTCTTATTGATATTGCACTATTAGTTATATGGCTATCTGCCAAGGAAGATAAAGGTATAGTTATTCCTGATTTTGAAACTATAGGAATATTTCCTACATCTTGGGTAAAATTTATTTTATTATTTTTTCCAATTATTATAAGGTCCATATTTTTCCCATCAGCAACAATTTCATCTACCCACAAACCATCGTTAAATGCATCCAAGCTTTCTGCAAATTCTCTTACCGAAATTCCATTTTCTGCTAATTTTTCCATATTTGGTATAAAACGAAGTTCCGAAGCACCAAGCTCTAGCCCTGGTTTTGGCGTAATTTGAGGACGACCAATTTTAGAAAAAACATTGTTAGTTGTAAAAAAAACTTTTTTAGCAATTTCCAAAATATTATTAAGATCTGAACCACTAACATTTATATCTATTTTTCTACTACCTCCAGCTGTTCTGCCAAAAATAGAAGGTTGATTAATAAAACCTAAAGTACCTGCTTCTTGAAATGCTGCTTTTTCCATTAATGGTATAATTTTTTTTATTTTGTTAGGATCTTTAGTAGAGGCTCCGATAAAAATTCTTGTTGATGTTGAGACAAAAAAGAAATTGTTTATTCTTGGATAATCATTTTTATTTTCATCACCGCCTTCTTCTAATACAAAATAAGGTTTAATTTGGGATTCAATTTTTTCAGCGATACCACTAGTTGTTTTTAAATTATATCCTGGAGGTGGAATCAGTACTCCAAAAACTAAATTTTTATTTCCCTCTGGCAAATATTCCAGTTTTGGAGCTAAAAGTATGATACCAATTAAAGTAAATAAAATTATTCCTAAGACTGAAAAAAATGCTCTTTTTTTTGTTTGTAATACCCATCCTAAGTATTTATAAAAATTATATAAAAAATTTAGAGAAACTTTTTTTAAAAAGTTTGGCGTTTGAAATTTCCAAATTTTTTTATCATCATTTTTTTGTAAAAGCTTAAGCTTATAGGAAATAACAGGGATCATTGTAACAGCTAGGATTAGAGACAAGGTTATAGCACAACATATAGCAATGGAAATATCTCTAAACAATTGTCCAGCTTCTACTTTTAAAATTAGTACCGGGATAAAAACTAGAACAGTTGTTAGTGATGACAAAAAGACAGCTTGCCAAACTTCCTTTGTCCCAATATATGAAGCATCGTAATCGTTTTTACCTAGTTCTTTATGTCTAAAAATATTTTCTAATACAATGATAGAAGCATCAATGACCATTCCGACTGCAAAAGCTAACCCAGCTAAACTTATAACATTAATTGATTTTCCAAGGATAGACATAAATACTAAAGTACCAATTATTGTCAGGGGAATAGTTGTAATAATAACTGCTGTTACACGAACAGAATTTAAAAAAAGTAAAAGGATGAAAGAGGCTAGGATTCCTCCAAAAATAATATTTTGTTTTACTAAGTCAATTGACGAATTGATATAAATTGTTTCATCATAAACTTGTTTCAATTCTAAATTAGATTTTTTTAGAACGATATTTAATTTATTTATTGTTTCTTTTATTTCTTTCATAGTCTCTAATACATTCGCGCCAACATCTCGAATAATGTTAATTGCCAGCGCTTCTCTTCCTAATGATCTTATATTGGATACAGGTTTTTTGCTTTCATAGACAACGTCGGCTATATCAGAAATAAAAACTTTTGATGAAAATTGTGTTTGTTGATCTTTGTTAATTTTTACAACAACTTTTTTTATTTTTTCCGGATTATTTAATTCGCCTTCTATCCTAACAAGGTATTTTCTTTTACCTTCTTCAATTTCTCCAGCCGAAACTGCAATATTTGATGATTTTAAACTATCAACAATTTCAGGAACTGTAATTTTATAAAGCGCTAGCCGTTGAGGGTCTATTTGTATCTGCATTTCTGTTTTGCTTGCACCAAAAATATTTGATCTTGAAACTCCCGAAATTTTTTCAAATTCTGTCTTAATTAGATCCTCAACTAAATCACCATATTTATACATTGGAATCGAATTTTCTTTTAGCGGTCTAAGTATTATCCAAGCAATAGGATTATCTTCGCTTCCTGATGTTTCTAGATAAGGCTTCATAATTTCTTCTGGATAACCTCTAACACGATCAAGCGCATTTGACGTCATAAGAAGAGCTTTTTGATAATCTTCACCTTGTCCAAATTCTAATTTGATTTCAGATTTTTTGTCATAAGCATTGCTTCTTATCCTTTTAATACCTTTGACTGTTCTTAAAACATCTTCTTGTTTTATAACAATTTCTCTTTCTATTTCATTTGGCGAGCCTCCTTGCCAATTGGTTGTTATTTCTACTACTGTGCTTCGAACATCAGGTGTCAGTTGTACAGGAATTTTAAATAGAGATAAAATCCCGGAAAAGAGTATTAAGATAATTAATGCATAGATAAGTATAGGTTTTTTTAAACAAACTTTAATAATATCCAATTTTTTTATTTTCCTTCAATTTGTACTTTTTGATCCGGCCTAAGTCTTTCATTGCCTCTAATTACTATAAGATCTCCAGCCTTTATGCCATCAATTATTTCAATAGAATTTTTATATGCTTTACCAGTCACTACATGCTTTAATTTTGCAATATTATTTTCTACTGAGTAGACAACATTTTTACCATCTTTTATTAGTATAGCGTCTTTACTAATTGTTTTTACTTGATTCTTTGATTTAAGATACATTTTTAAATTTAGATTTTGATTAATTATTAAATTAGTTTTTTTTATATTGAAAAGAGGTTTTAATCTAACTAACACAGTTCTTGTATCAGGGTTTTCTCTTGGGATTATAGATTTAATTGATGATTGTAAGGTTTTATTATTAGATAAAATTATTTCAATATTCTTTTTTCGATCTAAATATTCAACTTTATCTAAAGGAACATTAGCTTCTAATTCATATTTTTCTTTATTAATAATTTCAAAAATTGGATCACCTATATTTACATAATTTCCTTTTGTCACTAGTCTTTTTGATATTACTCCAGAGTACGGTGCTTTAAAAATTGCGTAATCATAAGCTATTTTTGCTTTGTTATATTGAGATGTATTTTTTATTAAATTACCTTCTGCGGCTCTTACTATATTGATTTGATCTTCATACTCTGCCATCTTAAATGAAGGAGACTCCATTAATGCTTTTAATCTTTCCAGTTTTTTTTCTTCAAGTTCTAATCTTGCCAAACTTTCAGATAATTCTCCTTCTTTATTAACTTTATCTTCTAGTAATTCATCCGCTTCTATTTTTAAAAGTTTATCTCCCTTCTTTATTTGATCGCCAACTTTTACATATACTTCTTCAACAGGTCCAAAAGTTTTTATAGATACGGTATCTGATTCCAAAGGTGCAACTCTTCCAATAATTAAAAATGAATCAGTGATATATTCTTTTTTTACTTTTTCAACTTGTACTAATACTAAATTTTCTGTATTTGCTTTAAGATCCCAAACACACCAATTTGAACTTAATAAAACTATAAAAATAAAAAAAATTAATTTTCTCATAATTAAATTTGTAATTAATATTTTAATAAAAGTATTATATAGATAAATTTAATTTTCTATGTCTACTGCGATTGTAACACATAAAGATTGTATTCTACATGATACCGGGATACACCATCCAGAAAGTCAAGAAAGACTTTTAAGTGTTTTTAAGACACTAAAGAATTTCAAATCAAAAAAGATTCAATGGATAGATGGACCAAATATTAATTTAAAACATATTAATTTAGTTCATTCTGAGCATCACATTAAAAATATTATAAATAATGTTCCAACAAAAGGTTTTTTTAATATTGATGCAGATACCGTATTAAGCCCTAATAGTATCAAATCTGCTTTTAAGGCTATGGGATCAGTATGTAAAGCAGTTGATTTAATATGTACAGAAAAATTTAAAAATGCATTTTGTCCTATAAGACCACCAGGACACCATGCCGAACCAGAAAAAGCAATGGGTTTTTGTTTATTTAATAATGTAGCCATTGGAGCATATTACGCAAAATTAAAATATAAATTAAAAAAGTGTGCAGTAATAGATTTTGATGTACATCATGGTAATGGAACACAAAAAAAATTCTGGGACGATCCCAATATGTTCTATGCATCCACTCATCAAGAAGGTATTTTTCCAGGAACAGGATTTAAGAATGAGATTGGAGTCAATAATAATATAATTAATGTTCCTTTACCCGGTGGAACAAATGGATTATTATTTAAAAAATCATATGAGGATATAATTATTCCTAATTTAAAAAAATTTTCACCAGATATGATATTCATCTCAGCTGGATTTGATGGACATAAAGATGATCCTTTAGCTGATTTTAAATTAACAGAAGAAGATTTTTTTTGGGTTACTAATAAATTAAGGATTTTTTCTGATAAATATTGCAAAAAGAGATTAGTCTCATGTTTAGAAGGAGGATATAATATTGATGCTTTGTCAAAAAGCTCTTTAGCACATGTAAAAGGATTAATTTTATGACAATAAAAAAAAATTTTTCAGATATACAACAAATGTCTTTTGAAAAAGCCTTGGAAGAACTAGAAGTAATTACTAATGATTTTGAAGACGGGTGTTCAAATTTAGATCAGGCAGTTATATTGTATGAAAGAGGTATTGCTTTAAAGGAGCATTGTGAAAAAAAATTAGAAGAAGCAAAAAAGAAAATAGAACAGGTCAAAATTATAAATCAAAAACCTATTCCTCGTACACAACAAGATAGCGGAGAAAAAAACTGATAAATTTAGAAAATGAATTAGAAATTTCCCAATTTGAGATCAATAAAGCGCTTAAATCTTTTCTTCCAAAAGGCAAAGGTTTAGAAAAGAAACTTTTTAATGCTATTGAATATTCTATTTTGTCGTCTGGAAAAAGATTAAGGCCTTTTTTAGTTTTAAAAACCTCAGAATTATTTGGTGTAGAAAAAGAAAGAGCATTAAGAGTTGCCGCTTCTATAGAAATGGTACATGCGTATTCACTTGTTCATGATGACCTGCCTTCAATGGATAATGATGAATTAAGAAGAGGTAAACCAACAACACATAAAAAATTTAATGAGGCAGTAGCAATTTTAACTGGAGATTCTTTATTAACTTTATCTTTTGAAGTATTATCAGACACTTTAACACATAGTGATGCTAATATTAGGTGCGAGTTAATTTTGGAGTTAGCAAAAGCAGCGGGCGCTTTAGGTATGGTTGGGGGACAAATGATGGATCTCCAAGCTGAAAATAAAAATTTAAATATTGGTGTTGTAACTAGAATTCAAAGATTAAAAACAGGGGCTTTAATTTCTTTTGCATGTATTTCAGGGGCTATTTTAGGTAGAGCAGAAAAGAAAGATAGATTTGCTTTACAAGCTTATGCACATGATATTGGTCTAGCATTTCAAATTAAAGATGATTTATTAGATGTAACTGGCAAAAAAAAAAATCTTGGAAAAGCAGTGAAAAAAGATAAAAAAGCTGGTAAAAAGAATTTTGTTTCTATATTAGGCAAAGAAAGAGCAAAAAAACAGGCCGAACTTTTAGCAAATCAGGCCTTAAAACATCTTAAATCTTTTGATTCTAAAGCCGATATATTAAGGGAAGTAGCAAGATTTATTGTAGAAAGAAAGAAATAAATATAATACAATAAAAAATTCATATCTTTTAATTCTAATGGAAAAATACAATAAAAAACTTTTAGATAAAATACATTTTCCTTCAGATCTAAGAAAATTGCCAAAAAAACAATTGACAACTTTAGCTACCGAGTTAAGGGAAGAAACAATTGCTGTAGTATCAGTGACTGGTGGGCATTTAGGTGCTTCATTAGGCGTCATTGAATTAACTGTTGCTATTCATTATGTATTTAATACACCCAAAGATAGATTGGTATGGGATGTTGGACATCAAGCCTATCCCCACAAAATATTAACTGGTAGAAGAGATAGGATTAGAACCTTAAGACAAAAAAATGGTCTGTATGGTTTTACTAAAAGGACAGAGAGCGAGTATGATCCTTTTGGTGCAGCACACGCATCAACCGCAATGTCATCAGGGCTTGGAATGGCAATCGCAAGAGATCTTCAAAAGAAAAAAAATAATGTAATTTGTGTAGTAGGTGATGGAGCTATGAGCGGAGGTATGGCTTATGAAGCAATGAATAATGCTGGTGCAGAAAAGTCAAGATTAATTGTTATATTGAATGACAATGATATGTCAATCGCACCACCTGTTGGGGCTTTAAGTAATTATTTATCAAGAATTATTTCTTCAGGAACTTATCAATCTTTTAAACATATTGGAGGAAAATTAGCTCAATCATTTCCTAAAAGAATAGGAACAGCTGCAAAAAAAGCCGAAGAATTTGCAAGAGGAATAGTTACAGGAGGGACTTTTTTTGAAGAATTAGGTTTCTTTTATATAGGACCCATTGATGGACATAATTTAGATCATCTGGTTCCTGTTTTAGAAAATGCAAAAAAATATAAAGACGGACCAATATTAATACATTGTGTTACAAAAAAAGGAAAAGGTTATAAACCTGCTGAAAAATCTGAAGATAAATACCATGGAGTAAGCAAATTTAATGTTACCACTGGAGAACAACAAAAATCAGAGTCAAAAGCCCCATCATATACAAAAGTATATGCAAATAGTTTAATTAATGAGGCTAAAAAAGATAAAAATATTGTGGCTATAACAGCTGCTATGCCATCAGGCACAGGTTTAGATATTTTTGGGGCAAAATTTCCTAATCGTTGTTTTGATGTTGGAATTGCAGAACAACATGCTGTAACTTTTGCGGCTGGTTTAGCCACTGAAGGGTTAAAACCTTTTGCAACAATATATTCGACTTTTTTACAGCGAGCTTATGATCAAGTAGTCCATGATGTTGCAATTCAAAAGCTACCTGTTCGGTTTGCAATGGATAGGGCAGGTCAAGTTGGGGAGGATGGGCCAACACATGCAGGTTCTTTCGATATAGCTTATCTTGGATGTTTACCAGGTTTTATTTTAATGGCCCCTGCTGATGAAGCAGAATTGGTTCATATGGTTGCAACGGCAGCAAAAATTGATGATTGCCCCTGTGTTTTTAGATATCCAAGAGGGGATGGGATAGGAGTTGAATTGCCAGATGAAGGAATTCCTTTAGAAATTGGCAGAGGTAGAATATTAAAAGAAGGTTCCAAAATTGCCATCTTATCTTATGGAGCAAGATTATATGAATCCATTAAAGCGGCTGAAATTTTAAATGCTAGAGGTTTATCGACAACTGTTGCGGATGCTAGATTTTGCAAACCTTTGGATACTAAATTAATCAAGCAATTAGCTTTAGATCACGAATCACTAATTACAGTTGAAGAAGGTTCAATTGGTGGGTTTGCTTCACATGTAACAAAATTTTTATCTGAAAATTCTCTTTTAGAAAGTGGTTTAAAATTTAGATCTTTATTTTTTCCAGATAAATTCTTAGCTCATGGCAAGCCTGAAGATCAATATGAAGAAGCTAATCTTTTAGCTAAAGATATTGTCCACACAGCGCTTCAAACTTTAGGCACAACAAAAAAACAGATTGACGAAATTCTTGCTTAAATTTTTAAGATTGAAAAATTTTATTTCTTAAATAATGATCTGCTAAAACACATGCTAGCATTGCTTCTCCGATTGGCACAGCTCTGATTCCTACACAAGGATCATGTCTTCCCCCAACTGATACCGTGGTATTTTTTTTATTTTTTGTAATAGTATTTTTTTTTTTTAGAATAGAACTAGTTGCTTTAACAACAAATCTTACAATTATTTTTTGACCAGATGAAATACCTCCTAAAATTCCACCAGAATTGTTAGAAACAAAAGATATTTTCTCTTTTTTTATTCTCATCTCATCTGAACTTTCTTCTCCTGGTATAGAAGCAGAAGCAAAACCACTGCCAATTTCTACCCCTTTGACAGCATTTATACTCATTAAAGCTTTAGCGATATCTGCATCTAATTTATCATATACTGGTTCACCTAGTCCTACCGGAATACCTCCAGCCTCTAACTCGATTATAGCGCCGACAGAAGAACCATTCTTTCTGACTTCAAGCAAATATTTTTCCCAAATTTTAACCATAGAACTATCAGGACACCAAAAAACATTTTTCTCGACATTTAACCAATTCCAGTTGCTTCTATTAATATGTAACGAACCTAACTGTATTAATGCTCCTTTAATATAAAATTTTTTACCAAGATTAGATGATAAAATTTTTCTTGCTATAGCTCCTGCTGCAACACGCATTGCAGTTTCTCTGGCTGATGACCTTCCACCGCCTCTGTGATCACGTATTCCATATTTTTTTTCGTATGTGAAATCAGCATGTCCCGGTCTAAAAATATTTTTTAATTTTTTGTAATCGTTAGATTTTTGATCTTTATTTTCAATTATAAACGAAATAGGAGCACCAGTTGTTTGATTTTCAAAAACCCCTGACAAAATTTTAACTTTATCTTTTTCTTTTCTTTGAGATACAAATTTACTTGAACCAGGTCTTCTCTTATCTAAAAAATATTGTATATCTTTTTCCTGAATACTTATTTTTGATGGCACGCCGTCAACTGTACATCCAATTGCTGGGCCATGGCTTTCACCCCAGGTATTAAACTTAAATATTTGACCAAAACTGTTTCCAGGCATTTTATTTTATTTATTTTCAAAAATATCAGGTGAATCTGAATTCTTCATTCCTATTATATTATATCCAGAATCAACATGATGTATTTCACCAGTTACCCCGTTTGCTAAGTCACTTAATAAGTAAAGAGCTGAACCAGCAATTTCTTTAGATGTAATATTTCTTTTTAGGGGAGAGTTTTGTTCATTCCATTTCAGAATATAATTAAAGTCTCCAATAGCAGAAGCCGCTAAAGTTTTTATTGGTCCTGGTGATAGACCATTAACTCTAATGTTTTTTTGACCAAGATCTTTTGCTAGATACTTGATACTTGTTTCTAGAGCTGCTTTAGCAATTCCCATTACATTATAATGAGGCATCACTTTTTCAGATCCAAAATAAGTTAGTGTTAATAAAGAACCTCCCTTTTCCATTATTTTGGAAGCTTCTTTAGAAATAGAAGTAAATGAAAAACAGGATATATTTAAGGTTTTTTTAAAATTTTCTTTACTGGTATCTATATATCTTCCTTTTAACTCCTCTCTATCCGAAAAAGCTATTGCATGTAGAACAAAATCCAAATTGTTCCATTTATTTTTTATTTTTTTAAAAGTTTTAACAATATTATCTTCTTTTTCGACGTTACATTCTAAAATTAGTGAAGAATTTATTTCTTTAGCTAATGGATAAACTCTTTTTTTAAGCGTTTCTCCTTGGTAAGATAATGCTACCTCAGCTCCAGCATTACTAAGTTCTTTTGCTATAGCCCATGCAATGGATCTTTCATTGGCAACACCCATGACTAAGCCTTTTTTGTTCTTCATTAATTGTGATTTATTCATTTTAATTT
>Ga0066376_10003088_pt1 | contig 15172 bp, 18 predicted proteins | sample Knorr_S15_td_Bot_FD_77009 | JGI IMG/M metagenome (GOLD analysis project Ga0066376, IMG submission 77009) | Marine microbial communities from Southern Atlantic Ocean transect - Knorr_S15_td_Bottom_ad_5009_LV_A | ecosystem: Environmental > Aquatic > Marine > Oceanic | place: Southern Atlantic... | reverse complement strand
TGGCCGGAAGATCAGATTGCCCATTATACCGTCTACCGGGTGAATGATCCGCCTGTAATCAACGGACGCCTGGATGAACCGGGCTGGCAGGCCGCCCCCAAAATCCTCGCGATTCCGAGATCTGGTCAATGGGGACGAGGTGATTCATGATACCCGTACGGCTATCCTCTGGGATGATGATAATCTCTATGTCGGATTCTGGGTAGAAGAACCCGCGGTGGCAGCAACTCTGACAGAGCGTGATGATCCGATCTATAAGAACAACGATGTAGAGGTGTTTATTGCTGGTCAGGACACCTATTATGAATTTGAAATCAATGCTTTTGGGACAATCTACGAGGTGTTTTTTATATAGTAAGAAGCTTATGAACGGCATGGATTCGATAAAGTGCCTGAATTCAACCGCTATAAGGAAGGCGTTCGGTGTTTACCCGGCGTTGGATTTCAACCGCATCCGAGAGGACCACGAATCGGCTATTGGAACTGGGATTTCCCCGGTTTGCAGAGCGCTGTCTATGTAGATGGGGAAATCAACAATGAAAAAATTCGAGACCGGGGGTGGATGGTCGAACTTGATCTACCCTGGACGGGCATGGCATCGCTGGCTAAATCGGATGGCCGTGCCTTTCCACCGGAAGACGGTGATATATGGCGAATGGATTTTTCACGTTTTAATCAGTACAAGGAAGCCCCGCCATCCCGCGACACCTCCGCCTGGGCATGGAGCCCTCATGGGGTGATGGATTCTCATATACCGGAAGTCTGGCCGTATATCCACTTCTCTACACAAAATGTGTGTAATCTATGAGAAAGGAAAATACAATGGAACCATCACTCGATTGGCGAGATCAGGGCGTCAAAGTCATTTCGGGCGATCATCTGGATCCGAATACCGCTCAAACACCCGGGATGTCCCGCGCGGCAGCGATTACTCATGCCAGGACGGGCGCAAGCAAGCTATGGGCCGGCACCGTTACCATCCATCCTGATGCAAAAACCGGTGCCCACCATCATGGTGATCTGGAGAGCGTGATCTATATTCTTAAAGGAAAAGCCCGGATGCGATGGGGAGAACAATTAGAATATATGGCTGAGGCGGGTCCGGGAGATTTTATCTATGTGCCGCCCTATGTACCACATCAGGAAATCAACGCCAGCCCGGATGAAGCGTTGGAATGCGTCCTGTGTCGTAGTGGTATGGACCCCGTAGTTGTTAATTTAGATATAGAACCTATTGAAAAACCGGAATTGGTATTTTGGGTAGATTCCATTCATTCCGCGCCTGAAGATTGTGCAGGGTCGTGAGGGCCGTATAAATGCGATAGGCGGTTAGATTCTATTGCTTTCCGCCTACCTGCTCGATACTGCTACTGTTCCCTGTACACTGCCTCCCGGAGTCCTTTGATATAGCCCACAGCAAACAAGCGAGCAATAGCTGAATACCCGGGATGGTCATTACTGTCTCCAGCCAGAGTGGGAACATGATCCGGACGCAGGACACCATCGAAACCGATATCCCGGTAGGCACGCAGGCATTCCAACATGTCGGTCGGTCCGTCATCATGGAAAGTTTCCTCATAGTGCTCTACGTTTCCTTTCACATCCCTGAGATGTACAAAAAAGATTTTACCCTGTTTTCCAAAATCGCGAATGACGGCCGGTTGATCATCCGTCATTAAGGCAAAGTTACCCTGACAGAAGGTGAGACCATTTGAGGAACTCGGGACCAGATCAATCAGTCTTTGAAAATTTTCAACAGAACGCATGATACGGCCGATACCTCGAAGGGGCGATAAGGGCGGATCATCTGGATGCATAGCCATCTCGACGCCGGCTTCCTCAGCCACAGGCACGACCCGCTCCAGGAATTCATGCAAGGTTTCCCAAAGCTGATTTTCGGATACCTCACCGGCTTCCGTCAGGGGGGCATTTTTCATCATCTCATGATCATAGCCAGTCACCATAGCGCCACCACGTGAGGGGATTGTGGTGGAAGTACGGATCCAATTCAAAATCGCCATCCAGTTATAACACCATGTTTTTATACCGACGCGTCCCATATTTGATACAAAGGTGCAGACATTGTCGTACTCCTCTTCCAGGCCTTCTGTTCCCAACTTTATTTTATGCATCGGGGGGGCGCTTTCAATGACCGAAAGGGTGAATCCGGCGTCTTCAAAGGCGTTTTTCATCCTCAGCATGGGCATATAGTCCCATCCCTTTTCATTTCCTTGACCGCCGGGGATGCCCGCTACTGCATGGCTGACGCCGATTTGTTTTACCTGATCCCATAATAAACTGTGGGATGATCCGAGTACTTCCGCAATCTCTATCATGCTAATTTCTCCGGTGGGAAAGTGGGAAAGCCAGGTTGAATTTTTGAATTATGATTTAAAAATCTATTATTTTCAGTCATTCATAAATCAAAAAATATAATTCAAAACTTGGTTTATATATCTCGACGGGTGCGTACAGGGTGTTGCTGGGCGCGATCGAACAGGTCGGCCCATTCTTCTGAACCATCATCGTATAATGCATTCAGATATACGCCGTCCACATGGGCGGGACCGTGACCCTGGCCGTAATATCCATAGCCCTGACTCATGCTTCCCAGGTGAACATAAGAATGGTCAGGGTATACCACCTGGCCTATAATCCTTGGTTTGGGCCTGTCGTATCGTTCCCCCTTTTTATTTAAATCCTGGATAGTCTGATCGGGGATCCGATATTTTGCCACGGTTTCTTCATCTACTTCGACCCCAAGTCCTGGTTCTTCCGGCACACGATGAAATCCTCCTACGATTTCAATAGGCTTTGTGAGCAATTGGTGGCTATAGAGGTTCATACAGGTAATTGCCGGCCAGGTCGCATGGCTGAGAACGGCACCGAGATGAGCCGCCCAGGTGGTCGTCAGGCCATTGCCCACCAGTTGAAGCCAGAAAGGCATATTGGCCTCTGCACTCAGGGTGCCTTGTTTTATGACATTCGATTTACCGGCACAGACCACAAAGCCATCACACACTTCTTCACGCACGGTCGTTAAATAGGGTGGAGAACCGAAATGCATAGCAATGGGACGGGGAATGACCTGTCGTAGCTGGCGGTTACCCAGAATATCCCCTTGTGGTATGGGGGTTTCAAACATGGCTACATTGTTATGCCGGGCCAGTTTCTGCATGATTGGCATAGCCGCGGCTGCATTTTGCATGGTGCCATTTGCGTCCAGATCGAGTTTGAAATACGAGGGAACCCCGCTCGTGATCGCCTCCACCTGAGCGAATATATCCCACCAGGGGCGTTGTTTTATTTTAAAACTTGTATACCCCTTTGACACAGCTTCTTTAGCCTCTTCCAGCCAGTCTCCCGGCGCGGCATCAATGGACCACCAGGATATAGGTGCCCAGTCTCTTACTTTTTGCCCCATGAGTTTATAACACGGGATCTCCAACGCTTTTCCGACCACATCGAAAAGGGCCATTTGTAACCCGGCTCCGAGTGCATCATCATTCATCATATCCGCCGGACTTTGACCAATAACCCGGTTTACCGCCTCGTCGGTGACCCTTGCCCAGGTATAATGTATAACCGTTTCTCCCCAGCCTACAAGACCCGTGTCAGTGGTCACTTTGCATAACTCAAGAATAGACCAGTTGTACACCTCCCGCTCAGAAATCCTGATTTGCCGCTCCGTGAATGGAACGTCGACCACCATACGTTCTACATCGGTCACTTTCATAATAAGGGGTCCTCAAGGAATGGGATGCATGCTTAAGGGCGACCCTGATCGGACCGCCCGTGATGACCATCTCTAAACATACCTACAACGATTCTGTAAAAATACTTGGCCCTAAATCATTAAACAACTGACCACTAAAAGAACAAGGAAAGGTAATATACCCACCGTCACATTATCGCCCATGGATACTAATAATTCAATTGGGATGGTGATCTCTAAACCGAATCCTAAGTTGATTGATGCTGCGTCGGTGACGCCAAGGGACATGGAAATACCGAAATATAAACTGCCAAGTAATGCCACCCAGAGCAGCAGGTGACCCACGTGTGGTATTGTGCCTGTCGATAGATCTTCGGGTTCCATGATATCATGATAGAGTAAGCCCCACCGTTTTACCCTTGGATATAATACAGGCAGTAAAAGAGGTCCCAGGATGGCCGCCGTGATAAAATTGTTAACGGTTATAAGTGGTGCGAGGACATGAAAGGGAACGAGTCCGAGGGTATCGAGTCCCCATCCAATTTGTACGCCACAGGCCAGACTGGCCAGTAGGGTTATCGGAAGATATCGTAAAAGCTTGGAAAACCCCCAGGGGACCGGTTCGTTTTTTGAAAGGAGACGCCACATCCGATAGGGGATATAACCGAACCAGAAGTTACCAAGCATGCCCACATAGCTGCCGAGTCCGTATGTACCGCCCATCAAGTCTCCGATCAGGTTACCGAAGGCAGCGCCCCAGGCGCCTGCAGGGCCGAACATGAGTGAGCAGATGACCGGAAAGACGTTGGCAGGACGAACCTCTGTAATTCCAGGAATAATGGGTAGGAGTTTAAATGGAATTAAAACGGCGGCATACATCGCCGCCGTCAAGGCTACCAGGACCACCATCCTGGTATATTTCCACATGGTAAAGACTTCCCGCACGGGTTTAGTCCCCTCAGGCCTTCTGCTCCATTTGTTTAATTTCATCACGCAATCGTGCAGCATCTTCATAGCGCTCATCATCAATCGCAGCCTGGAGTTTTTTTCGGGCTGTTTCCAATGGGGCGTTACTGTCCATTTGAACCTCTGGTTCTGAAGTCTCCATCATGTCTTCGATAACAATTTTTTCAACGCCTTCTTTTTGGAGTTCTTCGATGGCTGCTATAACCTCGTCCTCTCCCTCGCCGGCCTTACTACTGGGTGGCATGTTTTTTCCGGCTTCATCCATCACGGCTTCCATCGCATATATGGGGGCATTGGCGCGTAAGGCCAGGGCAATCGCATCGGTTGGGCGAGAGTCAATTCTAATAGAACGACCATCCAATTCGGCATGGATTTCCGCTATGTAGTAGGTTTCCTCTCTTAATTCCGTGATAAGGATATATTGGATTTTGGCATTGAAATGTTCGAAGACGGAATTCAACAAATCATGGGTCATAGGCCTGGGCGGTGGTGAGTCTTCTTCAGTTATTTGCGATTTAATCGCGATCGCTTCCGCTAAGCCAATCATAAGAATCAACACACGCTCTTCCTGCTCATCGGACAACCAGAGCACCGGTGTAGCATGAATGGGATAGGGAGGACCTACATCATAGACTTTCAGTCGAATCATGATAACAACCTTTCTTCCCGTCCATCACCGATGCATGGTTGGCTCTGAAAGATAATCGATAAACAAAATCGGTAGGGATATGTCAGATATGTATGAAATGCTGATAACAACTTATTGATGATGTGGTCGCCCTCGAAAGATGGCAACTCTGCTATGATTTGAGTAGAGATGTCAACTCGAACGGCGGTTGGTTATAGAGGATATAAATAATATCTCGACGGCATTTGGTCAAGCTAAATATTATCACATGAAACCCAAACTATTTAATTTTACTGATGTTTTGCTGCTTGCTGCGTACCATCAGTAATTTAATCAGGTGGATCGGGACGCCATGATCCGTGGGGACGTGCGTTTTCAATCAGGCGTTTTCGCGATAGGAACCGATAGGCGGCTTCTTTTTTACCCGTGTTGCCTGAAGAGAACAGGCGAGAGGTTTTAACCTGGACCTGAGCGTGGAGGTGGTCCCGTAAAAATTCGCGCCGGTGATGTTCCCGGCAGAGGGTGATTCCATTTTCAAGCGTGTTTCCTCCACCCTGAGACCTTGGGATGATGTGATGGGCTTCCAGATCTTCTGTAGCACTGCATTCCTCATATTTACAATGAGCATCCCTTTCTTTTACAAGACGAGACCACCTTTTATCCGAGTATTGTTCTTCTATTTTTACCATTTCCATACCCATTCCTCCTTCAGGTGGGTCCGTCTTTTAGGTTCGGACCAAGAATTTATTTTTAGACAGATCCTTAGAATAGCACCTCTTCAGCACCTGCTGCGGGCTCGCATATATACATGTCCGCTTGCAAACCGGTCTCTTCAGGATATCGTGCCTTCACTACCTTCTCAAACTGATCTATTCCCGCTTTTTCGATCAGGCTGACCGTGCAACCTCCGAACCCGCCTCCGGTCATTCTGCTTCCCAGGACGCCTTCAGTTTCACTTGCAATGTGGACGAGAAAATCCAATTCGCTGCAGCTGACCTCATATAAATCACGCAAACTGTCGTGAGAGCCATTCATTAACTGTCCGAACTTCCTTAAATCCTTGCGTTTGAGTGCCTGGACGCTATCCAGAACTCGTTGATTTTCAGAGATGACATGATCGCAACGACTACGGACGACCGGGTGTAAATTTTCTTTGCACATCATAAATTGTTCGATGGATACATCCCGCAGGGCCTCGATGCCACCAAGCTGTGTGCTAAGAATCCGTACCCCTTCTTCGCATTGGCGCCGACGTTCATTATAAGCCGAATCGGCCAGTTCTCTCGGTTTATTGGAGTTTGTTATGACCAGCACATGATCAGGCGCTTGTATCATAACCGATTCATAATCAAGCGAACGACAATCTATAAGGAGAGCTGCGCCTCGTTGGGCGAGGCAGGAAATAAACGGGTCCATGATACCGCAATTGACACCTGCATATTCATTTTCCGCTTGCTGACAGAGCCGAGCAAGGACCAAACCAGATAAATCCACTTCACTCAACGCCGTCCACATGGTTGCGACCGCCACATTGAGTGCGGCGGAAGAACTCAGGCCGGCCCCGATAGGCACGGTACTATGCAATACGGCATCAAGGCCACAAAGACCTATCGATTGTTGTATTAAAACTGAAGCAACACCATAGGGGTAAATCCCCCAGGTCTCCACCGGCGTCTGCATGTGATCCAGATCAAAGGTCACTGTGGTGTTATCATTCAGGGAATGTATGCGAACCTGACGATTTTTTCGTGGAGTCGCAGCCAGCAGAACATCCCTGTCAATGGCTACGGGGAATACGAAACCATCATTGTAATCTGTATGTTCACCAATTAAATTGACCCGTCCTGGCGCTCGAAAAAGACGTATGCCGCTATGGTCTGATCCGAAATGCTGATGATGGTCGTCAATTAGATTTTGAATTCGTGTGTTCATCGCTGTGTCAGAAATAGTTGCCGTACCGACTTAAAATAAGCGTAAGCCAGATCGGTCTTGTAATCCGGATAGGTCCATGGCAGGGCTTGAAAATTTCCTTTACGAAAGATCAGAGTCACCTCGCCATATATCCCTTGGTCAAGATAAAGACGATGACTGTAATTTTTAGTGGTAGCCAGCACCAACTGCGCCCCGCTGATGTATCCGGGGTCCAGGTTGATTCTACGTCCCGGTTGACCGTCCGGGCGCTGTAAATTCATTTCCATCTCATTGGTGATATGTTTAATAGATGAAAGCGTCCCTGGATTAACAGTATCCTTAAAACTGATAAATTGTTTTATCAGTTCTACGCCCATTTCTTTCTGATAATAATCTGAAAAAGAAAAAGGATAGCTCTCACTTTCTGAATCTACGTCGCCGAATTCAGTCCCCAACATGATTCGACCCTGAGCAATCATCTCTTTGTTTTGCGCCATAAGAGCGATCATTAATTTGACCGGCTCGGGGGAATCAGCAGTGCCCATGGAAAAATATCCCGATCAGTTCATTTGCTAAACAATTGTCCCGACCATATATTGACCAATCGATATATCAGTGCAAAATACTTCAAATATGGAATACAAAACAAATATATAGCACATAAGCGTTTTGTCAACGTAAAATGAGGTTAGACCGGACACAAAGGCAGGTGGATCATGCAACGTTTTATTTGTATGATCAATTTAATGGTCCTATCAAATGTTACCCTCCCAACATTTGCTCAGGATCTGATGTCATCGGACCATCTGAAAATCAGAGGGTATATCGATAGTTACTACACCTTTGATTTTTCAAGACCCCATCTAAGGACAGAGACTTTACAACAGGTCCTCTTCGCCATAATGAAATCAGTGGACCTATTCCCGTTCACTCATGGCCGACTTCTCCCCTTTTTTCGAGACGGGCTTGCGTCTATCCGGCCCTCTCTCAGAGAAAAGTACATTTACCGTAGTGTTGGTAAATGGATGGCAAAATATCTGAGAGAATAATGATGACAAGGCGATCGGCACGCAGCTTCAACACCAACTCAATGATCGTATTTTCCTGAACTGGAGTACGTTTATCGGTAATGAAGCACCGACAAATTCACCGTCCCGACTGCGCATTTTTAATGATTGGTTTATCCAGGCTCAAATCCATGATCGAATTGACGCGGCCTTGATCTTCGATTCGGGCTTTCAGAAACGGGCGTCATTAAGTACATATGATCCCTGGTATGCCATGTCATTTTGCACCAGAATACGTGCTACGCCACGATTGAAATTTGGTGGGCGTGTCGAATATTTCTCGGATAAGAAACAGGTCATTGTTCCATCCGGCACACCGAATGGTTTTCAGACCTTCAGCGTGACGGCCAATATCGACTATGCGCCTGTCGATCATTTTTTATGGCGCATTGAGTCACGGTTTTACCGATCAAAAGATGCCGTGTTTCCTTCCTGTCCGGGTAATAAGAGAAATAGCGGTATGATTACCATGTCATTCGCTATGTATCCGGAGTGGGTCGTGTTGAGGTGGTAAATTTGAAGCCAGGAGTTGATATGATACTCGATCGCTTTTCATTGGTAGATAAAGTGGCTATCGTGACCGGTGCCGGTCAGGGGCTGGGGGAAGCCATAGCTCTGGCAATGGCTGAAGCCGGGGCTAAAGTAGTCCTCTCGAGTCGAACGCTATCCAAATTAGAGCTGGTTGCTGATCGAATAAAGGAGGCAGGTGGGACCGCATTGATCATACAGGCAGACGTGGCAGACCGTAAAGACCATGAAAAAATAGTCGCGACGACCTTGGATCGATGGGGACAGATTGATATCCTGGTCAATAATGCAGGGGTAAACAGGCGGTCACCGCCGGAAGAATATCTGGAAGAAGATTGGGATGCCGTCGTCAATACGAACCTGAAGGGTACCTTTTTTTTAACACAACTGGTCGGGCGAAGCATGATCGAACGAAATTATGGAAAGATCATTCATATTGCCTCCCTGGCCAGCATCACTGGTATTCCAGATATTCCTGCCTATACGGCGGCCAAAGGTGGACTTGGCGCTCTGACCTATCAACTGGCGATTAATTGGGCAAAATACCATATCAATGTGAACAGTATTTGTCCGGGATATATTCGTACACCGCTTACAAGATCTGTGGAGGAAAGTGATCGGGGTGCCTATATTGTGAACCGAGTGCCGATGGGACGCTGGGGGGAACCGGAGGATATCGCGGGAACTGCCGTTTTTCTCGCCTCCTCGGCCTCTGATTTTCTTACCGGGCAGTTAATTGTGGTAGATGGAGGATGGATGGCAGGGGGGTGAAAAGGGAGTAGGCAGTCAGAAATAATTTGGTGAATTGTCGATTGAAAAATCTAAAAACAGTTAACCCCGCAGGTCTCAGGTCGTTTCCACAGGACACACGCCATCAAGCAACCGGTCAGGACGGTAGGAAGTCAGGAAAAATTCCAATCCCCCAATCCCCATCCCCCAATTAGACAGGGTTGTCGAAGTCAATGCAGAAGGCTTTTCAGTTCATCCCTGATTTCAGCGGCACGCTCAAAATCTTCTGTTTCAATGGCCTCCTGCAGTTCTTCCTGCAGGCTTTCTTCGGGAGATTTAGGTTGTTTTTCTTTGATCTTTTCGGCCATATCCCGTAATACTTTCAGCTCCTGACTTTTTTCAATAAGGTCAGTTTGATCATACCGTTGGAAAAAGGCTTCTATATCTTCTATCCCTTCTTCTATTTTACGTAATGCGCCGGGGATATCCTGACATTGGGCTCTTATTAATCCCTGAGCACGGGTTCGGTGCATGAGGACAAAGGGGCGATATTGTTCGAAGGCCATCCTATCATTCTCATCCTCTGCATATTTTCTTACCAGATCCATGATCTGCAGGTTGTGTTCTGCATCACCCAGAGCTTCATCGTAGGCTTCTAATTGAAAAAAACTAATACGACGATAGTAGTACTGTAAAGATTCCATTTGTAGTATTTCACATTCATCATGTGAGAACCGAACATGGGCGTCCGAGCCGTGTTCCACTGTCTGTTCATCGATGCAATCCAGATAGTAATCCAGCAAAGATGGTTTTCCATGAGGCGTCTTGCCATCGGGGCGCGCTGTCCACTCCATTTGAAGAAGGCCCAGGTCGACTCGCATCTGGATTTTGGGTAATCCATCATTGCCAATTATTTTTCGAACGACAAGCTCACCCGGTCTGTTGTAATGCCAATCCTCCAACAAGGCGCTGATATCAATATTCATGACTCTGACCCCACATGAATTAGATCCATTCTAGGTAACAACGTGGATTTTGTATCAACATAACCTATAGATATTCAAGTCGGTTTTCTTCTTCTATCCTTTCTATTATTTTTTTATTTCCTGATCACGTTCTTTACTACAAATCTACAAGACATCCGGTGTATCGATGACAATCACATCATTAATACCGACGATAGCTGTTAATTTATTGGAACTGTCTACTATGGCGTTATGCACATCCACAGCGATCACTTCGCCTTTGAATGCATTACCATCCCCATCCCGGGGCCAGAATTGTTCAACGGCAGACCAGCTTCCTACATCACTCCAGGAAAACGTTCCCTGGACCACGAATACGCGGTCCGCTTTTCCCATTACGGCATAATCAATGGAAATATTTGGTAACGCCGTGTAGATCCGTTTCAGATGATCGGGTTCATCCGCTGTCCCCCAATAATCATCCAATTCAATTAAACCCGAATAGACCGTCGGACAATATTTTTCAAGACCTGATAAGATGGTGTCAACCGACCAGACAAACATCCCACTGTTCCAAAGATGGCGGCCGCCCATAAGAAACTGCTCGGCCATCATCCGGTCAGGTTTTTCGCGAAAGCCCAGTACTTGATGGACCCCGGTCCATCAAAGCATCTCCCACGTGGATATATCCATACCCGGTTTCCGGTGAGGTGGGTTTGATCCCGATCATTACGAACCCTCCTTCATGCGTTGCGGTCTCTTCACATTGTTTCAAGCATTGTATGAATGTATCGTTATCCGGTATAAAATGATCTGCAGGGAGGACGGTCATCATTGCATTTCCTGCTCGACGTCGTATATGTAACGCTGTTAATCCTATGCATGGCGCGGTGTTACGAATGGCCGGTTCGCCGATGATATTTTCCTCTGGAAGATCAGGGAGCTGTTCTGCTACGGTTGCACTGTATTCCGCGTTTGTTACTACTCAGAGGGCATCCGGCGGCGTGATGGAACGGAAGCGATCATACGTTTGCCTTAACATGGTATCATTACCAACGATATGCAGAAACTGCTTAGGTGTATGTATTCGACTGTGTGGCCAGAATCGGGTCCCACGCCCTCCGGCCATGATCACAACATGCATAGCTTGTCCCTATTTGTGTTCCATGAATAGGCCAGGTTAAATATATCCATAAACGGCGCCCCATGTGGTCAGGATGCCGATGCCCCAACAATAAAAGGCGAACTTGGAAAAGTTTCCATCGGTGACTAATCTGATTAATAATTTCAGGGCAACATAACCGCTGACGGCTGCAATCCCGGTAGCGATGAAAATCGTTGGCCATTGCTCCAGGGAGGCCGGAGGGGCATGCTGCCACTGTAGAAGGTTAGCGCCGATAATGGCGGGGATAGCCAATAAGAAAGAAAATTTAGTCGCCAGTTTTCGATTAAGTCCCAGAAGCAGGGCGATCGATATGGTGGTTCCGGATCTTGATATGCCAGGTATGATGGCCATAGCCTGACCGCAGCCAATTAGCAAGGCGTCTACCAGGGTGGTATGTCCGGTATGTTTTGTCGCCTGTTGTGCAAATTGCGAGAGCCATAAGATCAAGCCGGTGATTATAAATGCGATGCCTACATATATAGGCGTAGCGAAAATAGCTTCGATATCATCCTTAAACACCAGACCTATGATGGCAACCGGGATTGACGCGAGGATAAGTAATACCAATAATCGGAGCGATTGATCACCCGAATCTATTTCGCCTGTACTCACCCTCTGCCAGATACTCCGTATCAACTGCAATAGATCCGTTCGGAAAACAATCAATACGGCAAGTAAGGTACCAAGGTGTAACATCACATCTAAAAACAACTGTGGTTCCTTTAATCCAAACAAATGTTGAAAAACCACAAGATGGCCGGAGCTACTGACGGGTATAAATTCTGTTACGCCCTGGATAAAACCAAGAATAGCCGCTTGATGCAAAGGGATCAGGACTAACTCCTTAATGTTTTGATTGTCATCCTCGCGAAAACTGGGATCCTTCAATCAAGGCTATGAGGGCTGCTGCCGTCTGGTATGTCGACGAGGCGACCTTCTCTGACGCGACTTTCTATTATTGTGCACAAAAGCTTCCGCTGGCGGATCAATCGGATCTACTACCTTCTCGGGCTTTATGAAACAGGAATATAGGGCACGCCACCACAGAACAAAGGGTAACATGGGTATAGTTGCATAGGCGATAACCGGTGACTGCATTTGTATCATCCTCAGGATAACGAAAAGAGATAGGATAGCATTCAAGACCATCCATCCTATAGATATAGAGGACGACAGACCATGCAGGTAGGCGGCCAGAACAAAGAAAAACATACCTATACTCAGGAGACCGGTAAAAGAGGGTAAAAAGGCATTAACGCCCCCCAACACCTGAGCCATGCTTTTCCATTCGATGCCTTCTTTTATCATTGGCAAAGCGTGGTGACGGATCTGATGCCAGGTAGTTTGCCATCGACCAGCCAAGGATTGGACGGGGGGTAAGGATGGACTCCAATCATAGATCTTTGCTTTAGCAGCGAACGTGACGTCTACATTTTCTCTCAATAATCTAAACGTATAATCATCCAGGTCTGTAACAGCAGGATTTCTAATTTTATATTTGTCGATAATTCGCCGCGACAAACAGAACCCGATACGGCGTCCCCCTCCTCCGAGCCTGAATTTAACAGACCACCCGGTTAGCCAGGATGGAGACAAAGCAGCTAAAATGGCCCTGAGGCCTGTTTCCAGGGACCATTTTCCCCCTGATATCTGATAGCCGGATTGGATAACGAGGGCACCCTTGGATAATTTATCGCTCAACACATTTAAATAATTGGCAGACAAGCGGGCCATAGCATCTAATATAATGAAGCCGTCAAATCGGTTTTTTGATGATAACCGCTCCAATGATGCTAAGATCGCATCGTCCCTGTTGCGCCATTTTTTATTGCCGGGGCCATAGACGATAGCCCCTTTACGGCGTGCGACAGTGGTCGTCTGATCTGTACTATTAACGGGCGCTATAACCACTTCAAACATATTACGCGGATATTTTAGCCGGCGTAAATGCTCGATTGTTTTGCCGATGATCGCTTCGTCATTTTCCACCGGTACAATCAAGGCGAATATATGACGAGGGTATATTAACGGCGCTTCCCGTCGCTTGGTGCTCCAACCGATCAGACTTACCACAAATCCATAGAGCACGATACTACTCCATCCGGCTAAGACGAGCAACTCGAACAGTGTCAAGAGCGTCACGCCTTAACCTCCCTATTGAATAATAGATTATGAAAAATGAGTGTTATCGTTCATGGTATTGTTTATTATAATAATCCTTATACTCTTTTTTATTCTTGATTAATTCCCACCAGGCCGGATGATCAACATACCACTGCACAGAGTGAGCGAGCATCTCGTCGAAACTATAGGCCGGTGACCACCCTAGGTCTTTAAGTTTGCTGCAATCAAGCGAATATCGTAAATCATGTCCAGGCCGGTCTGTGACAAATTCTCGCAAACTTTTCGGTTTATCGAGCGCATCTAAAATACGATCTACCAGCGTCAACCCGTTTATTTCAATATTTGTACCAATATTATAGGCCTCTCCGGGTTGGCCTCGCTGCAAAACCAGATTGATCCCGGCACAATGATCCATCACATACATATAGCTTCGGATCGCTTTTCCTTCTCCATATACAGGTAACGCTTTGTTTTCTATCGCATTGGTGACAAAAACAGGAACCACTTTTTCCGGATATTGATAGGGACCTATCGTATTTCCGCCGCGAGTAATCAACGTTGGTAGGCCATAGGTCGTAAAATAGGATAGAACGAGTAGGTCTGCCCCGGCTTTACTGGCGGCATACGGGCTGCGCGGGGCAAATGGGTCTGTTTCTACGGAATCCCCGACCGGTACATGGCCGTAAACTTCATCTGTGGATACCTGCAGAAAACGCTGAACACCAGATTCTCTGGCTGCTTCCAAGAGCGTGTAAACTCCCTTGTAATTCGTCTCTATGAAAGCGGAGGGGTTTAATATAGATCGATCGACATGTGATTCTGCTGCAAAATTAACCACGGCATCGACGCGGGGCAGGATGGTATCCAGCAAGGTCCGGTCACATATATCTCCCTCGATAAACTCCAAACGGCCTGTTTCATGAAGGTCATCCAGATTCGCCAGGTTGCCGGCATAGGTCAATGCGTCGAGCACAATCACTTTACAAGATGTATCTTGATCCAGAAGATATCGCGTGAAATTACTGCCGATGAAGCCCGCACCGCCCGTGACTAAAATGACCTCCATGTCTTCATTTACTCCTTATCGTGCCATCGTCTGAATAGCCCCGTTGTTCCCAATATCCTTTATGATTCTTTTGAACGACCTTTATACCAGTCAACCATTTAACCTGCTTATACCCATAGATGCCGGGAAGGACCACTCTCAAAGGCGCTCCATGTTTCGGCTGGAGTAGTTCATCGTTCATCTGTAAGGCGAGCATACTGCTCGATTTGACCGCGGTAGCGTAAGGAATACTGCTTTCGTATTCATCTGCTCCGTAAAACACCACATCCTTAGCCCCTGCCTGTACGCTTGCCCGTTCCAACAGGGCT
>Ga0066376_10003087_pt1 | contig 15173 bp, 14 predicted proteins | sample Knorr_S15_td_Bot_FD_77009 | JGI IMG/M metagenome (GOLD analysis project Ga0066376, IMG submission 77009) | Marine microbial communities from Southern Atlantic Ocean transect - Knorr_S15_td_Bottom_ad_5009_LV_A | ecosystem: Environmental > Aquatic > Marine > Oceanic | place: Southern Atlantic... | reverse complement strand
GATTTTTGGAATAATAGTAATTATAGGATTAGTAGCAATTCTTTTTTTTAATTTATTCATAAATTGGTTAAAAGTAGGAGGATTATGTGTAGATCCAAAAACTAATGAAATTGTTAGAAACGAATACGATGAAGGAATTAAAAATAATTCAGATGAATGCCCATATTATATTCCAGATGGAATATGTCAAGATCCTAAAACAAACCGTGTTTTCATAGATAGTTTCGGAGAACAATTAACATCTGATCACCCAGACTGTCCTAGCGTTTTATTTCCACCAATACCAGAACTAGAACCAGAACTAGAACCAGAACTAGAACCAGAACTAGAACCAGAACTAGAACCAGAACCAGAATTGGAACCAGAATTGGAACCAGAATTGGAACCAGAACTGGAACCAGAACCAGAACAAACCCAAAATATAGTATATCCCGTTGAAACACCGGAAGAAACATCATATGTTGATTTAAAAACGAATTTACAAACACAAGTTGGTGGTAAAAATTATCAAAAAAAACGATGGGATATTTATAAAAAATATCATAAATATTGGTAATTATTATATATCAATTATTATTACATTATATAAATTTTTATATATTGAACAATGTAATAATAAAAATTTAAATTACATACAAAAAATTTAATTATAGAGTGAATTTTTTGATTTATCAAAAAAATTAAGACCTCCAAAAAGATTTGATAATACTAATCCAAGAGTGACAAAAAAGTTTTTACCCATTGCCAGAATACCAGCTTGTTTATTTATATTCATTTTTCCAGATAAAAGTTTATAAAAAAATACGAAACTTATAGCTAATATATAAACTGCTGCTACAAAAAAAATAAAAAGTGGCGGAAAGTTAGCTACTTCTATTCTAAAATCGTCTTTTCCAGAATCAGTACAAGATCCACTTTTATTCCAATTATGCCATTTTGGGAAAAAATATAAAGAAAAAAAGAAAATAGAGAATCCACAAGTAATGACTAATGGCATATGTTCTCTCCAGGAGCTAATATTATTTGTTAAAATCATAATAAACGGATAGAATATTAATAAAATTGATGCTATCAAAGGCATAATGGTTAATAAAGTAGTAATACTTTTATGTTTTCCAACAAATTTACCCCCATCTTTATTTTTACATAATCCCAGCCAAAATAAATATCCGAAAAGTCCCATTCCAAAAGTAAATAGTAACATAAAAATATTCATTGGATTAAATCCAAAAGTATGAATAATATTAGTTATACTATCCTTATAGAAATAAGCGAAAAGTCCTCCCAATATAATTACTGTTCCTAATATTGCTCCAGAAACAATATTTCCCAGAGTTCCTTGACCAAAAAAAAACCCATTTCTATCTGTCGATGCTCCCACTGTTGCCATAAATTTTATTATACTATCCTTATAGAAATAAGCGAAAAGTCCTCCCAATATAATTACTATTCCTAGTATTGCTCCAAAAACAATATTTCCCAGAGTTCCTTGACCAAAAAAATAAGCGAAAAGTCCTCCCAAAAGTCCTCCCAATATAATTATTGCTCCTAGTATTACTACAGAAACAATCTTTCCCAGAGTTCCTTGACCAAAAAAAAACCAATTTCCATCTGTCGATACTTCCGCTGTTGCCATAATCTTTATATATAATAATATAATATTTTATAATAATAAAAAAAAAGAATTAATTTATTTATAAATTAATTCTTTTCTTTTATTATTAATCACTATTTTTTTTCAGTTTTCATCTATATATGTAATCGGAATATCATCTGTAACTAAAAAACGACCTTTTTCTTTTATCATAAGAACTCGCCCTTTTTTAATTGATTTTGCCATTGTTTTAACTTTTTTTTTCATATTATTTAAAAATTGTTTTTGTATTTCTAAATTTTTTTCTTGTAATTCAATATTCTGTTGAAATAATAAAATTAATTCTTCACCCATATTATTTAATAAAATAAAATTATATTTATTTTATTATATCATATTATAAAATAAAATTCTCAATTTTATAAAAAATTAAAATTTATTATTTAAAATTTATTATAAAAATGTCATTTAGTAATAAAACTATTTTAAAAAGTATAAAAAATCCCTGTTTACTTCCATATGAAATAACGATTGAAACGAAAGAAATAACTTTTTTAGGAGATGAAGAAAAACCGGATTTTGGAAATATAGAAATAATAATGTATCCAACTAATAAAGTGATTGAATTAAAATCACTAAAATATTATTTTTATAATTTTAGAAATAAAAGAATATCATATGAAAGAATTATTAATACAATTTATAAAGATTTACAAGAAATTTATACACCAAATAAATTAAAAATAACAATGAAATTTGGTTTAAGAGGTGGTATTAGTAGTAAATTAATGATTGATTCTCTAATTCGAGATTCAAATGTTAATTAACATTTTATCTTGACAAATAGAGTTGTAATGATAATACCAAGAAAGTGTCCGGGTAAATATGTAAGCCCTTCTGGAAGTTGTGAAAAGAATGGATGAATAATATCACCAAGCATTCCAGTTATCATAAATGGTACTTTAAAAAATGGAAAAAAATTTATAACAAAAGATAAGGCTATTGCTAATAATGGACTCCAAAAAGATGCTGAAAATACTTGTTTCCATTTTCTGCCTTTTCCTTTACATTTATCTAAATAATACCAAGCTTTAAATATAAATGTAATAATATACAATATAATAAAAGTCAATATAGAAACAAACAACATATCTAATGGAAAAGGCATTTTAAATCCATGTCTTAATAATAAATATCTTAAGAATGCAGATATTATCATTGGTGTTAAAACAACACATAAAGTTAAAAGAATTCCTCTAAGTAAACTTAAAAATACCATAGTTTATATATAATTAATTAACATATTAATTAATATGTTAATTAACATATTAATTAATATATTAATTAACATATTAATTGATATAATTTGTACTTATATAATTACTTAACATATTTCTTCTTGTTGACATTGAAGTAATCCAACTAAAGTTAATTTATTTTCTTTAATGCGAGATATTAGTTTATCAAAAAAAGACATTGTTTTTTGAACAATATTTTCAACAGTAAATCCAAAATTTTTCATATTTTCTCCACCTGGTGCTGAAGCACCAAATGTTGTCATGCCAATAGTATAATGAGCGAATTTAGTCCAACCAAACGTAGATGATGTTTCTACTGCAATAATCGGAATATCAATAGGTAATATTTCTTTTCTATATTCAATCGATTGTTTTTCAAAAATATCAAGAGATGGACAAGAAACGATACGAACATTCATTTTTTTTTTTTCTAATTTTTGTGCTGCCTCTATAATTAAATGAACTTCCGAACCAGTTGCAATAAGAATTACATCGGGTGTTTGTTGTCTTGTTTGTTGTAAAACATATGCTCCTTTTAAAGCTTTATATCTATCCGAATGTATTAATGATGGAATAGATTGCCTGGTTAAAGACAATACAATTGGCGTATTTTGATTTTCAAGAGCAAATTCATATGAAGCGATAACTTCACGAGCATCAGCAGGACGGAATAAAACAAGGTTTGGTGTTGCTCGTAATAGTGGTAATACTTCAACTGGTTGATGTGTTGGTCCATCTTCACCAAGAGCGATTGAATCATGAGTCATTATATAAATTTGACGAGTATGTGAAAGTGCCCCAACACGAACAGCTCCCCATGCATATGTAATAAAATTTAAGAATGTTGCGGAAAATGGAATTAAACCACCATAATATGAAATACCATTACATATTGCTATCATAGCATGTTCGCGAACACCGAAACGAATATATCTTCCGTTATAAGAATTGGGATGAAAATCAACAGTATTAAAACTTGTTTTACATGATGGTGTCAAATCAGCACACCCACCAATAAGTTCAGGTACTTGTTCAGCAATTGCTTTCAAAATTTTACCAGAAATTGTTCTTGTAGCAGCATTTGAATAATCATCATTAAATTGTTCTAAACATTTTTTCCAATTATTTGGTAATTTATTTTCAATAAAAATACGATTATATTCAGCTGCTTCATTTGGCCACTGTTTAAAATATTCTGTAAACATTTTATTCCATTGTTCATAAGATTTATCACCTTTTTCAATAATATTAGCATAAAATTCTTTAACATCATTTGGAATTTCAAAATCTTTTGAACTATCCATATTTAAAGCCTTCTTAGTAACAGATACCCCATCAATTCCAAGTGGAGCACCATGTGCTTTGGCTGTATTTTCAAATGGAGATTTATATCCAATAAATGTTTTTAAAGAAATAATAGTAGGACGGTCACTTGTCTGTGCCTCTCGAATTGCATTTTCAATAGCATTAATATCTTCATTGCCATTTTCAACAGTGATTGTATTCCACCCACATGATTTAAATCTCATAGGAATATCTTCTGAAAATGATAACGAAGTATTACCATCAATTGTAATATTATTATCATCGTAAATAATAATTAAATTTTTTAGTTTTAAATGTCCAGCAAGTGAACACGCTTCTGAAGAAATTCCTTCTTGTAAACAACCATCTCCGCAAAATACATAAATTTTAGAATCAGCAATTGGGAAATTTGGTTTATTAAAACAAGCTGCAACATGTTCTTGAGATATTGCCATACCAACAGCATTAGCAATACCTTGTCCTAATGGACCAGTAGTTGCTTCAACACCATCTGTTATATTTATTTCTGGATGTCCTGGTGTATTACTCCCAGATTGTCTAAAATTTTTTAAATCATCTAAAGATACATTATATCCAACTATATGTAACATAGAATAAAGTAAAGCAGAACCATGTCCATTTGATAAAACGAAGCGATCACGTGCTGGCCATTTACTATGTTTTGAAGAAAATTTTAAAATACGAGAATATAAGACATGCATCGCTGGTGCCATTCCAAGCGGCATTCCCGGATGACCAGAATTAGCTTTTTGTACCATATCTATAGATAAAGAACGGAGAGTATTAATACAACGTAATTCTTCCATGAATGTAATAATTAAATTTACAGATTTATGTTTAATTATAAATTTATAATTAAAATAATAAATCAAATATTATTATAAAAAATAAGTCAATAAATATCATTTAAATTTTAATTATTTTAATAATTTTGGTATTTCCCACGTAAAATCGGGAATATTTCTTCCAAAATGACCATAAGATGCTGTTTTTTTATATTTAGGTTTTTTTAAATCTAATTGTTGAATAATCAATCCTGGTCGTAAATCAAAATTTTTATCAATAATTTTTAATAAATTCTTTTCAGATATAGTTGAAGTACCATAAGTATTTATATTTATAGATAATGGTTTTGCAATACCAATAGAATAAGAAATCTGTATCAATACTCTTTTCGCCAAACCACTAAAAATGATGGATTTAGCTATCCAACGTGCTATATAAGCACCTGAACGATCAATTTTAGTAGGATCTTTACCAGAAAAAGCTCCACCACCATGTGCCCCCCAACCACCATATGTATCAATTATAATTTTTCTACCAGTAAGTCCACCATCCCCTTCAGGTCCCCCAATAACAAATCTACCAGAAGGATTTATATGATATATAGTTTTTTCATCTAAATATTTACTAGGTATAACATATTTAATAACATATTTGATTATATCATCTTTTATTTTTTGATTACTAACATTTTCATCATGTTGTGTAGATATTAATATAGTATGAACCCTTTTTGGTATCATTACACCATTTAAATTATTATTATTATATTCTATTGTAACTTGCGTTTTACCATCTGGTCTCATCCAAGGACAAATATTATTTTTTCTTACATAAGTTAGTCTTTCACCTAATTTAGTTGCTAGTTCGTGACTTAATGGCATAAAATTTTTTGTTTCATTAGTTGCATAACCAAATACTATGCCTTGATCACCAGCACCAATATTTTCAATATCTCTATCAATATGAACACCTTGTGCAATATCAGGACTTTGTTTATGTATTTTAATAATTACTTCACAAGTTTTATAATCAATTCCTTTATCCTTACTATCGAATCCAATATCTTTAAGAGTATTTCTAACAATTTGTTCATAATTAATAATCGATTTTGTTGTAATTTCCCCAAAAACTAGAACAAAATTTGTACCAGTGCATGTTTCACATGCAACTTTTGAATTTATATCTTGAGAAATACATGCGTCTAATATAGCATCTGATATTTGATCACATATTTTATCAGGATGTCCTTCATTTACTGATTCAGATGTAAAAAGAATAGTCATTTTATATAATACAATACATAATTCTTCTTTATCTGTATATTCATAGATAATTACTCTTAATAAATAATAAAATATCACAATAAATATATAACGGATATGTTAAATTCTGATTTTTTAGAAAATTCTAAAAAATGTATAAAAAAAACATTAGAAATAAAGAAAATTTTAAAAAATAACAAATTACCAAAGGTCAATAAAAAATCTGCTCAATTTTATAAAAATTTAATAAAAAATATAAAACAAATATATCCAAAAATTTTATCAAATAACAGAAAATTTAATAAATGTATTGATAGTTCTCAACCAAATTTATATTCTGTATTTTTAAATTCAAATGCAATACAAGAAATTAATAATAATACATGTTTAATAGAAATTGATAATAATATAAAAATTTATTCTAATAAAAATAACCAATTAAATGACACAATTATTAAAACAATATATGTTCGAACTTTATTATTAGAAAAATTTTTTGGAAAGAAAGTTTCTGATTTGACTATTTCATTTACAAATGAATTAAGACAATTACCTGATTATAAAATTCAATTAAAACCTAAAAATATTAATGGGGGATGGACATATTTTATGGGAGATGAAACAGGTGTTGTTATATACAGATTAGAAGAATTTGCTAAAGTATTACTTCATGAATTATTACATTTATTTAAATTTGAAATATCATCGGATTCTTCAGAAATATATTCTACAAAAATAAAAGAAATAATAGAATATGATGCTGATATTAAATTAATTAATGAAACATTTATAGAACTTGGTGCAAATATATTAAATTCAATACTCATACCAATTGAATCAAATAAATTTAATTTTTTAAAAATATTAGAAAATGAAAGATATTGGTCATTATATCAAGCAGCAAAATTAATAGTTCATTATGGATTTAGTAATTTTTATGAATTTTTGAAATATAAAAAATGTATGAGTACATCATCTGACAAAAAAATTTGTCAAATGAAATGTGAAAAAATTGAAAATGGTAAATGTATTCTAAATGATAAACATCCAATTATTACAGAAACTACAAATTTTGTTTCATATATAATTAATAGAGCTATTGCATTTTATTTAATAAATGATTATACACAAATTCTTATAGATGTTACAAAAAGTAAATCAAATAATATTTCATTATTATTTGATATAAATAATAATGAAAATAGTATCAAATTTGTAGATTTAATTTTAAATGGTTATACAAATTTAGGATTCATAAAAACAATCGATTTTTTAATACGATATATAAAAAAAAATGAATTTAATAAAATGTATAATTCATCAAAAAATTTTAGTGTTTACAATACAATAAGAATGTCTGCTTATGAACTTGATTATACTTTTAGTTAAATTTTTGGTAAAGATACAAGATTATATCTTTCATCATCAAGAGTTCTTAACATTACACCTAGTGGTGTAATATCAGCTCCCTCTAATACTGATTTTAGTATAGAAGTACTAAAACCAGATATTAATGCTGTATTTGTATCATTAATAGTAACTGGAAAATCACTTGAATTTGCTCTAACATTCCAAAATATTATTTGTGGAATCTGATAACCAAATTTATTATACTTTCTTTTAATTAATTCATAATTTGTAGAAAATTGATGACTTGTTTCATTAAATTGCATATCAGATATTACAAATAATTTATCTGGCATGTCTTCTGGTTTTAATCCAATTGTTTTATCAGAATATACATATTCGTTCGCTTGTTTTAATATACTATCAAAAGCAAATTGAAAATTAGTAGAACCACCCCAAGGAAATTTTCTATTATCTATTAAAAATCGTAAAGATGATAGTAAATTATCATTCGGGATTTTTATAAAATGTGATTTTGATTCAAATGTAATTATAAAATTTTTAAATGCATCATTTGTACATTCGGATATAATTAAACCTAATGCTAGAGAAACCTTAATAGCATTATCACCAAACATAGAACCTGAAGTATCAACCATTACAATCGATTTACCTAGTGAGCCCATTTTTTTTACATTATCAACAATACTTTTCCATTGTTCTTCTAGTATTGGGTTTAATTTTGTTACTATTTTACAATTATATTCATAATAACTATTTGGTAAATTTTTTAAATATTCTCCGACAATTTGGTGAGGATCAAGTGTAGATGTATTAATTTTTGCTTTATTATTTTTTAAATCTTCAACATATTTATCCCATTGAGGACATTTTTCTTCAAAAACATTTTTAAAATGTTTCATTGCTTGTGATGGAACTCTTTCTAAATTAATTTCACTCCATTGATTACTACACATTTTTGCTTCTACAATTTCAATATAACTTCGTAATGGTGTAATATATATTTGTCGTAATGATTTATATGATAAATCTAATTTTTTCGCAACTTTTCTAAAAATACCATTTACAGAACGATCTAATGAAGAATTCTCACTTGGAAACCATTTAGCTAATAATGTAACACTTTTTTGTTGTTTCATGTTAATAATATCAATTTCTAATTGACTAGAAATAAAATCTAATAAATTTTTTTCAAATCGTGTTCCCATAAAACAAATAATAATATCATCCCAACGACCGTAATTTGGAATATGTTTCATATTATGAAGAGCAACTTTAGGGTGATGAACGATTAACCATTTCATTTGGTTTCTAAAAATTTTCTTCTCCCCAGAACCACCTCGTATATCACGAACATGAAATAAATTTTTTAATGCTAATAATTTATTTTCGTTATATGCATTTCTAAAAAAAGTAATAGAATCAGTTTCATCAATATCCCGAATCATTTTTGAAAAATAATCAAGATTATGATTCAATGACGTTTCATTACTAATTGCTCTATTTTCGGTTTGAATTTTTTTACTAAAAAATTCATTATTATAATTTATTAAAGTTTTCATAGAGTTCATTAAAAAACTCATTCTTTTATAATAAATATTTTTATATATTTTATATATTTTATTATATATTTATTAATACTTATATATAAAAATATTAGTTTTATTTAATCAATGTCAACAAATATTAAAATTAATATTTTTTAATTATATAAAAATTTTTTTCATAAAAGAGAAGAAATATCTAATATTCAATATTATGAATCTGAACGGATTCACTCAGTAATTTCTTCTAGCCATTCTAGCTTATTTTTTTAAATAAAAAAATAGGATATTGCTTATTAATTTTCTTATTATTTTTTGTATATTTATATACAAATCCAGTTTCTACATGTTTTGTCTCTACTATTTCATATTTTTTCTTAAAAAGTTTAGTTTCTGTAAATAAATATTTTGAATTATAGATACAAAGATATCCATTCTTATTTAATAATTTATCTATATATTGTAAAGTTTCTGTAAAAGTTTTAAATGTATATTTATCCAATTGAGGCTGAGGCCATTTACATAAAACCGACATCACAAATATTATATCAAAATCTGTACTTAAATCATCTATTTTGCTATAATATTCTATATTTTTTATTTTATTTTTACTTTTATTTTCAGCAATAATTTTTTCATTTATATCTAAACCAATTATTTTGGAATTCGGATAATATATTTCACTTAATGTGTTGCATTCTAAACCAGTAGAACAACCAAATGAAAGTATTTTATTTGGTTTCGGTATTTTTTCTTTTATTTCATTAAATATTTCTGGATAACGGTTATATGAAGTACTATGATTGTTTTGATTTATTTCCATTCCTATATAATATAGAGATTTTTTTTGGCATGAGGCTAGAACTGTTACTTGTATCTTTGGATAATGACAACAAATATTAAAATTGATATTTTTTTATGCTATTACAAATATAATATTATCTAATACGTAAATAATAATCGTATACGTTTCGCTACAAAATGTACGTTGTTATTACAAATTATGATTTTATCGATAATTTAGCACCAAAATTTAACTATCCAAAAGAAATTGAAACAAAAATCAAAAAAGAATCTGTAAAACATCTTGGTTCTTTTACAACTTATATAAACTCAAAAACAAATGATGTTAAAATTTTTAAAAATGATATAACATCTGATATAGAACAACAAATAGTTACAAATAATTTAGAAGAAATTGAGCTTTCAAATATTTCATCAAAAAATATTTCATTTATTGATGAAATCGATGATGATTGGCAATTAGTTTAATTTATTAATTGATGGACTCATTTTTATCATCATTCTAATAAAATCTGTCTTCGTAAATTTTTTATACAAAATCTATATCAACAAATTTATCATTTTCCATATTCATACGAATTAATTTGGAACCGCCGGCATTTAACATTGTAAAACCTTTCCATTTTTTTTCATATGTTGTATGGAGATGTCCATTTATTATAGCAAGAATATTATAATCTTTTATCACTTGATAAAATTGTTCTTTTTCTTTATTTGTCCACCAATCTGAAAACGGTTCTTCAACTGTATTATAATGATAAAATATAATAATTGGATAATTTTTATCTTTTGGTAAATGTTTTCTTAAAAATTTTAAATGTTTTGGATAAATTCCTAATGAAATAAATAAAATATTATTATGACTATACGTATAACATCCAGAATAGTTCATCCAAAACATAGGATAACAAGTAGCATTATGTTTTTTTTTTATATATTGAAAAACTGGTTTATAAATATATGGATGACCTGTATATGTATCATGATTTCCAATTGTTAATAAAACATATATACCAGATTTTTCAATCGGTTCAACCCAATTCTTTATCATTGGAGTTAATTCATCATTTTTATGTTTTCTGCAACATAAAAATGATTTACCATCAGTTCCATGTTCGGTTAAATCACCAGCTGATATAACAATTTGAACATTATGTTCATCTTTCATATTTATTATTTGTTCAACTTGATATTTCTTATCTTTTCTAATATCAATGTCACTAACCGATTTGTGTAAACCAAAATGTAAATCGGAAGATAATATAATTGACCATTTTAGATTCATATTAGTTATAATATATTTATTAGATAAAAGATTTAATGCAAGATTTTATAATAGTTATAAAATAAATCATAAAGATTTAAGAATTAATCATTTATTATAATTATAAAATGTTTTTTTCGCTACTTTCGTTTATTTTACTTACACCATTTACTCAGGGGTTTTTAATTAAAGACCAAATTATGGATACCAATCCTTGTTCTTGTCAAAAAGATGTTTTTGATATTTTTACAGAAAAATATGATAAAATTTATGCAAATGAAGAAGAAGAATCATACAGACGAAATGTATTTTATAATAATTACAAACGTATTATAAAACATAATGAAAAAGAAGAAAATAGTTTTCAATTAGAAATGAACCAATTTGGTGACCTATTATCTCATGAATTTCATAGTAAAAATATGTTTTACTATTTAAAACAATCATCGCACAAAAGTAGAAAAAATCTTCTTAATAAATCTGATGTTGTAGATGAAATTGATTGGAGAAGTCAAAATGCTGTTACACCTGTTAAAAATCAAGGACAATGCGGTTCGTGTTGGGCTTTTTCCACAACGGGCTCATTAGAAGGATTAAACGCTATTAAAACTGGTAAATTAGTAAGTTTTTCCGAAAAACAATTAATGGATTGTTCTAGATCAGAAGGAGATATGAGTTGTAATGGTGGTTTAATGGATTATGCTTTTCAATATGTTATTGATGCTAATGGAATTTGCACTGAAGAATCGTATCCTTATGTGCCCGTGATGGTGCTTGTCAAACCTGCGATGAAGTAATGACTATTACTGGATTTTCTGATGTTGATGAAAATAACGAAGAAGCTCTTCGTCAAGCCGTCGCTAAACAACCAGTTAGTGTTGCGATTCAAGCAGATCAATTTGAATTCCAATTTTACAAAAGTGGAGTTTTTTCAGGAAATTGTGGTAATCCTTCTTCATATCGATTAGATCATGGTGTATTAGCTGTTGGTTATGGAACCGAAGATGGTCAAGATTATTGGATTGTCAAAAATTCTTGGGGAGCTGAATGGGGTGACAATGGATATATTCGATTAGCACGAAATGTAGAAGAAGAACAAGGAAAATGTGGAATTGCTATGCAACCATCATACCCTGTTAGTGAATAAACAAAAACAAATTAATTTTTATATATTATTTATTTTATAATTTTATTTAATTATAATTTTATAAAATAAAATAAGAAATTCATTCATCTTACTGAAATATCTAAAGTTATTTCATTATCAGTTAATATATTATAGTTGCATAATGGACATATTGGTTTATTAACTAGCCATTTTTCAATACATTTTGTATGATAATTATGATTACATATTAATTTACCAACATTATTATCATAATCATAATCATCTAAACATATTACACACTCCTCTGAACCAATAATTTCTTGCGGATTTGCTAGAATTATATGTTCTTTAATTTGAGCCAAAATTACTTCTCTATTTTCAGGTAAATTAATATTTATTACATTTGGTTCTCGAATAAAATCCCTTATCCTATATGGTCTATCATATATTCTAATTCTATTAGGTAAAATTATTAGTGCTGAAATAGATAGCATTAAAATAATGATTGTTAATATATCGTCTGCCTGATGAACTATACACCATATTAGCATAATTATCAGTGTTAAAATAACAGAATATCTGATTGTTCTTGTACAGCATTCTCCACAATAATCCATTCGAATTTAATATTTAATTATAATTAATATCATATTATTATATTCAATTTTATTCAATTTTATTCACCAATCTAAATCATTACTAGAACAACTACCAGAATTACAATCTTGATCTTCATTTTCTGTTTTTACAATGGCTTGCTTTACTAATTCTGAAAAACCTCTGTCTTTATATTTTTCATATAATCCGATAACACCTCCATTTTGATATATGACCTCTTCGATAGAGGTCATGCTGAATGAAAAATGTCTATTATCAATTATAACTTTTTTATCTTGAACATTAACTTGAATTTGTGTCATTTCAGTTAAATTATTATAAAAATCATCGTCTTTAATAATAATTCCCAACATATTTAATGTCAATAAATTTCTATAAAATATAAAACTAAATGATTTAGCTATTATACATTTAATTCCAGCAATTTTAAGACAAGAAACGGCCTCCTCTCTAGAACTTCCACAGCCGAAACCGTCACCTGCTACTATGATATCGTGACCTAATTTAAGTTTATCCAAAAATTCTGGACGATAATAATTAAATGATTTATTTGCTAATTCTTGACCTCTTAAAACTATAAACGGAGCTGGTATTATTATATCAGTATCGATATCATCTCCAAATATTTGAGGTAACCCTCTAATAATTTCTTGTTCAATATTATCAATATCAATATTTTCTTTTTCATCTTCATCTTCATCATCCATATTAATTATTGGATTTGGTTCAGATATCTTGACGGAATATAAATGTTTAGGCTGAATTAAATCATGATATAATATTTGATCTATATTATGAATAAAATTTGTTGGATCAATTATTTCCATAGTAAAACTACTGGCAGCTACTGTACAAGCAGACGCTAAATTTCCAATACCTCCCTTGCCCATACGATTACGAAAATTTCTATTTTGACTCGACAACCAAATTTCACCGGGTGCTGCTTTTTGGTGAGAAATACCCAAACATAGTGAACAACCTGGAGAATCGATTCTAAAGCCAGATTTTCTGTAGATATCTAGAATTCCAATTCGTTCTAAATGTTTAGTCATAATTACTGAGCCAGGCGTTAAAATACGATGATATGGTTTATCTCTTCGTTTTTTTGGTATAAGAGCATATTTACGTAACATTACATCTAGTAATAATCCAGCTAAAATAATTTCGTTTTCGGTAGTCGTACAACTACCGATAAAAACACCATCTAAATGTTTAATTGTATCGCACACAATTGTACCATTATCGATAATCGGTTCATATAATTTTGGATCAGAAATTAAATAACAGTCATCTGGATTGGGATATTTTGCAACCAAAGGTTGAACTTTTCGTAAATCTACTTCATATTTACCAGCATATTGAGCATTTTCATCAGCTCTAAAATATAATGGAATTTCATCTGATTTGCTTTTTCTTTTTTTTATAAATGCTTGTGTTACTTCATCCGCTTCAAATGTTGCCGAAATTGATCCAAATTCTGTTGCCATATTGCAGATAGCAAAACGACTATCAACCGATAAACATTTGATATTTCCTGAGAATTCAATAGCTTTTTGTAAACCGATAGTATTCCTTCCAAATTTCTTTAAAATATGAAGAATTATATCTTTTCCTAGAATACCAAAACCGGATTCTCCAATAAATCTGATTTGAATTACTTCTGGAACTTGAAGCCATGTTTTACCCGTTATTAATGGCATAACAACGTCTGAAGCTCCCATACCGACCGCAAATGCCCCAATACAGCCGTGACTGCAGGTATGTGAATCGGCACCGATTATGATAGTTCCGGGTGTTGCCAGTTGTCTATAGAATTCAGTATGAACGATACTTTGGTTCGGTTTCCAAAAGTCTTTAATATTAAATTCGTCTGCAAAATCTTCACATACTTTAATTCGATGTCGTACTTTTTTCTCGTGATAATTACGGGGGTCGATGCTATGTTCGATTGCAAGAACAAATCTATCATCTCTCCATAATTTAGTTACACCTAAATGTCGTATAGTTTGTTCGATACCCACCTGTGTTATTTCCGACGCTAAAGTTCTAGCTACGTTTATAACAACAATATCTCCACATTTGACTGATTTTTTTTTTAAGCCTATAGCGTTATGGCAAATAATTTTTTCGATCAAATTCATTATTATTATTATATTATTATATTATAATTTGTTTATATATATTTATCTATCTATCTCAAT
>Ga0066376_10003085_pt1 | contig 15174 bp, 13 predicted proteins | sample Knorr_S15_td_Bot_FD_77009 | JGI IMG/M metagenome (GOLD analysis project Ga0066376, IMG submission 77009) | Marine microbial communities from Southern Atlantic Ocean transect - Knorr_S15_td_Bottom_ad_5009_LV_A | ecosystem: Environmental > Aquatic > Marine > Oceanic | place: Southern Atlantic... | reverse complement strand
TAATAAGCCGCTGTCTTCCGGTTGACACCAACCAGCGCTGCCGCGCATCGGGCCGTCGTGCCCGCAACAAAATGCTCCATCAGACGAGCCTGCGTCGTAACACTTAATCGACTCTTTCTCATGACGTCCCTCATAACACCTCATGGCGTTATCTGGGACAGCCCCCAATGAAATTAACCCGCTTGATCCGGTGACGATGGCCATCACGACGAGCCGGTCGCCTTGAATCTTGACGACGGCATTCCACACGGCGTGCAACAGGGCCGCCGCAATGACCATGACGAAAACGGTTAACTCCATGGGGCGGTACCCTCGAAAAGTCCTTGAGAATCGAAAGACAGGGGCCACGAGGCAAGCGCTCGAGCGTCACATAGCGTCTGAAGATTCGCAAGATGCTCGGGCATGGACAGGATCTTGACGTGCGTCCCGATCCGGTTGGCTTTTCAACCTACTTTGGGGCTGCTTCTGGCTACAAGCGGACTTTCGGGCGGCGCGTGTTGAACGTCTGCTTGTGGCTAAACTCGGACTTGTGCTCACGGCCTCTTGCATGACCGAAAACCCACGATAAGCAGACGTCACGAGCAGTGCGGTCGTAATAACCCCTAGAACCGCCGCGTCAAATACACCCCGGTGATCATCATGGCGAGGCCGATGACCCGGCCCGGGCTGATCGAGCGTTCCGGGAAGCCCATGAAGCCTTTGTATTCGAGCAGCAGGGCGACCAGCAGCTGGCCGGTGATGATGGTCATGAACAGCACCGTCGCGCCAACCTTGGGAGCCAGGAAGATGGCGGAGCTGACGAAATAGGCGCCCAGGAAGCCGCCGCCGATCCAGATCCACCAGGGCAGGGCGGCGGCGCGGGACATGCCGGGAACCGGGTAGCGCATGGCCAGCACATAGGCGAGCAAGGCCGCCGTCCCCACCGCGAAGGACACTAGGGCGGCGCTGACCGGGTTTTCCAGTCCCCGCGCCAGGGCGCTGTTGACGCCGACCTGAAGCGGCAGGCAGGCGCCCGCCGTCATAGCCATGAGCAGATAGCCCCACTGGCTCATTCGGCCGCGGGCGTCGATCTGTTCACGGCGCTTGGCGCGTTGGCCTCGCGCATGCGCTCCATGGCCGCATAGTAGGGCGGGTAGACCGGGCGGTCGATATAGCGCCCGACGCCCCTCTCCGTGCGCACCTCGCCGTCCTGGTAGACGATCTTGCCCTGAGCAATGGTGGTGTGGTTGATGCCCTTGACTGTCATGCCCTCGAAGATGTTGGTGTCGATGTTTTGGTGATGCTCGTTGACCGAGATGGTGCGTTCCCGTTCCGGGTCCCAGATCGCGATATCGGCGTCGGCGCCGACCGAGATCGAGCCTTTTCGCGGGTAGATGTTGAAGATCTTCGCCGCGTTGGTCGAGGTGATGGCGACGAATTCGTTGACCGTCAGGCGGCCCGAGTTGACGCCGTGGTGCCACAGCACATGCATGCGGTCCTCGACCCCGCCGGTGCCGTTGGGGATCTGGGTGAAGTTATTGTGGCCGGCGCGTTTCTGCGGCGCGCAGAAACAGCAGTGGTCGGTCGCCGTGGTCTGCAGCATGCCCGCCTGGATGCCGCGCCACAGGGCCTCCTGATGCTTCTTGGGGCGGAACGGCGGGCTCATCACATGGGCCGCCGCGAAGTCCCAGTCGGGATTGCGGTAGACGCTGTCGTCGACCAGCAGATGGCCGGCCAGCACCTCGCCGAAAACCCGCTGGCCGTCGCGCCGCGCCCGGGTGATGGCTTCGAGGGATTCCATGCAGGAGTTGTGGACCACATAGAGCGGCACGTCGAGCACCTCGGCGATGCGGATGGCGCGGGCCGCCGCCTCGCCCTCGACCTCGGGGGGGCGCGACAGGGGGTGGCCTTCCGGGCCGGTGATGCCGGCGTCCAGGATCTTCTGTTGCAGATGCGCAACCAGCTCGCCGTTCTCGGCATGGACGGTGACGATGGCGCCGAGCTCGCGGGCCCGGGTGAAACTCTTCACCAGGATCTCGTCGTCGGCCATGATGGCGCCCTTATAGGCCATGAAATGCTTGAAGGAGTTGACCCCGTGATCCCGCGTCAGGGTGCCCATGGCCTCGTGTACGGTCTCGTCCCACCAGGTGATGGCCACATGGAAGGAATAATCCCCCGCCGCCTTCTCGGCCCAGCCGCGCCAGGTGTGGTAGGTCTCCATGACGTCCTGCTGGGGGCCGGGAATGACGAAATCGATGATCATGGTGGTGCCGCCGACCATGCCGGCGGTGGTGCCCGAGAAGAAGTCCTCCGACGCCACCGTGCCCATGAAGGGCAGTTCCATATGGGTGTGAGGATCGATCCCGCCGGGCAGCACATAGCCGCCGCCGGCATCGACCACCTCGGCGCCGGCCGGGGCCTCGAGGTTTTCGCCGATCGCCGTAATCTTGCCGCCCAAAGTCGCCACATCTGCGCGAAAACTTTGGTCGGCGGTCACCACGGTTCCGCCACGAATCAAGATCGACATGACGCATCTCCTCTTGGTCTAGATAGCCGGGGCGACACTGGTTGGCAGCGCCGCCCCATGGTTCTCCGACTACATCAAGCCGGCCTTGTCGGTGATCGCGTGGGTCCAGGTGCCGGTCGGGGCCTTGGTGATGACCGGGTCGGAACCGCCCGAGAGCAGGGTTTGCACGGTGCGCTCGTAATCGGCGACATCGAGTCTGCCGTTGGAACCGGCGGTGAGCTTGTTGATCTCGCCCATCATGCGGACCTGATGCTTCTCGGTTTGGGCGCCGGTGTTGTCATTGTCGAGAACGATGAGCGCCGCGTCCTTGGGATTGGCGCAGCCCGAAGGCCCGATCAGGGAGATGAAATCGCCCGCCTTGATGGTCAACTCGATGCCGGACAGCGCATGCACCGGCGCGTCGGCGGTCTGGAAGATCAAATCGAGATCGCGGATCTCGACGACGTTGCCATTGGCGGCGCCTCCGGTCATCGCCAGGGTACCTTCGCGGGGTGGTATGACAGCGCCGCGGTCAAGAGGCCTCGCCGACCCGTTCGAGGATGGCGTGCAGCAGTACGTCGCAGCCCGCCGTCACCCATTCGGGCTTGGCGTCCTCGACTTCGTTGTGGCTGATGCCGTCGACGCAGGGAATGAAGATCATGGCGCTGGGCGCCACATTGGCCATGTAACAGGCGTCGTGACCGGCGCCGGAGACGATCTCGCGCATGGAATAATCGCAGGCCGCGGCGCCCTGGCGAACCGCGTTGATGCAGCTCTCCTCGAACCGGACCGGCGCGTAGTAGAAGATCTGCTCGATCTCGAGCTCAAGGCCGATGTCGTCGCAGATCGCCCCCACGGCCTCGCGCATGGCGGCGTCCATGGTGGCCAGCACGTCGTCGTCGGGGTGGCGGAAATCAATCGTCATCCAGACCCGGCCGGGTATGACGTTCCGCGAATTCGGGTAGACCTCCAACATGCCGACGGTGGCGCAGGCCACGGGTGCGTTGTCGAGACCGATGCGGTTGACCGCATCGACGATCCGCGCGGCGCCGAGCAGGGCGTCCTTGCGGATCCGCATGGGGGTTGGCCCGGCATGGGATTCAACCCCGGTCAGGGTCAATTCATACCAGCGCTGGCCCTGGGCGTCGGTCACCACGCCGATGGAAATTTCCTCGTCCTCGAGGATCGGCCCCTGCTCGATATGGGCCTCGAAATAGGCGTGAATGTCGCGCCCGCCGACCTCCTCGGGGCCATCATAACCGATCCGCGCGAGTTCCTCGCCCATGGTCTTGCCGTCGGAATCGGCGCGGCTCAGCCCGTAGTCGAGATCGAAGATGCCGGCGAACACCCCCGAGGCGACCATCGCCGGGGCGAAGCGGCTGCCTTCCTCGTTGGTCCACACCACGACCTCGAAGGGCCGCTCGGTCTCGATGCCCAGGTCGTTCATGCTGCGCAGCACCTCGAGGCCGGAGAGCACCCCATAGACGCCGTCGAAGCGCCCGCCGGTGGGCTGGCTGTCGAGATGGCTGCCGGTGACCACCGGCGCCAGGTCGTTGTCGCGCCCCGGGCGCCGGGCGAAGATGTTGCCCATCTTGTCGACCTTGATGGTGCAGCCCGCCTCCTCGCACCATTGGATGAACAGATCGCGGCTCTGCTTGCACAAATTGGTCAGGGCGAGCCGGCAGACGCCGCCTTTCTCGGTGGCGCCGATCTTGGCCATTTCCATCAGGCTGTCCCAGAGACGCTGGCCGTTGATACGCAGATTTCTGTCGGTCATGGCGCGATGTTCCCCTGTTCATGTCCCGGCCGGGCGCGGAACTCCTATAGCTCGATCAGCTGATCGTACAGCTCTGGCCGCCGGTCGCGGAAAAACTGCCAGTTGTTGCGAATCTCGCGGACCATATCGAGGTCGATTTCGTGGATCAGCAGCTCGTCCTTGTCGGGGCTCGCCTGGGCCTCGATCTGGCCGCGCGGATTGACGATGTAGCTCGAGCCGTAGAACCTGCCGATGTTCCACGGTTCCTCGGTGCCGATCCGGTTGACGGCGCCGATGAACACTCCGTTGGCGGCGGCCGAGGCGGGCTGCTCGAGTTCCCACAGATACTCCGAGAGGCCGGCAACGGTGGCCGACGGGTTGACGATGTATTCGGCGCCGTTGAGCGCCAGCGCGCGCCAGCCCTCTGGGAAATGGCGGTCGTAACAGATGTAGACGCCGAGCTTGCAGTAGGCGGTCTCGAACACCGGCCAGTCGGAATTGCCGGGCTTGAAGAAGAACTTCTCCCAGAAGCCGCCGACGTGGGGAATATGGCTCTTGCGGTACTTGCCGAGGTAGCTGCCGTCGGCGTCGATCACCGCGGCGGTGTTGAAGTAGACGCCGGTCATCTCCTCCTCGTAGATCGGCACGACGATGACCATGTTGTGCTTCTTGGCGTAGTCCTGCATCAGCCGCGTCGTGTGGCCGTCGGGGATCGGCTCGGCGGCGGCGTACCACTTGGCGTCCTGGCTGGGACAGAAATAGGGCTGGGTGAAGACCTCCTGGAAGCACAGCACCTGGACGCCGGCCTCGCCGGCCTTCTCGATCAGGGGTATATGCGCCTCGATCATGGCGTCGCGGATCGCCTCGGGCGGCAAACCGGTGTCGGCCTTGAGCGCCATCTGAATCAAACCGCATTTCAGCTTGGTCATCGCACCCTCCCTGGGTCTCGCGTCGCGCCCGGAAATAACTGCGTCGCGCCCAAATTCTTGTTCATTTGATTAAGAAGATGCTATTGAACATTGACCAATTGGTCAATTATATTCCGAGACCCCGGCGCGGAGCGGCAACAACATGGCGACTGTAGGACAACAGCGGGAAAGAACCAACGGCAAAACCCGTATCCAAGCCCTCAACGAGGGGCGCATCATGATGGCGGCGGAGGCGGTCTTCGCCGCCCATGGGTTCCGCGGCGCCACGGTGGACGAGATCGCCAGATGCGCCAAGATGTCCAAGCCCAACCTGTTGTATTACTTCAAGAACAAAGAGGCGCTCTATCGCGCCGTCCTGGAGCATACCCTGGATATCTGGCTCGAGCCCCTCAAGGAGATCGACGCCGAGCGCGACCCGGAGTCGGAAATCCGCCGCTACATCTCGCGCAAGATCGAGGCGTCCCGCAAGCACCCCAACGCGTCGCGCATCTTCGCTTCCGAAATGCTGCGCGGCGCGCCGATCCTCGGCGACTATCTCCGCGGCCCGTTGAAGACCCTGGTGGCGAGCAAATGCGCGGTCATCGAGCGCTGGATCGCCGACAACAAGCTGGCGCCCATCGACCCGATCCATCTGATCTTCATGATCTGGGCGACCACCCAGCATTACGCCGATTTCGCCGTCCAGGTGAAGGCCGTGTGGGGCAAGGGCGCGCTTCGCAGAATGGAATTCGACGGCATCGAGGAAGCCGTCAGCGCCATCATCCTGCGCGGGATTATGCCGCGCGAGGCCGAGACCGGCTGAATTCCATAATTCCCCTTGTTCGGTCCCGGAGTGTGGTGCATCGGGTCCGGCCCGACTCTCCGCGGCTTGCTCTCAGTTGTCGATGAAGCTGCTGACCTTGCCGGTTCTGGCCCTCTCTTGGAGAAGATTTTCGAGCCAGTCGGGGTCCATTTCGGGGACCGAAGAGAGCAAAAGGTCGGTGTATTCGTGATGCGGCGGGGTAAAGATATCGTCCTTCGCGCCCTGCTCGACGACCTCGCCGCGCAGCATGACGACGATCTCGTCGGCAATCGCCTTGACCGTGGCGAGATCATGAGTGATGAACATGTAGGAGACTTTCAGATCGTCCTGAAGCCGTTGCAGCAGTTTGAGGATCTCCTCGGCGACGAGCTGATCGAGCGCCGAGGTGACTTCGTCGCAGATGATCAGTTCGGGCTCGGCGGCCAGCGCCCTGGCGATGCAGACGCGCTGTTTCTGGCCGCCCGACAACTCGCCCGGATAGCGGTCGATGAATTCCTTGGGCTCGAGCTCGATCATGGTCATCAACTCGTCGAGGCGCTCGGCTTTCTTGTCGCCGGTGAGCCCGAGGTAGAACTCGAGGGGGCGGCCGATGATTTCGCGAACGCGCTGGCGCGGATTGAGCGCCGTGTCGGGCATCTGATAGATCATCTGCATGCGCCGTAGCTGGTCGCGGCTGCGCCCCGCCAGCGCCTGCGACATGATCTCGCCGTTATAGGCGATACGGCCCTCCAGGGGCGGCAGAAGCCCGGTAATGACCCGCGCCAGGGTGCTCTTTCCGCTGCCCGATTCGCCGACCACGGCGACGGTCTGGGCGCGGTGAATCTCCATGCCGACATCCTTGAGAACCAGCACGCCGCCCGAGCCGCCGTAGCTCGCCGTAATGTTATCGACCTTCAAGAGGGGCACTTCCTTGTTGATCTCGACGACCGCCTGCTTCTGGAAGCTGCGCACGGCGACGAGCCGGGCGGTGTATTCTTCCTTGGGGTTGGCGATCAGCTCGCCGGCGTGGCCTTCCTCGATCATATGGCCGTAACGCAGCACCATGATGCGGTCCGCCATCTGCGCCACCACCGCGAGGTCGTGGGTGATGTAGATGGCGGCGGTGTTGTACTGCTTGACGATGTCCTTGATCGCCGCCAGAACCTCGATCTGGGTGGTCACGTCGAGCGCCGTGGTCGGCTCGTCGAAGATGATCAAATCGGGCCGGCACGACATGGCCATGGCGGTCATCGCCCGCTGCAACTGGCCGCCGGAGACCTGGTGCGGGTAGCGGAAGCCGATGTTTTCGGGGTCGGGAAGCTGGAGCTTGCGGTAGAGTTCCACCGCATCGGCCTCGGCCTCGGCGCGCCCCTTGACGCCGTGCTGGACCGGCATTTCGGTATATTGATCGATCAGCCTATGGGCCGGATTGAAGGCCGCCGCGGCGCTCTGCGCCACATAGGCGATGCGCGAGCCGCGCAGCTTGCGGCGCTCGTCCTCCGAGATCGACAACAGATCGATGCCGTCGAACATGATGGTGCCGCCGACGATGCGGCAGCCGGGCCGGGCGAACCCCATGCTGGCGATGCCGATGGTCGTTTTGCCGGCGCCCGATTCGCCGATCAGGCCGAGAACCTCGCCGCGGTGCAGCTTGACGTTGACCCCATGGACGATGCCGTGCCAGACATCGTCGGCCTGGCCTTCGATCCTGAGATCGCGCATTTCCAACAGGACATCGCCCTTGGTCCCGATTTTGTCGTCAGGTGTCATCGCGCAGCCCGCTGGTGATTTGCAGGAACCAGTCGACGACGAAATTGACTCCCACGGTCAACAGGGCGATGGCCGCAGCCGGCAGCAGCGGCGTGATGTCGCCGAAGGTAATCAGGGTGGCGTTCTCGCGCACCATGCTACCCCAGTCGGCGAGCGGCGGCTGGATGCCGAGGCCGAGGAAGCTCAGGGCGCTCAGGGTCAGGAAGACGAAGCAGAAGCGCAGGCCGAACTCGGCGACCAGCGGGGCCATGGCGTTGGGCAGCACTTCGCGCCGCATCACCCACCACATGCCCTCGCCGCGCAGGCGGGCCACCTCGACATAGTCCATGACCACGATGTTCATGGCCACGGCGCGGGCGAGGCGGAACACCCGCGTCGAATCGAGGACCCCGATCACCACGATCAACATTGGAATCGAGGTGCCGGTGATGGTCAGGATCATGAGAATGAAGATCAGCGAGGGGATCGCCATCATGACATCGACGAGACGGCCCAGAAGTTGATCGACGAAGCCACCACTGGCGGCCGCCAAAAAACCACCCACGCCGCCGATGAAGAAGGCGAGACAGGTGGTGGCGAAGGCAATGCCGATGGTGTTGCGGGCGCCGTAGACCAGGCGGGTGAGCATATCGCGGCCGAGATTGTCGGTGCCCAGCAGGAAGCCCTCCTTGCCCCAGGGCTCGTATTCATAGCCGACGATCTCGGATTCACCGAAGGGCGCGATGACCGGCGCGGATACCGCGATCAGCACATAGAGCAGAATGACCACCAGCCCGAACCAGGCGGTGGGCGGCGCCTTGCTCAACCCGCGCCAGTAAGTGACCGCCGCGAAGGCGCTGATCTGGATCACCACGAGGCCCAGGAAAGTCGACCACGGCCAGACGCTGAAGCCGTCCCAGAACAGCCCGGCGATGAGCAGATACCCTAGGGTCGGGGTGATGATCACCGTATTCCCCGCCGTGGTGCGTTCCATGTTGTTCCAGAAACGCAGCACCACCAGGCTGTAGACATGGATGGCCACGAAGCCGAGCAGGGCGGACCAGGTGTCGGCGTTGAAATTCTTCAGAAACAGCACCAGCACGAAGAAATAAACCGTCGTCACGGCGATCCGGCTGGCCCAGGGCGAAGGTTGGTTGGGAGAAGCGCTGTCGACGGTCGTGGTCACCAATCCACCGCCTTGCTCAACGCGGATGCATCAGGCGCGGGTTGGTGGCGATCGACAGCACGTCGGCGGTGAGATTGAGCAGGATATAGGTTCCCGCGAACAGCAGGGCGCTCGCCTGGACCACGGGGATGTCGCGCTTGGACACCGAATCGACCAGCAGCTGGCCGAGGCCGGGATAGACGAACACCACCTCGACGACGACCACGCCGACCACCAGATAGGCGAGATTGATGACGATCACATTGATGATCGGCGCCAAGGCGTTGGGCAGGGCGTGCTTGACGATGATGCGCCCCCGGGACATGCCCTTGAGGGCCGCCATCTCGATATAGGGGCTGGCCAGCAGGTTGATGATCGCCGCCCGGGTCATGCGCATCATATGGGCGATGACCACCAGGGTGAGGACCAGGGCCGGCAGGGCGCAGCGGTAGGCCTGCTCCCAAATACTCAGGCCGGGGCTGATGTTCGAGATGCTGGGGAACCAGCCGGCATTGACCGAGAGGAAGAGGATCAGGATATAGGCGACGAAGAATTCGGGAAAGGAAATCGAACTCAGGGTCAGCACATTGACGGCGCGGTCGTAGAAACTGTTGCGGTAGAGCGCCGCGAGGATGCCGAGAATGATCGCCAGCGGCACCGATATGATGGAGGCGAGTGCCGCCAGGAACAGGGTGTTCTTGAGCCGCACGCCGATCAACTCGGAAATCTCGCGCTTATTGGCCAGGGAGACCCCCATATCGCCCTGCATCATGCCGAACAGCCAGTCGAAATAACGCACGTACCAGGGAAGGTCGAGGCCGAGTTCCTTGCGGAAGGCGGCGACGGTCTCCGGCGTCGCCGATTGTCCGAGGATGGCCTCCGCCAAGTCGCCGGGAAGGAACAAGACGCCGAGGAAGATGATGAACGAGACGATAACCATGGTAAGCAGACCCAGCGCCAGGCGCCGGACGATCATGGCCATCAACTTACCCATGGGCGCTAGAGCATTTCAGGCTTGATCGTGCCGGCACGACAAAGCCGCGTTCAGTTGCCACGCAGGCTTTACGCCCGCTTCGCGAAGGCGGCGACGGTCTCCGGCGTCGCCGCCTGTCCAAGGATCGCTTCGGCAAGATCGCCGGGCAGTAACTCGACGCCGAGCGAAATGATCAGCGAGACGACAAACAGGGTAAGAACGCCCAGCGCCAGACGCCGGAGAATCATGGCGACCAACTTACCCATGGCTGTTACGCCTCACTGTCACGAAGGACAAGCACCCGCGGTTCGCCCTAGGCGAACCACCAGCGCTCCATTCCCTTGACGCCGTCCAGATCCCAGTTCGCCGCCAGGTTGCCATGGGCCAGCTTGGTGGTCATGGCGAACACATAGTTGGAGTAGATCGGGATGACGACACCGCCTTCGTTGTGGACGATGGTCTGCATCTCGACATAGATCTCGCGGCGCTTGGCATCGTCGAGTTCGGCGCGGCCTGCCCTGAGCAGCGTGTTGAAACGCTCGTGCTTGAAGTGGGTCTCGTTCCAGTTGGCGCCTTCGGCATAGGCGATGGAGAACATCCAGTCCGCCGTCGGCCGGCCGCCCCAATAGGACATGCACCAGGGCTTCACCATCCACACGTTCGACCAGTAGCCGTCGGCCGGCTCGCGGATGACATTGATTGTGATGCCGGCCTTGGCGGCGTGCTCCTTATAGAGCACGGCGGCATCGACGGCGCCGGCGTAGGCGGCGTCGGCGGCGCTCAAATCGACCGTGACGCTGGTCAGCCCAGCCTGCTTGAGATGCCACTTGGCCTTGTCGGGATCATAGGCTCGTTGTGGCAGATCGGACGCGTGGTAGGGGTTGGACGTGCCGATCGGGTGATCGTTGCCGAGCGCCCCATGGCCGCGCAGCACCGTGCGCAGCATGACTTCGCGGTCGAGGCCCAGCTTCAACGCCATGCGCACGTTGTTGTCGTCGAAGGGCGCGATGTCGGTCAGCATCGGCGAGGTGAAATGCTGGTTGCCGGTGGTTTCCTCGATGCGGATATCCTTGTTGCGCTCGAGCAGGGTCAAGGTCTTGATGTCGCAACGGTCCATGGCGTCGAGCTGGCCGGTGCTCAGGCCGTTGGTGCGCGCCACCACATCGGAGATGACCAGGGCTTCGCCGCTATCCACATGGCCCTTACCGTCTTTCCAAAAGTTCGGATTGCGCTTGAACGAAGTGCGCACGCCGGGCTCGTAGTCACCCAGGACATAGCCGCCCGTGCCGACGCCCGATGCCCAATCGACCTTGCCATCCTTCGACGGCATCATTGGAATATGGTAATCGCTGGCGATATAGGGGAAATCGGCGTTGCCCTCCCGCAGCGTGAAGACCACGGTGTTCTTGCCGTCGGCCTTAATGTCTTGGATCGGATCGACCACGCCCTTGGCGGCGGACTTGGAATCCTCGCCCCGGTGATGGTTGTACGAGGCCACCACGTCGTCGGCGTCCATGGTCTTGCCGTTATGGAATTCGACGCCTTGGCGCAGCTCGAAGGTCCATTGGCTGGCGTCGTCCGACGCGGACCAGCCGGTGCACAGCTCGGGCACCAGCTTGCCGTCGTTGTCGACCTCGGTCAGATGATTGCGCAGGGCATAGCCGACCCACTGCATGTAGCTGTCGGTGAAGGTTCCCGGATCGAGCGAATCCGACGTCGAACCGGCGCCGATGCCGATGCGCAAATGGCCGCCCTTCTTCGCAGTCGCGGCCTTGAGCGCCTTGCTGGCCATGGTCGATGCCACGGCGGCGGTGACGCCCAGGGCCACGGCGCGGCCCATGAATTCGCGGCGTGAAATTTTTCCAAGCTCGAGCATCTTGGCGTAATAGGTGATTTGCATGTTCAGAGACCTCCCAGTCGCAATGTTTTCCTGTCCCGCGGCTTTACCCGCCGACGGCTGAAAACGGCCCTTGAAAGATAAAGTCTTTATCCGCTTTCGGTTTTGGGTCCGGCCGCGGATCGTCCCCCCATTCAAAAGGCAGCTGTTTTCAGCCTTATTTACTGACCTGACAGTGACGGGTGTTGCCTTGGTCTGTCAAGTAATGGTTATTGGACCGCGCCATGGTTTAAATTCGCGATTGGGAGGCTGGACGCCATGACCACCCGAGACGACATCGAGGCCCGTAGAAAACTCATGCAGCCCTGGTACTGGTGGGGCATTCCGACATTCTTCAAATGTCCCTGGAATGAGGACCCCGCGGCCTGCGACATCGCCCTTATCGGCGTGCCGCACAGCGCCGGCAACGGATCCACCGAACGCGACCAGCATCTCGGGCCGCGCGCCATCCGCCATGTCTCGGGCCGCTTGCGGCGCGCCCATCAGGCGTTCCGGCTGACCCCATGGGACGAATTCAAGATCCACGACCTCGGCGACGTGCCGCTGCCCCAGGCCATGGACAACGAGGCCAGCGTCGATCATATCGAGGATTTCTACAAGCTGGTGGACGCCGCCGGGGCGCGTCCGGTGTCGTTCGGCGGCGATCACGCGGTGACCGGGCCGATCCTCAAGGCCCTGGCCGGGAAGGGCGCCAAATCGAGCGGCGGGCGGAAGATCGCCCTGGTCCATTTCGACGCCCATCGCGACGATTACGATCACATGGCCCATTGGCTGGGCGCGGTGCGCTCGGCCGCCCATTGGGCCGCCTATACGGTCCATGAGGGCTATGTGGACGCCGCGCAAAGCATCCAGATCGGCATCCGCGGCAATCCCATGAAGCCGCGCGACGATCCGGCGGAAAGCAGCACCGGATACCGCGTGTTGCCGGCGGATGAAATATTCGAGGCCGGCCTCGAGCGGACCATCGAAATCATGCGGGAGAGAATCGGCGACGCGCCGGTCTATGTCTCCTTCGATCTCGACGTGCTCGATCCGGCGGACGCGCCGGGAGTGGCCAATCTCGAGGCCGGCTATCGCGGCCTCAGAACCTGGGAGGCGATCAAGATCCTGCACGGCCTGCGCGGCAAGAATATCATCGGCGCCGACATCGTCTGCCCCATGCCGACGGTGGACAACCCGAATCAGATCACCGCCTTGACCGGCTCGGTCCTGATGTTCGAGATGCTTTGCCTGATCGGCGATTATCTGAGAAGCGCTTAAACACAATCTCTCGGGACACTGGTTTCCCAGATCTTGTGGTGAACCCGCTCGCCATCTTCATAGGCTTCGAGTTCGGCGCGGATGTGGAAATGTTCCGCATCGGCCCACATCACCGACCGGGTCTCCGTGCGCACCCGCCAGCCGTCGCGCTCCAGGGTTTCGGTCCAATGGGTCTCCATGTGCGCGGCGAGCGGGTCGTCCGCCTTGATGCTGTAGGTTTCGCGGGCGATTTCGCCGGTTGCCAGGCCGTGCTCGTCGATACGGCGTTCACCGAAATCATTGACCACCCGGATGATTTGCTGGCCGCTGGCCACATCCTGCTCGATGGTCCGCGACCGGCGCGGCGCGCGCAGTTCCGTGGCGGCCCGCGGCGGCGCCGCCTCGGCCTCGGCGAACACCGGCGGCGTCTCGTCGCGGGCCGGGCGAACGGGAAGCTCGAGCGCGCTCGCGCCGCCGAAAACCGTCAGGGTGACCGCCTCGGGCGACGGCCAGACCAGCGGCCAATAGGCGCTCGACAGGGCGAGGCGGATACGATGGCCCGGCGCAAAGGAATGGGCCGCGTCATCCAGTAGCAGGCGCACCCGATAACGCTTGCCCGGCTCCAGGGGGCCGGGGCGCTCATGGCCGTCGCGGTGGGTCAGGTTGAGAACGCCGTAGGTAACGCGGCTCGAGGCGCCCCCCGGCGCCACATCGCACAGCCGGGCCACCAGGAAGGCCTGGGGCCGGTCGACCGCCAGCTCGACCTCGATCACCGGGGCGCCGAAAAATTCCAGGCGTTCGGGCAAGGCCGCGCTGTCGAAGACCAGAGAACCGGCATCGTCGACGCGCTGATCGGGCGGCAGATCCGGTCCCGACCACATGGCGCAAAAGGCTCCGCAGGCAACTCCGGTGGTCTGCGGCGAGCAGACGGTATGCGCCGTCTCGGGCGCCGCCGTCTCGGCCAGACCATCGCCGCCAAGAAAGAAGGCGCGGCGCTCCTTATGCGGTGACGGCCAGGCGGGCTCGGAAATCCAGCGGCCGGGGCGTTCGTCGTACCACGGGCGGGGCGGCATGCTGTCCTGCATATAGGCGATATAGGGCGGATCATCCGTGACCCCGGTATCGATGCCCTTGAGCCAGTAATCCCACCAGCGCAAGGCTTCCTGAAGAAAGCCGATGGCCGGCGCGGGCAAGGCGATATGGGGGTATTTATGGACCCAGGGACCAACCAGTCCCTTGACCGGCGCGGACAATCCGGCAAGCAGCCGGGGCACCGCGTTGGAATAGGCGTCGGCCCAGCCGCCGACGGCGAACACCGCCGCCTCGATGGCGCCGAAATCCTCGCACACCGAGCCGTGCTTCCAGTATTCGTCGCGATGCTGATGGCCGAGCCAGGTCTCGATCAGCAGCGGCATGTTCTCGAGCCGCTGCCGCCAGATCTCGCGCCAATCCTCGGCCACCAGCGCCGGATCGGGCGGGCGCGACGAATAGGACAGCATAGTCGAGGCCCAGCCCAGGTTTTCACACAGCAAGGCGCCACCCTTGTAATGGATGTCGTCGGCGTAACGGTCGTCGGTCGAACAGACCGTGATGATCGCCTTGAGCGCCGGTGGCCGGCGCGCCGCCACCTGCAGGGCGTTGAAGCCGCCCCAGGAGATGCCCATCATGCCGACCGTGCCGCTGCACCAGGCCTGCGCGGCGGCCCAGGCGATCACCTCGAGCGCGTCGTCCTGTTCCTGGGCGAGATATTCGTCATGCATCAAGCCATCCGATTCGCCGTTGCCGCGCATGTCGACGCGCAGGCAGGCATAGCCGTGACCGGCGAAATAGGGATGGGTCAGGGCGTCGCGCGCGGCGGTGCCGTCGCGTTTGCGATAGGGCAGATATTCGAGAATCGCCGGCACCGGATCGTCTTCGGCGTTGGCGGGACGCCATATGCGCGCCGCCAGGCGGCAGCCGTCGGACAGGGTGATCCAACAGTTTTCGATTTCCTCGACCCGCCTGGGGAATTGCCCGACCGATTTCATGGGCCACAGAGTTGGGGGAATTCGAGCCCGGCGGCAAGAAATTTATTGATTTAAATTATGAGTGATGACTCGAGCTATGTAAGATGATTCCCAAGGTCATGGATTCGTCCCATGGCTGATCTGTGTGATTCGGAGCCTCGGCATTGCGAATAACGGCTCATTTGGTTAAGGGG
>Ga0066376_10003083_pt1 | contig 15175 bp, 15 predicted proteins | sample Knorr_S15_td_Bot_FD_77009 | JGI IMG/M metagenome (GOLD analysis project Ga0066376, IMG submission 77009) | Marine microbial communities from Southern Atlantic Ocean transect - Knorr_S15_td_Bottom_ad_5009_LV_A | ecosystem: Environmental > Aquatic > Marine > Oceanic | place: Southern Atlantic... | reverse complement strand
TAACTGATAACTCCGGGCTAACTTTGCGGCAGAAGAAAGGCATCGAGATACTCTTGGAAGCTTACTTTCACGTGCTACATTTTGTTTCTCAACAACAAGGACTGAGTCGATTGTCTCTTTTCCATTTGTGAGGTGTTTGACTACTTTCTGCATAAAAGCTAGCTTGTTTGAGCTCAGCGATTCGTAGCGGAGCAATAAGAGTCGTTCTTCTCCCAGCTGAGCCAATCGTGAAACAATTCTTGGGTAATCTAACTCATCCCGCAACCAGGTCGCCCCAGCAATTGCTTCGGCAATAGTTTTCGCGCTAAGTTCACCTTTTCTCCTCGAGTGAATGTAGCGCGAAACCAGATAATCTACAGGGTTCCGTAAAATTAATATAACCTTTGCACTAGGCGCGTAGCGATTAATGCGGTCAACACAATCCTTTGCATAACAGACTGAGGCGTCGACCTCAACACAGTACTGACCATTTCTTGATGCGTATAAATCACAATATTCGCCAAAGTTGAGGCCCGTCGTCCCCGCGAAAAAACCTGACTCCTTCACTTTGCCACTTGTGCAAAAACGAGCATCTTTCTGAAGGTTCGCATAAACCCAAGTGGTAGCCGCTTTCCTTGTCCCAACAACTAATCCCGCAACCTTCATATAAACTTCCTGCGCAATGGGCCGTAAATTCGTTTTTCAAACAGGGCGTGCGATACAGGGGCCACTGCGAGCGGGGCGAACAACCCTCTGCTATTCGAAAACAAGAGGTGGGGGGAAGGGCGCACGGAAAAAAAGGGGGGGGTTAGGATTGTAGGGTGGCGCCCTCGTGCCCATATCCGTATCCGTATTTGTATCCGTCTCTACCAAAAATCCGAGACGTTCTGACTCCGTTCAAAACACAGCCCAGCGGCACTGCCCCTACAATCTCCAGTCTCCGTACAGCTCCCGCCACTGCCGCCTGAGGCGAATGGTTAAAACGAGTCAACAAAATCAAAGCATCTAAATGATTCAAAAAACTTGCTGCATCCGCAACCGCCAAAACGGGGGGCACATCGAAAAGCACGTATTCATAAACAACTTTTAACTCATCCATTAAAGCTGTCATTTCTGACAGTGCCAACAAATCCCCTGGATTTTTCCCTCGAGATTGTCCAGCTGGAATAACCGAAAGATTTTCGACTCCGGTCTCCATCACCACATCAGTCCACAGCTCTTGACCTTGGATAACTTCTGCCAAACCGGGGCCTCGAGCACACTCAAACATCTTATGCATTATAGGCCGACGAAGATCTGCGTCGACCAAGAGCACTTTTGACCCGCCGTTCGCAAGTGCAATCCCTAAATCCGCAATTGTGGTGGACTTTCCCTCTCCCTGTGCCGCCGACGTAATGGTCAAGGTTTTGATTTCCTTTCCTTTTGCTGCAAACTGTAGGTTAGCGCGAAGTGCTCGGTAAGACTCTGCAACTGCAGAGTCTGGGGCGTCACGCAAGGCTAAAAAGTACTCTTTTCCACTTGCCCCTTTGGTGCGCCCTCCCCCCCTTAGAAAATCCGGGATAATCCCCCATTGTGGAAGCAGTGTCACCGCTTCCAACTGCGCTTCGTTCAATATCTTCTTATTCGCGTGCTCCCTCCACAACGCCAAAGCCGCGCCCAAGAACAACCCGAGGAAAAGGCCCAAGCCGGTCACCATCGCCAACTTCGGGCTCGACCGCTTTACCGCCGGCACAGCCCAATCCACTACGGACACCGCCGCAATGGACGCCTTTTCGCTAATCCTGGCCTGCTGTTCCATCGCCAATAAAAGAGTATAAATACTCTCAAAGGACTCCGCCTTACGTTGAAATTTTGCCAGCTCTCTCTCTGTGGCCGGCAGAGAATTCAACTGCTCCTGCCAGCGATCCACCGCGCCTTGTAAGGATTCTCTCTGTTTGTGTAATGCCGATGCTCGTGCAAAAGCGGCTCCAGATATCGTCTGCCCCACCTGTACAATCTGCGCCCGAACTTGTATCAGTGGCGGCCACTCCACCTGATACTCCGCGGCCAGCAAAGATTCCTGGCTCCGCAATGCGCGTAACTCTTGCAACAAAGATAATGTTTGCATATCCAATTCAATCCCCGCGCCGAGCTCCTCCACAGATTGGCCAGATTCCATGGCCCGCACGAGTTGATCCTGACCTTCTATCAACAACGCCAGCTTGGCTTGCTCCAAGTCCAAAAAAGAAATTCGCTCAATGACCGTGCGGCCGGCATCCGTCAGCAAGGCGGCGCCCTCCTTCTCCTGATAATCCACTAAATCCTTTTCCGCCCTTTCAAGTTCACCTTGAGTCCGCTTAATTTGCTCCTCAAGGTAAATTACCGTGGTCTTGGATCGTAAAGCCAAACGTTCGCGGCTACGCTCCATATAAGATTTTACAATTTGATTCACAATTATGGCAGAACGATTTGGGTCAGAGTCAGAATAAGTAATTTTTAATACGCCCGACCCACGAGCTGTTTCGGAAACATGCAATGAACGCAAAATCTGATTAACAACGACTCGCGATCTCCTCCATGTCAAACGAAAACGACGATTTATTGGGTGCCCTTCCACCACCATTTCTAATGGCATTTTTTCAAGAAGAAAGTTCGCGGGAACATTTTTCTCCCAAGGGATGACCTGAATATGCTTTTCCCCTTTTTTGTCAACCCAAGAAAGTGTGGCTTTCCCCCCTGCGTCAAAGTGCAACGAGGCACGGCCCGACCCCCTCACGTGCACTCCTAGGTTTTTTGCAAAAGCAATGGACAGATTGCCCTTCGGCGCATCATCTCTCCAACGCGCCAAAAAAGTGCTCCGGGGCTGGTAGCGATCTAAATCATCGACCCGCAACGTCAAGCCTAAGCCTAGAGAGTCTTCCTCCGGCAAGGCCACAATGCGCTTTACAATCTCTCTGGATTTCACTACCTCTATTTCCGCCATCGCGGGTGGTGCGCCCGCCAACACGGATAACTCACCCAAAATGCCGGAATGTGCGTTGTTTTCTAATAAAATCCGGGCCTCCGAGGGATACGAAGGCGTCAATGTCATGGCAAAGCCTAAAGCTATCAAAGCTACCAAAGCTGCCGTAAAAACCACCACTGTCTTCTGGCGCCAAAATACACTCAGCACCTCCTGAACATTAAGGCTCTTTTCCGTACCTAAGCCGGGATAGTGCCCGGAGCCTGGATACTTTCCCGGGCCAGGATAATGTCCGGAGCTTGGGTACTGACCTTGAGAGGAATCTTCTGGAGTCATTCCTTAGCGCCTCCTCAGGTCTTGAAACAGGGCAACATCGCGCGCCGTGCCAACCGGTAAGGAAATCAGCTGCAAAATCGGAACTAGGTCACGAGCCATTTGACTTGCCCCCGCCCAATGCCTTTGACCCACAAAGATAAGGTCATTGGGGTGAAGCAATTCGTTGGCTGCGCCTGCCAGGGTAATTGCGTTCAGGGTCTTCATGTTGTTAACCGAAACGGGGCCTTGAAACAAAGCAATTTGTTTGCGGTTGGCGTCGCTAGTAAAGCCGCCAGTAAGGGAAAGAGCCTGAAGTGCGGTCATCGGCCTGTCCAAAATAAACATGCCAGGATTTTTTACTTCTCCTAAGATGAAGATGCGTTGAGAGCCAAACTCGACCACGGCAACGTCCACGGCTGGACGCTTTAGGAATTCCAGGAGTTGCTTTTCGACCTCTGCCTTCACCTCGAAAACGGTCATTCCCGTGACCTTGACAACGCCAATATATGGGAGTTGAATTGCCCCAGAGCCATCGATAGGACTTCCTCGGACATTTTGCTTATGAGGAGCCGAAGACAGGTCCGGATGCCCAGCCACATTGACCCGCAGAACGTCTCCAGGGCCGACACGGTAATCAAAAGTCAGGCTAAGGGAAGCGGCGGCTGTTCCGGGAGGCAAGGAATTCGGGGCAATAACAAAAGCAGAGCTGCAACCAAAGAGATTGGTAGCAAGGCAAAGGCCGGTCAACAAAATGGGAAGTCTTGACGGGGACAAAAGGAAGCAAATCATCGTAAGTACTTGAGAAGCGGTGGGATATATTAGTGTCGCCTAATGAACCCGGCCATGCGTAGTTTTTCTTTCTTGCTCACTGTCTCCGTAATCCTATGGATTTGCTACGGGTTACTTGGGGAAGGCGTTGCCCCGGAGGGGTCCAATGTGCCCGTGGGCGCCGGGCTCGGCCCAACCGGGAATGAAACGCGGGTGGAGGGCCTACCCACGGAAGTCTTCGCCCACACCATGCGCGCCGAAGAAATGGCAAAAGCACTTGCTTGGGCGGAGGGAGAGGGCCAGATTCCGGACCAACCGGCGCAACGAGTGGTGGTTTTGGGGCCATCCACCGTGGATGCACTGTTTTTGTTAGGGGTTGGCGGGCGCATCGTTGGGGTCAGTGATTACTGCATTCACGAAGGAGCGGCTGAAATTCCGCGGGTGGGTGGGCTGCAAAATGCCAATTTGGAGCGGATAGCTGCTTTGCGGCCGGACCTTATTCTGGTGCAAGGGCAAAATCAGCGACTTCAAGAGTTGGCCAAGCAACTCGGAATCGGATTCGTGGAGACCCACGGCGACACCGTGTCGGATTGGGACCGGACTATTCTGCAATTGGGCGTGCAATTTCATCTTGTTGAAACTGCTTTGGAAAAAACCGCCGACCTTTGGGAACCTCTGACCCAATGTGTCATAGCCGTGGAAGAAAAGAAACAACGCGGTGAATACCAAGAGCTCACCTGCCTGCTGGTCATCGGCCGCCAAGCGGATGCGGTGGCTGGGTTGACCATTGCCGGCCGAGATTCCTTTTTGGGCTTTGCGCTCAAGTGCGCTGGGGGGATTTTGGTGCCGGATGCGGACTACACTCGCCATTGGTATGACTTGGCCGAAGAGGCGCTGATTCGGGCCGCGCCCCAAATCATCTTCGAATGTGGCCCGATTCCCACCACCACTGGCACCACTCCGCTGGAACTTTGGCAAAAAGCCTTTCCGGAATTGCCGGCGGTGAAAAATGGCCGCGTCTATGCACTGACCGACCCCAGCGTCACCATTCCGGGGCCGCGGATGGTGGAAACCGCCAAGCTATTTCAAAAATGCTTGTTCGACCAGCTCACAAAATGAATGTCCAAACAGAAGGTGGACTTCTTGGATGCGAGGGGTGTCGTCGGCGGGGGCGATAAAGGCAACATCACTTAAAGGGGCCAGCTTGCCGCCGTCACGGCCGGTAACACCAACCACTTTGGCGCCGATGTTTTTTGCTTCTTCGGCGGCCCTCAGAATATTGGCCGAATTTCCGCTAGTGGAAATGGCCACCAGCACATCGCCAGGTTTTAAATGCGCACGGACTTGGCGTTGAAATACTTCTTCAGCCGGGAAATCATTGCCCAGCGCGGTCATGACGCTGGAATTCACGGTCAGGGCGTGGGCATTCAACGGCGCGTGGTCCTCTAAGTAACGGCCGACCAATTCTGCCGCCCAGTGCTGGGCATCCGCGGCACTCCCGCCATTGCCAACAAAATAAACTCCACCGCCGCCCAAAAGAGCCGCCACCGCCATGGCCGCGGATTGCTCCACCGCGGCGAGGAAGTCCTCCCCCAACGAAGCGTAAGCAGCTTGGGCCTCACTCAGTCGTTGGCGAATTCGGTCGTGCGCAGTTTCAGACATGACGCCAAAGGATACCAAGCCGATAATGGCGCCATGAGTTTGGTAGCAAGCGCCCTCACCGTGGGTTACGAAGACCGAGTGATCTTGGAAAAACTAGATTTCCAAGTCACCGCTGGGGAATTCTCCTGTTTGCTTGGTCCAAACGGCGCCGGAAAATCCACTTTGGTGCGTGCCTTGGCAGGGACCCTTCCTGTCACTGGTGGCGAAGTTTGCTTAGGTGGTGAGGCTCTTCACTCCTTAAGCCCACGCCAACGGGCCCAACGGATTGGTTATTTACCCCAGGAAATTCACCCGTCGTTTTCCCTCACCGTGCGAGAGTCGGTGGATTTAGGCGCTCGGGTGGCCGGCCGAAAGGTGGCCGTGGAAAGCAAGCTTGACGAAAGGGCGGGCCGAAGCGGTGCGGTGGCGGAGGCTTTGCAGCAAGTGGACGCCGAGGACCTGGCAGAACGGCGGTTGGATGAACTTTCGGGCGGAGAGCGCCGACGAGTTTTGTTGGCCGGGGTTTTGGCTCAGCAACCCCAATTTTTGCTCTTGGATGAACCCGCTTCGATGTTGGACCTTGGTCATCAAGCAGAATTGTTTAATTTGATGCGGCGGCTGTCTCGTCAGGGATTGGGCGTGTTGTGCGTCACCCATGACCTTAATTTGGCCGGGCGTTTTGCCGACCGATTGCATCTGTTGGGAGGGCCCAGCCAGCTCCAATCCGGCACGCCGACCGAAATCCTGAGCGACTCGGTGATTCGCAACACCTTTGGGCCGCATTTTCAGCTCATCGAAACTCCTGATGGCCCCCCTGCGGTACTTCCCGCTGCGTACCAAAGTTTAGGGGAAAGTTTAGCGGGCGAGAAGGGGGGCCGGCACGGCCCGCGCCGCCGCTAAACTTTCCCCTAAACTTTGGTACGCAGCGGAAATCTCATTCTCTTCCTGGCGATAGGCTCCCTAGCCGCCGCCATGCTGGGCTTGGCTTTTGGCTCAGAGAGCATTGACACCTGGAGCGCCATCAAAACTTGGACAAGCCAGCCGCGAGAAAACTGGAATAGTGATGCCCATATTCTGGCCCTGAGAGTCCCCCGCGTAGCCCTGGCTTGGCTAGCCGGTGGCGCCCTGGCGGTTTCCGGCGCAGTACTTCAAACCTTACTCAGAAACGGGCTCGCCACCCCCTTCACTTTGGGCATCGCTTCCGCCGGCTCCTTCGGCGCCTTTCTATGGCTAGCCTTCCCAGCGCTGGGTAGCACTTGGCTGGGCGCCACTTTCCTCGGCCCTCGGCTGGGCGCCTTTATTTTTGCGCTCGGCGGACTCGCCTTGGTGCTGGCCACCGCCCGCCGGTCTCGCCACGCCGACGGCTTACTCCTCGCCGGCATCACCCTGAGTTTTTTATTCGCCGCCGGCACCATGTTGGTCCGCCACCTCGCCGCCCCCTTCCAACTTGCCGCCATGGACCGATGGCTGATGGGTTCCTTAGATGTAGTCACTATCGACGCCGCCATCGCACCCCTGCCCTGGCTGGTAGTTGGAATTTTCCTGGTTGCCCGCCGCGCCTCCGCCCTCGACCAACTCGCTTTGGACGAAGAAATGGCCCAAGCCCGTGGCGTTAACGTGCCCAAAGTGCGCCGCGAAATGCTGCTTGGCGCGGGTCTTTTAACGGCCGCCATCGTCGCCCGCACCGGCCCGATTGGTTTCGTCGGATTGCTCGTCCCCCACGCCATTCGCCCCTTCACCGGCGCACGCCACGCTCATTTACTCGCAGGGTGTTGGTTTGCTGGCGGCGGTTTCCTCATTCTTGCCGACCTCGCCGCCCGCACCCTACAAATTACCGGCCGCCATTCTGAGCTACCGGTCGGCATCCTCACCGCCCTCATCGGCGGCCCCATTTTCTTACGGCTTCTTTTCCGCCGACCTTAAGAATTCTGCGAAAATACCTGGATGTCCCAACCCGACCAGATCTCAATTCAGCACATTTTGGTTTCTTTCGACGAGACCCAAGCGAAAGCAAAGCGCACCAAAGCTGAGGCCGAAGCCCTCGCCGCTGAGCTCCTGGAAAAAGCCCAAACTGCTGACGACTTTTCGGCCATGGTCCACGAGCATTCGGATGATCCTATTCAACCAGATGACCCCCAGCCCGGCGTCTACAACTTGCTCAACCACGACGTCAAAGGTCAAAACTTTCAAGAGTTCATGATGACCCTCAACGCCCGCGCCGGCGAAAAAGAGCAAGAGCTGGTCACCAAAATGGAGGCCGGCCAAATAGACCAAGCCGCTTTGGAATCCACGATGAACACTTTCATTGAGGAACTCCGCGCGGAAGCCGACCGGTTTGCCCCCAGCCTTCCCCACCCCCGCTCGGCCATGGTCTCGGCCTTTGGCGATGTCGGCTTTGACCTTGCGGTAGGTGAAATTGGCTTAGCCACGTTTGACGCCGACGACTCCCCGTTTGGCTGGCACATTATTAAGCGCCTCGCTTAACGCAACTCGCTAAACGCTTTGCTTAAGCCACCGCAAAAACCAAGAAGGGTTAATATGGCGCTAGTGGACCCGGACTTCCTCAAAATTCTGTGCTGCCCAGTCAGCCGTAAACCGCTACGCCTAGACGGGAACTGGCTGATATCTACCGACGAAAAAACACGGTTGCGCTATCCAATCCGTGACGGCATCCCAGTACTCATGGAAAACGAAAGCGAAGAAATGGACGTGAGTTCCTGGGAAACAATCATGAAAAAAACTTCTCATGAGTGAAACTATTTTTTCAAAAATTGCCGCTGGCGAAATTCCCGCCGACATCATCTATGAAGATGAGCTAGCGGTTGCCTTTCGGGACATAGACCCCAAAGCACCGGCCCACATTTTGGTCATACCGCGTCAACCCATCACTTCTTTGGCCAGCGCGGACCCCGCCGACCAGGCGCTCCTCGGTCATTGCCTCCAAGTTTGCGCCAAAGTCGCCAAACAAGAGGGCGTGGAAGAAAGTGGCTACCGAGTGGTGACCAACATCGGCAAAGACGGTGGCCAAAGTGTTTTCCATCTTCACTTCCATGTCTTAGGCGGCCGCACATTGAAGTGGCCCCCCGGTTAAACCATGGCCGACCTCATTGTTTTAGGCGCTGGCGCCGCCGGACTTTCCGCCGCTCACTTTGCACGCAAAGCCGGCCTGAAAGTGGAAATATTTGAAGCCTCTGCCCACCCCGGCGGACGCATGCAAACCACCCGCGAAAAAGGCTTCACCGTGGAACATGGGCCACTGGGTTGGTTGGACGGCGAGGAAGCATTAGAAGAAATCTGTGCGGATTTACATCTCAATATCATTCGTTCTAAAGTAGCCGACACCCACCGCTACATCCAACACGCAGGAAAACTATTTCCTTTGCCACAAGGTCCCGCCGCATTCGCTACTTCTAAACTGCTCAATTGGAAAGAAAAGTTGCGTTTCCTTTCAGAGCCTATGGCCGACCTCCCCGCCGACGGCGCGAAGGAAACGGTTAGGGATTTCGCCAACCGCCGATTCGGCAATGGCTTTGAAAAGAAAATTGTTCGGCCCCTCATTGCTGGGCTATTCGCCGCCAAATCAAAAGAGATTTCAATGCCGGCCATGTTCCCCGGCATCATCGCCGCCGAAGCCAAACATGGCTCTTTAACTAAAAGTTATCGCCGCTGGGCAATGGAGGCGGCGGTCCCTATTTGCACCGTTGCCGGTGGCCTTGGGACTTTAGCCCATGCCTTGGCCGCCACTCATGGAGACCTATGTCATGTTGATTCCCCAGTAGACACCGCCCTTTTTGAGGAGGGGTGGTGGTACATCTTTCACCAAGGCACCCAGCTTGCCCGCGCGCGCAAACTCCTCGTGGCTCTCCCTCCGTCAGCCATGGCTATGGTGCTCCGAGACTATCTGGGGGAATTACGCAAATCAGTCGATGAGCTTGCTGCCCCGAATTTAGTTTCGGTGTCTATGGCTTTTTCAAAATCAAACGTCCAAGACGCCTGCGCAGGATTTGGCTATATGGCCGACCGCAAACATCGGTCTCCTCTCTTAAGCGTCCAATTTATGCATGCTATTTTTCCAGATTCCGCACCCAACGACCAAGTGCTATTGCGGTGCATGCTGGGCGGCACCCCGGCTCCTGATTTCGGCAAAAATTCCGATTCCGAATGTCTAGAGAGAACATTACAAGAAATTGAACCAGCATTGGGCATTAAAGGAATCCCAACCGCCTCTTGGGTAACCAAACACGCCGGAGGTGTTCCTGTCTATCGCCCTGGTCATCACTCTCTAGTAAGAAAGCTGTCCGACAAACTGGCTCACTATGAAAACCTATCCTTTGCCGGTGACGCTTTCTTCGGCATCGGCCTTAACGCCGCTTTCGCCCACGGCAAAAAATGGGGTGCAACCCTACCTTCCCCTGCCTGAAAAAGGCGGAACCCTTAAAGTAGTTGCATGGCACCTGAAAAGGAGTCCCTCGCCCGCACCATCGTGGAATTTAACGCCGCCTGTGACGGCGACAAGGAGGCTGCCAACCGCCTGTGGGACCGTTATTACGAAAAATTAATCCCCGCCGTTCGCATTCGGCTTGGCCAAAAACTGCGCGGAAAGATTGAAACCATGGACGTGGTGCAAAGCGTATTTTACGAAGCGGTCCGCGGTGCCAAAACTAAAGAATTTGAGTCCGAAGGCCACTTCCGCGCTTGGCTCAACCGCTTGGTGGAAAACCGCATTCGCAAAGAAGCTCGTTACTTCAATCGTCAAAAACGTGACTTTAACAAAGAAGAAGCCTTGATGCATTCCCGTGGCGAAGAACAGCAGCCCGACAAAACTCTAGGCCCACGGCCAGTCAGCATTGTGGAGCACTTTGATGAACTCGCACGCATGGAAAAGGCTCTAGAGAAAGTTCCCGAAGACACTCGGGAGGTGTTGGTCATGCGTTATTTCGAAGAACTTACTTACCAAGAAATTGGTGAGCGGATTGAGAAGTCAGAAGAGGCCACCCGGAAAATCGTCAACCGCGCAGTTCAGCTACTCGCCCGCGAGATGGATTAATAATTTGCCATTTTCGGCAACTGCAACGAGATGGCCGCCTGCTCCGGCAAGTTGCAGTAACTCTTCGGCCAGCGGCCGCCTCAGCAGCCGGTCCATCGCCCGCTCCAACGGCCGCGCCCCGAACCGAGCGTCGGTCCCTTCCGCCAACAACAAATCAAAGGCGGACTCTTCAACATCCAAGACAACGCCCTGTTCCTTGGCCCTCGCTTTTAATTTGTCCAACCGGCGCTCCAAAATGAGTCGTAACTCTTTCGGCCCCAGCGGTAAAAAAGGCACCACAGCATCAAGTCGGTTGACAAATTCCGGCCGCATGCGCAGACAAAGAGCGGCACGCAACTCGGCTTCGTCGGGAGTCCCCGAGGAGTTAGCCGGTTCTTCAACTTCGCCGCTACGACCAAACCCTATCAAGGAAGGACCTTCAGCGGTTTCTTGTAATAAGTTGCTCGTTAAAATCAAAATAGCGTTGCGCATGTCGGCCATTCGGCCACTGGAGGATTGCAAACGGCCTTCGTCGAAAACCGGCAAGAGCACATCAAAAACATCTGCATGTGCTTTTTCAATTTCATCAAACAAAATCACCGTGTATGGAGATTTGCGTACCGCCTGAATGAGCACCCCATCTTCTCCATGGCCGACATAGCCGGGGGGGGCACCGGTCAACCGCGCCACCGAATGAGCTTCGGTAAATTCGGTCATGTCCAAACGCACCAGCTGGTCTTCAGAACCAAACACCTCCTTGGCCAAAGCCTTGGCGAGCTCAGTTTTCCCAACTCCAGTGGGTCCGGCAAATAACAAAACCGCCAGCGGCCGATTGGGGTCAGCAATACCCGCCCGCCCAGCCCGCACCGCACCGGCCGCAGCCAACACCGCCGCCTCTTGACCAATCACCGTGTTGCGAAGAGCATCCTCTAAGCCAAGCAGACGCTGGGCTTCATCCCCACCGACCCGCTCCAAAGGAATTCCGGTCCAACGAGAAACCGTTCGGCAGATTTCTGCTTCGCTCAGCACTTTGGGGCCGGCGGTGTCGGCAAGGTCAGAGTTTTCGGAAAAATCTCCGGCAAAGCCCTCCAATAATGAGGTGGCGCAAGCTTGGTCTATGGCGTCGATTGCTTTGTCCGGCAAGCGGCGGTCAGGAACATAACGCACCGTCAAGGTGACCGCCGCGTCCATGGCCTCTTCACTCAGTGGAATGCCGTGAAACTCCTCAAAGGAATCTTGCAGTCCGCGCAGCACTCTGCCGGTGTCAGCTTCAGAAAGTTCCTCAAGCCGTACCGCATCAAAACACCGCGCCAAGCCGGAATCACTGCTTTGCAATTTTTCCCAGCCCTCGGTGGAAATCGCCCCGACCATCCGCATGTCTTCGTTGGCCAATGCCGATTTCAGTAAACCCCCAAGCTCCCCGCCAGCTCCAGGAGCCAATAACTGGTGGAAGTCGTCCAGGAACAAAACTACGTTGCCGGCCGCCGATGCTTCGCTTAGTACCGCTTGGAAACGTTCTTCCAATTCCCCACGCATTTGGGTTCCAGCCACTAAAGCCGGAATGGAAAGTTCAACCAAGCGCATTCCTTGCAGTGGACCCAATGATTTCCTGCTGGTCATCAGCGCCGCCAAACCGCGCACGGTTGCGGTTTTGCCCACCCCGGGGTCACCCACCACCAAAGCATTACTCTTTTGGCGGCGCGACAAAACCCCGGCAATTTCTAAAACGGCCGCGTCGCGACCAATGACCGGGTCCAACTCTCCAGCTTGAGAGGCGGAAGTTAAATCGCGGCCGAAACCAGCCAACATGGGGCTTTCTTCTCCGCCACCAAAGGCCGGCAGTTGTTTTTCGTCGGCGGGCAATTCACCCGCCATCAGCCGCCGGGCTTGGTCTAACAAAACTTTTGCCGACGGAATCTCTTCGCCTTGCAAGGCGGTCAAAGCCCGTGCCGGAACCGAACGTTCCTCTTCCAAAGTCGCCACCAGGAGGTGGATGGGTTCTACCGATTGTGCACCGCGTTGGGCGGCCACCAAACCAGCCGCCGCCTGAACGCGGGTAACGCGTGGCGTGAACACCACCTCACCTGAGCCCTCAACAGGGGCTTCTTGCTGCAACAAACCTCGCAAAGTATTGACAAAACGGTCTTGGTTCAATTGGCCGCGCGCACAAACCGCTTGAATTTCCGGCCCACCCGCGCGCAGCAATCCTAAAAATAAATGCTCCACCCCGAAGTACCCGGACTTCAACTTATACATTTCTTCGGCCGACGCATTGAAAACCTGATAGGCGGCTGGCGAAAGTTCACTTAAATCCACTAGGCACCTCCTCGTTCTGGCAATACTTCTATCAAGGTTCTCCCCACGGTAAATTGCACGCCGGGTGCCACCGGAATTTTTCCCCGAAGCGGCTCCTTGCCAATAAAAGTACCATTGGTTGAGCTCAAATCTTCCAACCAAATCAACCCTTGCTCTAAATACAAACGTGCATGCCGACCAGAAACCCTTGAGTCCAGTTCCAAAATCAAATCGGCTTCCGTGGTACGGCCCAAAATAATCTCCTTTCGTGCAGAAAAATGGGTCAGTCCGTCCATAGGGCCAGTCAAAACTTCCACCCGCAATAAAATCTCTTCGCCACGTAGCGCTTTTTCTGGGGATTCCAATGGACGGCTAGCCGGATCCACGACTGTTTTTGCAGTTTGAATCGCGGGCCAAATCGGCAGCGGCTGTGGGGTTAAGTCAGGTTGTTCTCGCAAGGAATTAAGGGGCCGGTGGCTCTTCCTCTTGGGGAACCAACAAGCCAGCACATGCGGCAAATCCATGTATGAAGGGGCGACCGCCGCACGGGCCTATTTCCCCGGCAGCAAACATACCGGAAACGGGTAAATCCGGAAAGTGGCGGTGAACCATGCTGATGTCATGGTCAGCCCGACCAAACAGAGGAATGCCACGTCCAGCGCAAGAAAACAAAAGCGCGCCAGCGGGGTCAGGGTGAAAACTGGCGGCCAAGTTCAGCATTTGGTCCAAATCCTGAGAAGCGGCGGCACCGTCACGGGCGTGAAATTGCAACACCATGCCTTCGCGCACAAAATCAGCCACCGCCATGGAACCTTGGTCGCCATCCATTCCCATAATGCCGCGTACCCGAAAACTTCCCGCACCTCCTTCATTTTGCACCCCGGCCTCATGTAGACCCACGTGCGGTGCTTGTGAAAAAGCACGTCGCTCTTCTTCGGCAAGGCAACCTAAAGTGTCATGCAAAACTGAAAACGCTGGCTCCCCATCCAGTTCCAGCACCACATTTTTTTTGCTGCGGGTCACCGTCCAAGTTTCCCCTATGGGATAACACCCTTGCGAAACCAGGGGTTGCAACCGCGCTGCGCCATCCATGACAAAACCAACGGCGCCGGTTTCCACCAAATCCTCCCCCTCCATCAGGATGTTGCCGCCGTCTCGATTGGCACCGCTGGCAAGCCCGCCCAACAAGGTGGGATAATGGTCTCCATTCCTTAACGAAGCAAGGAACGGGTCCACCGGAAAACTGAACGGGTCCGCTAATAAAACCGCGCTAGCTTCCGGGCCGACGTCGGGCCAACCGCGAACAAAGCCGCCTTCCCCTGATTCCGACAAAGAAAGTTGAAAGGATTGCACACGGGCACCGGGCACCCGGGCCGCCCAAATCGAGAGGGCTGGGCCAACTTGGTGCTCTCCGCCACCGCCGATACAACCTGAGGACGAGCATCCCACTAAGGCGTCCGGGCCTAAACGCCCCTGCAACTCTCTCAGCAGGGCGCCGGCATTTTCCTTGTGGTGCGGTGAAAAAAATACCACCGCCAAGTCCGGGTTAGGGCCGACCACGGGTAGCAACTGCTCCACTGCTTCAGCAGCAGCAAAAGCAGTGTCTTCCTGAGCCGAAAATCCTTCGGCGGCAGTCAAGGACCCGGGAATACCCATCTCCGAAAGTTTAGGTTGACCTTATTGAATCACCAAGGCCAATGCGTTGGAGCTGCCTTCAGGTCCATAAATATTGCCCGCCCACGCCTGCAGCCACAATGTTCTACCGATTAAAGAGTTCGGCACCAAACCGGAAAAGGAGGCCGAGCCTTGCGCGTCGGCGGTCACCGAACCCAGGTCATACAAGGGACTGGCAATGTCTAAGCCTATATTGGGGCCTAAGGTGGTCCATCCCCAACCACTCAAGGATGCCAGGAAAAAAATGGTGGAGTGGGAAAAAGCCCCATCTAGGCGGATGGTGCCCGTTTGGCCACCGACAAGAGCACCCTCAGCTTGCAAAACCAAGAACACCGGAGAATGCTGGGTACCCACCCAACCCACCCCTTGCGAACCCGAAGCACCCACCACAAAATCGGGGCGAGCGTCGCCGTTGACGTCCTGGGCGGGGCAAACCGAAGAACCAAAATATTCGCCTGGTGCCGAGCCAGAGCGTTCAAGCAGGGGCCGACCACTGCGGCCTGACATGGCCCATATTTTCCCTGAGGCAAGGCCAG
>Ga0066376_10003080_pt1 | contig 15181 bp, 12 predicted proteins | sample Knorr_S15_td_Bot_FD_77009 | JGI IMG/M metagenome (GOLD analysis project Ga0066376, IMG submission 77009) | Marine microbial communities from Southern Atlantic Ocean transect - Knorr_S15_td_Bottom_ad_5009_LV_A | ecosystem: Environmental > Aquatic > Marine > Oceanic | place: Southern Atlantic... | reverse complement strand
TCCTCTTAGATCCTGGACCAATAGGCCAGCACGTTGGGCTGTGGCTTCAACAACATGAGACATTCGTATGGGAAGTGATGTGGGGGGTGTAGAACGCAAGAGTCTTTCAACTGCATCAATACCTATAGTTGGGCTATCGTCCTTAACCAATAACATCGCTGTAGCCCGTAGTCTCGTGACTGTTCCCTCAATTTCACGAACAGAACCCACCGCTTGGCTCGCAAGATGATCAATGGCTCCCGATGTGATGGAAATGCCATGTTGTTTCGTGAGTTTCTGGATGATATTGCATCGAGTTTCACGATCTGGTCGCTGGATTTCCGCAATCATCCCCGCAACAAGTCGATTCGCCAGTGCACGGTTGAGTTTCCGAATATGCCGTGGGTCCTCATCTGAGGCAAGGACGAGCCTCGCTCCTCGTAATCCTGCGGCATCGAGGGTGTGTAGGAGTTCCTCTTGAGTCTTGACCTTATTCGCGACGAAATGGACATCGTCGATGGCTAGAAGATCGAGGTTGCGGTACCGATTTCGGAATCTACTGAATTCACCACTTCTGGAGCTCGCGATGAATTCGTTTGTAAATTGTTCTGCTGTGACATACCGAACTTTTCCAGGTGATGTTTTATATACTCGCTGGCAAATTGCTTGGAGAAGATGTGTTTTCCCGACACCGCATGCGCCATGAATAAAGAGTGGAGATATTGCTTTTCCATCTTCATGGGTCATTTGTTTTGCAGCGGCACACGCAAGTTGATTGCACGTACCAACGATGAAGTCATCAAAACGTAATAGCTTTCTTGATGGCTTTCGTTTTACAACCTGCTGTGCGACAAATCCTGCAGGTGCTGGTTTCTCTTCTTTTGATGTTGTTTCCTGTACAGAAATGTGAACCGGAATGTCATGTCCACACGCACTCTTGGCAGCGTCTTCGATGACAGCTGAGAATCGATTCGAAATCCATCCAGCAGCGAGTGGAGTTGCAGCAAGAATATCGATGCGATCTTCGCTACACCGAACTTTAGTATTTGAGAACCACATTCGGTATGGTCGCTTTCCAATTGTGTTACTCAACTGCTCCCTGAGTTGTTGTTCAATTGAAGAAGCGAGTTGCGGGGACATGAAAGGAAATAACCCAATCCGCGTATGCGGTGAAAAATATGATGAAATAAAATGGGTCCTTCCGACGTCCGTCCCCACGGGGTGAATGTGCTGAGTCTTACTCAGGTGATTCTCGGCACTCCTCGTCCTTGAGTAGTTCGTTGAGGGTACATCATCGAGAGTTCTTTGCAAGTAGTCACTGTCGTTACGCTGTTATTTTCTTTCACTTCGCAATGCGTAACTCTAGTGTTTTACTAGATCAACGAGTTTGAAGAAAAAATGATTTTTCAGTTGTACACAATTGTCAACAATGTGTGGACAACTTCAGTACAACTTTTGAATCATCGTGCGTCGTTGATGTGTCGTATGGAAATTCCAACGAGAATACAACCCCAGTGCTGGAGTATTATCAGAATCTACAGCGAGAATGATTTTTGGAAGTCCATACGTAGCAGTCTGTTCTATCGCGAGATGCACGAGGGCATCTCCAACACCCCATCCACGTACGTTGGGTGTGCAGCCAAGATATGTAAGTTCCATACTTTCTGTTTCAGAAATTGGGTTCAACAAGAGTACGCCAACGGGCACACCTTCAAGTTCAGCGATTGTCCAAAGTTGTGGGTCATACTCTCCTTGGCTTTTATGCCCATCCACAATATCTTGGATGAGGCGAAGACCATGAATTCCAGGGCAATCCAATGAATCGACATATGTTTCAAGGAGTATGTGTTGAATTTGTTCTTCTGTAGCCATCACCATCGAGTTGAACGTGACATTGGCTTTCGCGGGGACGTGTACCGTGTCATTTGTCATTCGTTCCATATATGACAAAATGGCGAGTTCAGTGAAACCCGCTGCTTCATACGCTTGGGCAAGGAGCCGATCATCAACAGCCATCACCGTCTGTGTGAGCCGAGTTGATCCCTCGCGAAGAGTTTGAACGCCATCGAGGATGAGGTCACTCATTTGCTCGAGTTCACTTGAACTCTTTGGTGGGGTGACAAGGCACGTGGTAGTTGCACCCGCATTATGAAGTAGAAGGAGGGATGCTTCGATGGGGTCTGTGCTATGTGACAAAAATTGATAACTCTCAGGGGTTCTGGACTCTAGGGTTTGAAGCATAGCCTCCGCTCTCTTTTTGCTTCCAAGGAGGGCGGTTGCAGCTTCAAGATACCTATTCTTCTGGACAATCATCACGAAATCGTATCCTACTGCTAGAATGTCGTATTGCTAGGAGAAGCCCGCATGCGATTATTCATCATTACACTTTTACTCACCGTTGTGACCTCGATTGTACAGTCTGGATACGGGTACCCCAAGGCAACGGACCGAGCACATCGGTGGCAACTTCGCCTTGATACAGGCGATTTACGGTTTTATCGTGATCAAGATACTGGTGATGGCTATTGGATTCTGATCTACGAAGTGACGAATGAAACAAAGGAGGATCATCGCTGGATTCCACATTTTGACCTTGTCACCGACAAGGGCGAAATCATCGCAGATGGAGATGATGTCCCACGAAACATCCTCCTCACCATTTTAGACATCTTTGGTGACCCGCTCTTGAAATCTCAATCCGACGCGAGTGGTCCATTGTTGCAGGGTGAAGAAAATGCAATACGGGGACTTGCGATCTGGAAAGCCGGTCATGAGGATGTCCGAGAAATTCAAATATTTGCAGCGGGTGTGAGCGGTGATACCGCCGAAGTGGTCCACCCATTAACTGGTGAAAAGATTAAACTTCATCGTGTTCTTCAGCTCTCATGGTTTGTCAATGGTGGGGTAGATCAAATCAACCTCGACCCTCTCCCGAAACGATCTGTCAAGGATGGAACCAGTGTTCGAAAAGTTGGGACCGACCCCAGCGGCATCGGTGGAAGTAGTGGGGATAACGTGACGAGGAAGTGGATTTTTCGTTAATTCAGTGGGTTGAATCTAACCCACCAGATTGATACAATACGGGGCTCTCATGCGTATGAGACTGACGAACAAGGAGTATTGCTATGGCCCATAAAAAGAGCGGCGGCTCAACCAATAACGGACGCGATTCAAATCCTCAATATCGCGGAATAAAACTGTATAGCGGTGAAGTCGCTAAAGCTGGCTCTATTATCGTTCGCCAGTGCGGAACGAAATTCAAGGCTGGCTATATGGTTCGTCGTGGCAATGATGACACCTTGTTTGCAATTGAGCCTGGCAAGGTTCGTTTTCGAGGTCGATTTGTCGACATCATCCCGAGTGAAGCATCGGTTCCACAGTTTTCTGCTGTCAACTAATCCCCTCAACGGACACCCTGAAATCAAATGTTAGTCGATCGAGCCAGAATTTTTGTCAGGAGTGGCAAAGGCGGTAATGGATGTATGAGTTTCCGCAGGGAAAAAAATATCCCCAAAGGTGGTCCCAATGGTGGCGATGGAGGAGATGGAGGAGATGTCATACTTGTTGGGGACAGGAGCATCGATACGTTACTGTCCCAGACTCATCGTCCACATTACCGTGCAGAGCATGGGGTGCAAGGCATGGGAAGCCAAATGTATGGAGCCAATGGTGCAGATTGTGTCGTGCGTGTTCCCTTGGGTACCCTTGTCACAGATGAAGAATCTGGAGATTTACTTGTGGATATTTCTGAACACGATCAACGAGTCGTCGTTGCCAGAGGGGGGAAGGGTGGATACGGGAACGAGCACTTCAAGTCGGCAACAAATCAAACCCCACGAGAGACGACTGACGGGGAACCAATCGAAGAACACATTCTGCTGCTTGAATTAAAATTGATTGCTGACATTGGGCTTGTTGGATTACCCAACGCAGGTAAATCAACTCTGCTCTCTACAATTTCAGCAGCAAGGCCAAAGGTCGCGGACTATCCATTTACGACATTGCAACCTCACCTAGGCATTGCAGAATTGGATATCAACCGACGGTTGGTTATCGCTGACATTCCTGGATTGATTGAAGGGGCAGCGGATGGAGCAGGACTCGGTCATCGCTTTCTCAAGCACATCGAACGAACTGGGGTCTTGTTACATCTCATTGATGTCATGCCCATCGATGGCAGTGACCCTGTCACAAATTACGCGACCATCCGAAGTGAATTGCAACAGTATTCAAATGAACTTGCGAGCAAGAGAGAGATTGTCGTGCTGAATAAAATCGACTTGATTCCAGAAGAGGATCGACTGGAAACCCTGCAGGCAATCTTTGAGGAATTGCCAGTTGAAGATGCGTTGTTCTGCTCTGGAGTGAGCAAAGAGGGTGTGAGTACTGTCCTAGAGGCGTGCTATGCCCTTGTCCATGACAAAAACCAGACGTGGTTATAGCGGTAAATATGAAGACTGTGAAGAAGATTTTCACGTAGAGATTGATTGCAATGGGTTGTGTATTTGTGGTGTATATCAGTTGGGTGTGGCGGGGACGACTTTGAACAACCAACGTAGCCATCAGATGAGGGGTGGAGCCATTATCAGGAGTGGCTTGAGAGGCACGAAGAAACATTAACACGTATTCGTAGTGGTACTGAAGAAGGGAGCGAGGAATCATTTCAAATCGCTCAGGGTGAGGAACACCTCGTTATCTATTCAATTGGTTCTGATCAGGATGATGATGGTGGGAGATATCACCGAGATGCTCGTTTCAGGGAATCTGGTTCTGGTGGTTATTGGGTCATCTGACCATCGCAATAGTACACTGTACCCATGTCAATAGGAATTTCTGCCAAACAGTTACAGCAGTGGCACGATATCGCACTGCCTTACGACGAGTATCTAGCAGTAACGCCAGAGAAGGCGGTTCCTTGGAGAGAGAATGACGCAAGAAGCAAACTTTCAGAAGCGCAACAAGGCTTGCTTGCAGGTTTCACTCGTGAGATGAAGGTCCTCGTGGTATCCGGTGTCTGGTGTGGCGATTGTTCATCTCAAGGACCAATGCTTGCAGCGATTGCAGCAGCATCCCCACAGATTGACCTTCGTTGGCTCGACCGCGATGACGCAACTACATTGTCTGCTCATGTTGCCATCAATCAAGGACACCGCGTCCCGACAGTGCTCTTTATGGCTGAAGATTATGAAGCGGTCAGTGTGTATGGCGATCGAACGCTCACTCGGTATCGAGCCATGGCAGCCCGACAACTCGGGGCATCGTGCGTAATTCCAGGTTCCTCGATTCCAGAAGATGAATTTGCAAACACGTTGCAAGATTGGCTTGATGAATTTGAGCGTGTGCAGTTGTTGCTTCGACTCAGTGCTAGGCTTCGTCAGAAGCACGGCGATTGAGGTCTCGCAAGCATTCAAATGCATCCATGGGGGACATTGATTCAAGGTCGAGTGTTTTGAGTTCTTCAAGCATGGGGCTAGGTAAATACTCAGTAAACAAATTCATCTGCGGTGCTGCTTGGTGGTGTGAACTTTCTTCACTTGCCTGTTGTGTATGGACCGTGAGAGTTTCAAGAAGTTCATGTGCTCGGGACACAACATCAGCGGGTACGCCTGCTATTTTTGCAACGTGAATGCCGTAACTGCGGTCAGTACGACCCTCTTTGATGCCGTACAAAAACACAATGTCATCCTGCCATTCCCGAACGGTGACATGTAAGTTGATGATTGCATCGTCATGATCCGCAAGTGTCGTGAGTTCATGGTAATGCGTGGCAAACAACGTTCTGCACCCTCGCAACGCAAGTTGTTCCGCAATCGCCCATGCGAGCGATAAGCCATCGAGGGTAGATGTTCCTCGCCCAATTTCATCGAGAATCACCAAACTTTTCTCGGTCGCATTGTTCAGAATATTCGCGGTTTCCACCATCTCAACCATAAAGGTCGATTGCCCGCTGTGTAATTCATCACTTGCTCCGACCCTTGTAAAAATTCGATCAACCATGCCAATCGTCGCACTCTTGGCTGGAACAAAACTGCCAGTGTGCGCAAGAAGAGTAATCAGTGCAACTTGTCGAATGTATGTGGATTTGCCAGCCATGTTTGGACCAGTAATGAGTGCAAGAGATTCATCTTTCAACGTGCAATCATTGGGTATGAATTTGTCTAGCAGTAATCTGTCAAGAACCGGATGCCGACCATCCTTGATTTCAATGATTGGTTCATCAACGAGCGTTGGTTTGACATAGCCAAATAATCGAGCGGTGTCAGCAAAAGATGCGAGGGTATCAAGGGTCGCCACAACATCAGCAAATGCAGCAATTGATGTGATGTGGGATGCAATCTTCGAACACAACGATGCGAATAATTCGTGTTCACGGGTGATTGCTTTCGATTCTGCACTGAGCACATTGTTTTCAAATTCTTTGAGTTCAGGTGTGATATATCGCTCCGCATTTTTCAATGTTTGTTTTCGGGTAAACGAATCCGGCACATGCTTTGATTGTGCGTGCGTGACTTCGATGTAATACCCAAAGACTTTGTTAAACCCAACCTTGAGGGTGCTGATTCCAGTTTCCTGGGTCAGGTTGGCTTGGTATTGAGCGAGCCATATTCCTGCATCCCGTTGCAATATCCTCGCTTCGTCGAGTTGTGTGTCGATGCCATCTCTGAACAAACCGCCTTCTCGCATATGCGCTGGTGGAGCTTCGATACATTGGTCCAAAATGGTAGAGGCGAGCGGTACGAGATGGCTCGATAGCGTCTCAATAGAATCTTTGATGTGGCATACTGCTGGTGCATCAAGCGTATTGGCGAGTTCTTCGCAAACTTCAATCGAGGTACCCAATGCAACAATATCTCTTGGAGTGACACGACCCATCGAGACGCGGCCAACGATTCGTGCAATATCTTGTATTCGATCAAGCGTCCCCTGCACGGTATTGAACATCTCAATATCGTCAAGAAATGCGCTGACGACATGTTGCCGTTGTTCGATGGCATGCTGATGTGCGAGAGGTTCACAGAGCCATTGCCGAAGCAACCGTTTACCCATTGCAGTCCGACATCGTTGCAATACCCAAAGCAGGGAACCTTCGTTGCTGTTTCCGCGGATTGTTTGTTCGATTTCTAAACTTCGAAGAGTCGTTGCATCAAGCGAAACAAAGGAAGTCTCGTTTTTGATGATAGGGGGGCGGAGATGAGTCAGCCCTGTTTCGCTTGCTTGAGTTTGTTGAAGATATGCGAGTAATGCACCGGCAACTCCGATGCGTGCATCGTTTTTTTCTAACCCAAAACCCTCAACTGTAGTCACGCCGAATTGCTTGCACAGATTGGTCCTGCCCTCCTCGAGTGCAAACATCCATGTTGGGCGTGATGTGATTGCAATACCACAACGCGTTGCATGTTGTTGGGTAACCTCGTCATCTTCTGGGATGATTGCTTCTGATAAACCAAGTCGTTCAAGCGTGTCGCTGAGTCGACCAAGAACGCATTGATGTAACTCGAAAGTGCCTGTTGACAATTCAGTCAATGCAATCGAAACGTAATCGCCATCGCTTCGAAGAGCCCCAAGCAAATTCGCCTTTGTTTCATCGAGTAAAAACTCATCGACGAGCGTTCCTGGAGTCACAACCCTTGTTACACCGCGTTTGACAACCCCTTTGGCTTGGGAAGGGTCTTCAAGTTGTTCGCATACAGCAACCCGAAAACCATGCGTCACCATGCGTCGCATGTATCCTTCGACTGCATGGTGGGGGACACCGGCCATATCAAGACCATTGCCACGTTGCGTCAGCGTTAACCCAATCGCTTTGGAAACGACTCTCGCGTCTTCATCAAACATCTCATAGAAATCACCCATGCGAAAGAAAAGTACACACTCAGGGTGTGCTTCTTTCATCTTGCGATACTGTTGCATCGCCGGTGTAGACCATGGATTGTTCGGGGTCTTGCTCTTCTTCTTACCCGCCGTTGCCTGCGTCATGTTCACATTCTACACAAACGCAAAATATGACGGAGAAACCTTGATTTTCGTATAATTGCACATTGAAACTATTCATGCTCTACCTATTCTGTATTTCGATTGCTGTGGCGTCCCTTCTTGGAGGTGTTGTGCCATTGCTGATTAAACCAACCCACCGGCGAATGCAACTCGCGATGAGTTTTATTGCGGGGGTGATGGCGGGTGTAGCCGTGCTGGACATATTGCCCGAGGCTTTGGAATTTGGCGAGACAAAGGAAGTACTGCTATGGCTCCTTGCTGGATTCCTTACCATTTTTCTAGTAGAGCGGTTCCTTCCCTCGCATTGTCATGATGTAGCACAGGACAATGCCGAACAAACTTGTGGTCATGAACACCAACTGACATGGATTGGAACTTGTGGCGGATTGACCTTGCACAGTCTACTTGCAGGCATCGCCCTCGCAGCCGCGTGGGGGGCAGGTGGTATGGGTGTTGCACTTGGCGTTTTTGTTGCCATTGTGCTCCACAAACCATTTGATGGCTTGACCTTGATTGCAATGATGCGAATTGCAAAGATTCATCCAACCAAAACGCACATTGCAAACGTATTGTTTTCCTTGAGCGTACCACTGGGTGTCATCATGTTTCAATTTGGTGGGGATCTTGGTGATGGCACCATTGCTGCTGCCCTTGCATTTTCAGCGGGCATGTTTCTCTGTATTTCTCTGTGCGATCTTCTCCCAGAATTACAATTTCATGGACATGATAAAATTGCCTTGACTCTTGCCTTGCTCCTTGGCCTCGGTGCCGCGTGGGGGGTTTCACAACTTCATCATGACGACCATACAGAAACCATACTACAAGTGACTATTTATGACGCAGACAACACCCAACTATAAAAAGACGCTTCAACTACCCAAAACGTCCTTTCCAATGCGAGGCAATCTCTCGCAGAATGAGCCCCAGTCTGTCAAACGTTGGGACAAGGAACAGTTGTATCAATCGGTACAGGAAGCACGCAGCGGGAGCACCGCATTTGTGTTTCATGATGGACCCCCATATGCAAATGGGTCGATTCACGTGGGACATTTACTGAATAAAGTACTCAAAGATTTTGTCGTACGCTCTCAAACGATGCAGGGCAAGCACTGTCCGTACACTCCAGGTTGGGATTGTCATGGACTTCCCATTGAACACCGTGTGATGACCGAACTGACTGAGAGTGGCAAGATTGAAAAAATCAATGCACTTGATGATGCTACGAGACGCATCGTGATTCGAAGGGCGTGCCAAACATACGCTCAAAAATATGTGAAGTTACAGACGGGTCAAATGCAACGGTTGTTGACGCTTGCCGATTATGACAATCCATATCTCACGATGAATCCGCAATATGAATCGGCAGTTCTAGAAGTATTTGCAACCATGGTCGACAAGGGGCTTGTCTACCGTCAACTCAAACCGGTGCACTGGTCAATTGCTAATGAAACTGCCCTCGCTGAAGCCGAACTGGAGTATGAAGACAGGGAAGACCCTTCAGTTTTTGTGCACTTTCCCGTTTCCGATACGAACGCAGTAGCAGAAGCATTTGGAATTTCACTGGAAGACAGACCCTCATTTTTAATATGGACGACGACGCCCTGGACGTTGATTGCAAACATGGCAATCACCGTCTCGCCACGATTTGAGTATTCACTTGTGAAACTCGGTGGCCGTGTCACGATTGTTGCAAGTGAATTGCTTGAGGCTGTCGCGAGTAAAACAGACGCAACTCCTGAAGTCCTTGCAACGGTTAAGGGTGATGAACTGGTTGGCTTGCAATATCAACACACACTCTGCGACCGAAGATGTCCAATCATCAGCGGCGACCATGTCACACTTGAAGATGGCACAGGTCTTGTGCACACAGCGCCAGGTCACGGTACAGATGACTATATCGTTGGGCTTGCAAACGGGTTAGAAATTTACTGTCCAGTTCAAGCAGATGGCACATATGACGATAGTGTTCCAGAATTCTTATCTGGCTTATCCGTCTGGGATGCAAACGATGTGGTGATTGAACATCTTTCATCACAGGGTGACATGTATCACATGTCGATGTACACCCACAGTTACCCGCATAATGGTCGCAGTAAAACACCTGTTATTTTTCGGTCGACAGAACAATGGTTCATTGCAGTCGATAGCGACGTGGATGGCACGACCCTTCGAAATAGAGCGTTGGAAGCAACCGCAAACGACATCGATTTTTATCCGCCTCGTTCGCAAAACAGAATGCGGGGGATGATTGAATCAAGACCAGACTGGTGTTTGTCTCGTCAACGAGCATGGGGTTTACCAATTCCAGCATTCCAAGACAGTGATGGCAACATCATCATGACAGCAAGTTCCGTGAGAGCAATTGCTGCAATCTTTGAAACCGAGGGTTCGGATGCTTGGTTTACCAAAGAACCAGGCGAATTACTTGCAGGTTGGGACAATCCTGACGATGTAGATGTAAGTTCGCTGTCAAAATTGCACGACATCTTTGACGTTTGGTTTGAGGCAGGCTCATCATGGCACGCTGTTATGCAAAAACGAAATATCGGTTTCCCCTCCGATTTATATTGTGAAGGTGGTGATCAACACCGCGGTTGGTTCCAACTTTCCATGTTGCCATCTCTTGCGGTGATGGGTGTTTCACCATTCAAGGGTGTCATTACACATGGTTTTATGGTTGCAAAAGATGGCAAGAAGATGAGCAAGAGTGGTGGCAATGCGTTGAATGTCGACGACCTGCTCAAGGATTATGGTGCTGATGTTTGTAGATGGTGGGTTGGTTCGCTTGCCTTTGATAATGATATTAAGGTCGATATGTCCTATTTCGATATTGCAAGTGATAGTTATCGAAAAATCAGAAATACACTCCGATTTATGCTTGGCAACATTGGTGAAGAATCTACAGTCACACCACCAAAAGAATCTATTGATGGTTGGGTCCTATGCGAACTCTCAAAATTGAGTACAACAGTTGTTACAGCATTTAATGCATATGAATTTAAAACTGCTCAACAAGCACTCTACGATTTTTGTAATGACACCCTCTCATCGGTCTACCTCGCTGCAGTGAAAGACCGTTTGTATTGCGACAGCGAAGATTCTGCTCGGCGAACACAAACCACTGCGACAATGCGGATTCTTTCGGACACCTTAATTCGTTTACTTGCTCCATTTATTCCCCACACAGCAGACGAAGCTTGGCGTGCATTGCATGGAGATGATGCGAAGAGTGTTCATTTGCAGACGTTCAATAGCACATCCTATGCGTGTGACGAGGGGTGGAAGAATGTGATGAAAGCACGGGATGTTGCGATGAAAGCACTTGAAGAAGCCAAGGAATATGGTCTTGAGAATCCACTTGACGCGGGTTTAGTCATGCCAGAACAGCTTGCATCCTTTAATCTGTGTGATCTTGCTGACATTTGTGGTGTTTCAAAGGTCTCCTTGGCAGGTGACCAAGTCACAGTCCAAGACCTACGAGAAGAGCCTCGATGTGATCGGTCTTGGAAGCGAGATGGCACAGTGAAGCAGCGAAGTGATGGTGGTATGTTGAGTGATAGGGATGCGGAAGCAGTCGGTGTCGAGTAAACTGCTTACCTATGACAGAATTTCTACCACAAATTACATACGATGATTTTGCGAAACTAGACCTGCGCGTTGTGACTGTGACGAAGGCAGAGTTGCATCCAGATGCAGACCGCCTTTTGAAATTGCAAATAGATGACGGCACTCCTCAAGGAAGACAGATTTGCGCAGGTATTAAATCGTGGTACTCACTTAAAGATTTGGAAGGGTCTCAAGTCGTCATTATTGCCAATTTGGAACCAAGAAAAATTCGTGGTGAGCTAAGCGAGGGGATGGTCATTGCAGCAACGAAACGTAACGGCGATGAGGCTGAAGATGTTGCAGTATTACGATGTGATCGCGCAATGCCCGCGGGTTCAAAAGTTAGTTGACATCGTTATCGTCTACTTCAGCAAGTTGCGCACCACGTTCAAAATTGTGACGTGCTGCAAGCGAGTCAAATGAGAAGGTGTCGCCAATCGAAGAGACTCCACCGAGTTCATCAATCGATATCAATGTTTGAAGTATGGCAGTTGTACCGCCTGTAAAATCAGAAGCGAGTTCGCTACTAGCAGGTGTAGTTCCCGTCACTCTCACAAGGACTAGTGCCATGTTTTCAGGAGATGAAACAATAAAAATCCGTTTTTCAATGGGTAGTACTGAAATTGGAATATCAAGTGGTAAATCCGTTGCTCGGTTGATGATTGCTTGAATTAATTCGGAATCGTTCAGTTGCAAAGCAGGGATGGTCGTTGCCATATCTGCAATCTGATCTCCTATTGCAATTTTTTGAATAATGGATTGCACCATGAGAGGTCGACGATTGGTCGGACCAAGAATAGAAGGTACATTTGTGTCAATCATGGAGACTGGTTGTGGCGGACTTACTTGCGAGTTGTACTTCAAAGCAACTGCGAGCATTCCGTTTTCCCGAGCGTGTTGTTCGATGCTGGTGGATTCCGTCTGAAGTGTGTCCCAATCGGCGATTCTATCCAAGTCGTGGGAGACCTGATTACGAACCTCATCTAGATTGAGTGGAGCACGGGCAGCATCAGTTCCCGTCAGTCTAAACAGAACTAAGTCGCCATTACTTGCTTCAAGGACTGGGCTTGCAATTTGCTCTTGAATGCGGAACACGCCATCGCCATCAAATTCCATTGCTGAAGAAACTAGTGTCGGGAAATCAACAGGGGTGTTACCTTGATTGACTACGACCAATGAACCAAGGACAGGAGTTTCTGTTGCTTTGGCAGTTGAATTCCACGTTGCGATTGAGCCATATTCAGGCAGGACAATGGTAAATTCATCCTGCAATGTAATCGCAAGGTCTTCTAAGGATAGTTGGAGCTTATCCCAATCATCGGGAAGCACGAGAAAACCATTTGCTTCACCTGCACCACGTCGGGGCTTTCTAAGGTGCTCTGAAGCACTACGGGCAATTTCAGCTCGTTTCTTGGTCGTGAGTTGTTCGAGATAGGCGATTGATACTTCTACTGGAATAGTGCTTGAGGAACCTACCAAAGGGAATCTCGGGTCGTTTTCGTTTCTACGCCAAAACTTTCGTTGTTCCCTTGAGGAAAACTCATCGCTTGCCCTTGCGGTTCCTGTAATGGAACTAGATGGAATGACAAGCCATTCCACTTTATACCGATCAGGTAATTGGTATCCGAATCCATGGTCGCCTTCGCCTTGGGGAGTGTTTGCCCATGCGTCAAGTTGCGTTTGCATTTCTTCTGTTGAAAATGAACCGTTATCTTTTGAAGTTGCTGGAATCACAATTGTTTCAACTGCTACGGAGGAGAAGTAATCATCTGCCGCTTTGTTGAGCCGGCGATCTGAAAATCGACCAGCAGACTGATACATTTGAACAAGTCGTTGTACACCTTGAAGATGAGCCAGAGCATCAAGAACTGTTCGTGAACCTGTTCCTGTTGAACCTGCAATGTTGAAAAGTGTTTGTTCATCAATTGCAACCGCCTGAATTGGTGGAGTTAAACCAGCAAGGTCAGCTTCTCTTGTAAGCAGGAACCAGTGTGAAGGGGACTCAATTGCCCCAATGCCTGGAATTCTCCCGCCAATTCTGTCAATGATTTGTGATTCAATGACATTTTGTTGCCACTCTTCAAACCCGACTTTTTCACCATCGCCCACTCTCGCTTGAATAGAACCAGAGTAGCCAGCGCGTTGTGCGAGTTGCTGAATGACATTTGGTGCTAGAAATGCGATGAGCAGCAACGTGCCACCAAAACCGAGAATCCAGACGCTGTATTTGCGGAGGAACTTGAACATGGAAAAGGGGTCCTTGCCATGTGATGGCGATTGACCACCATAGGCTGTTACTGATTAACGATAAAATTCAACAATGAGGTTTGTGTTGACATCAAATGGAATTTGATCTGGAGTAGGTTGGACAATAACCGTACAATTCAATTCTGAAGGATTCATCGTAATCCATTCAGAAACGATGTGCCCGGCCAAGGTTTCCATATTTGTTCGTGCTAGGTCATGAATCTTAGGTTGAAGGCTTATGACATCGCCAACTGAAACAGCAAAACTCGGTCGGTCAACTTTCTTGCCATTGACAAGAACGTGTCCATGTACAACCATTTGTCGGGCAGCCCAAATCGTTCGAACAAAACCAGCACGTCGTAGGACGTTATCTAATCGTTGTTCAAGAAGTTGAAGTAACACTTCACCCGTGTTACCACGAAGTCGACTTGCATGTGCAACGTATCGACGAAATTGTTTTTCAAGAATGTTGTAGTGGTATCGAAGTTTTTGTTTCTCTACAAGTCGAACACCATAATCCTTGAGACGTCGACCGCGAAAGCCGTGAGGTCCTGGAGGTGTGAGTTGTCGCTTTGCAGTGTGCTTTGGGATGTCCGCAATTGGAACACCGACGCGACGAGAGAGTTTGACTTTGGGTCCGAGGTAACGAGCCATACAATAATCACCAATCCTAAAAAACATCACCCTTGGTTGCAATCGACCATCGATTACAGACCGCTAAAGTAGGTGGAGAACGGCGAATTAGACCAGAAAAACAGTGATTTCGCAACCCTTGCACAACCCTTCCACCTCAATTCAACACAACGTCCGATAACCGTCTGACTCTGCGTCAATGAATTAGGTTTTGAATATTGGTGGTTTTTGGAGCGACAGGAGGCATAGTCCGAGTTTACCCAACATCTTGTCTTGTTCATGCGTTCTACAAGCACATGCCGATACGAGTGGGCGACACTTTGAATAGAGGTTTAAAATGATTGAAACCACAGTTGATTATTGGACATGTATTGATTTAGCACAAGCACTCGAACAAACGATGCGGAACGACTTATGGTCAACCGCAGAGCGAATTGCTGAAACTGCATCTCGAATCACGAAGAAACCTGAAGAGCTCGTTGCTGCAATCAAAAAATTTGATGTTCGCAAGGCAGCTCTCGACGCAGCTGAAGGTGTAACACAAACGACTTCAACGGATACGACTCATTTTTCAAAAGCAGGGTGACTCTGTCATTCTCGTGAACTGTCAAAACCAAAAAGAGTTAGCAACAAAAACTTCTAGATTCCAAAGGACTTCCAAAAATAATTAAACCAAAGGGGAAGGGTGCATCACAATACGGTGATCGTATGCTTGTTCCAT
>Ga0066376_10003079_pt1 | contig 15183 bp, 15 predicted proteins | sample Knorr_S15_td_Bot_FD_77009 | JGI IMG/M metagenome (GOLD analysis project Ga0066376, IMG submission 77009) | Marine microbial communities from Southern Atlantic Ocean transect - Knorr_S15_td_Bottom_ad_5009_LV_A | ecosystem: Environmental > Aquatic > Marine > Oceanic | place: Southern Atlantic... | reverse complement strand
GGAGCAGAGCGCGGAGAAAATCGAAAGGATGACGGATCCACTGGCCGTCCTGCCCGCCGTTTATTCCGGCTATCACATGCCCGCTCTGGGTTCCCCGGAGTTTTATGCCCTGTCGGTGCTGGGAGTCATTCTCTCTCACGGAGAATCCTCGCGGCTTCACCGAAAACTCATCTACGACAACAACTGGATCACCAGCTTTTCGGTAGGACCGAACCAATATAAGGGCCCGGAACTGTTCTTTATCTGGTTCCAGGTTCAGAGCGCCGTCGAGGTCAATCAGGTTTTAAAGGCCGTAGACCAAGAGTTGGAGAGGGTTCAAGAAGAAAAGATTCCAGCCCAGGAGATCGAGAAAGCGAAAAATCAGATCGCCTTCCGCTTTGTGGAGCAGCTGGCCAAAGTGGCGCAAATCGGAGAGCTCCTGGCCCACTACGCTCTCTTTTTGGACGATCCCAAGAGGATCAACCACGAACTGGATCGTTACCTGGCCGTTACCGAGGACGATATTCTGCAAGCCTCCCAAAAGATCTTCAAGTCACGGAATCGGACTTTGCTCTTCGTGGAACCTGGGGAAAATGGCCAATGAGGACAAAAGTCACAGGGTCTGTGGTCTGTGGTTCCCCGATCAGCAATAAGGGCTGCCCATGACGAAAAAAGCTCCGCCCCCAGGCACTGAAAAGAACATCTCTTATCCGGAAATCCCTGACCAGCAGCTCACCAACGGACTCCGAGTTCTGGTGGTTCCGGATGATCGCCTTCCCCAGATGTTTTTGACGCTGGTGTTACCCGCAGGGCGAGTTTGTAATCCGGATGACAATCTGGCTCTGGTCTCTCTGGCCGTGGAAATGGTCAAAAATGGTACGGACACCCGCTCGGCCCAGGACATTTCCGACTTCGTCGATCGGCGGGCTATTGAATACGAGAGTGAAGTCCTGATGGAGCACAGTTTCCTCTCCATGACCTTTCTTGAAGACCAGCTGGAGCCCGCGTTCGACCTTCTTACCGATATGGTTTCCAATGCAAACTTCCCCGATGAGGAGTTAGCGAAGACGAAAGTTCGGTGGAAGAGTCATCTGATTGCTCAGCGCTCACAACCCAACTTCCTGGCTAATGAATGCACCTTCAAGATCTTCTATCCCAACCATCCCTATGCCAAAGTCAGCATGACTCCCGAGCATCTGGAGAAAAGTCAGAGAGAATCGGTCCAAGAGACCTATCGATATCATTACGGTCCGGGAAACGCCCATCTTCTGATGGCCGGACCTTTGGATGAGAATCGGGCCATGGAACTGGCAAACCGTTTTCTGGGAAGCTGGTCAAACGGACAAGCACCTTCGATCAGCTATCCACGGCCAGACGACATCGAAGGACGGTTGGTCTGCCTGATCCACCGTCCCCATTCCGTCCAGTCACAGATCCTGGTGACCGGTCGGACGCTCCCTAAAGCAGATCCCGAGGCCATAGCCCTCAAGGTCACCAATCAGGTTCTGGGAGGTGGAGCGAGTGCTCGCCTCTTTCTCAACCTTCGTGAACAGAAAGGCTACACATATGGGGCCTACAGTCGACTGAAGAGCTATCGCCACGATGGCCTTTATATGGTCGGGGCTAGTGTCAAAACAGAAGTCACCCGGGCGTCGATCGAAGAAATTTTCAAGGAACTGGAAGGCCTGAGTGAGCGGCTCCCTGAAGAAAAAGAACTGGCGCGCTGTCAACAGGAACTCATCGGGAGCTTTATCCGCCAGATGGAGACCTCGGCTTCCATCGGCGTTCTGGAACTCGACCGCCGGATTCATGAACTACCGGCTGACTTTTACAAGAACTTCATTCCCGAAGTTCGGGGTGTAACGTCAGAGAAGGTAGTGGAGATAGCCAAGCGCTTTTATGATCCGGACCGAGTGGTGGTGACCGTTGTTGGGGACCGGGAGAGCGTGGAAGAGGAGCTCCGAGGAATCGGCGAACTTCGTGTTTACGATGTCCACGGCACTCCCTTATAATCGATCGAGAAGCCTATGTCGCATGAAGAGCATTACGAAAAAGGGATGGAGCTTTTTGCCGAGGATCAACTTGACCTTGCCATCGAGGAGTTAAAACAGGCCGTTGAAGCAAATCCGGAATTCGGAGATGCCTTACATGCCCTGACCATGTGCTACTACCATCACGGGGATCTCGATCAGGCGCTGGAATACGGAAAACGTTTTCGGGACCAGGAACCCTCCAACCCTCTGGCTTTCACCAGCCTCTCCATGATCTACCACGCCAAGGGGATGGTTCCGGAAGCCGAGGAGATGGGTGCCAAAGCCAAGACTGCCGAACAGTCTGACGACACCGAGCACTAATCCTCCCCAATTGAGGATTGAGGGCGGGGGCTTCTAACCTCCATTATAGGGTGCCGCTGTTGACTAGAGCCGTTGAGAAAGAAGCTCACGGCTCTCAGGAGAGCGGACGCCGGGTGCGGCCTGCTTGAAAATCAGTTTTTTCAGTTCTCCCCGATCGGAATCGAGCAATTCGCTGATCCTCTGCTGATTCACTCCAGCCACGATGATATGCCCAATCTCGGTGTTCATCTGGTCATAGATCCCCAGCGCCTTCATCCCTTCCGTTTGTTTGAGATTGTCAGCCGTGGGGCTCACATAGTGGACGGAGGTGCTCTTGTATCGGTGGATCACGAACAGGTGGAGCAGGGTTCATCAGACGCTTCTTGCGAAATTCCTCGACCAGCGTATTTTGATCACGGACTGAGAGAATGGGTTTACCCGTGCGATCGTGAATGGTGGTGAAAACGATGTCGGCAATCCGTTGGTCAGAGGAGTCCAAGACGATTAGCTTCAGCAGATCGGATCCCGCCTTGAACGGCTTCAAACAAACCCTCAGGTCTTCGGAGATCTGATAGTACCCGGCCCAGAGTTTCAGCCACCCCTCCAGGAGATTGGGCGGAACCTCGGTCTCAACCAGATGTTGCCTTTGCGTGGACCCCTTCCCCATCGCCTTGGTGGTAGCCGTTCGTCCGGAGGAGGCAGCCAGGGCGGCATCCAGCCGGGGGCCGCCGACTAGCGTCTGAGGAGTCCGGTAAGGAGAGTCAAGCAGCCGGAACTTCCGCTGTAGACGGGCCAGTGCTAACATCCCGTCCTGTCTGAGGGCCGTGGAAAATTCCTCGGCTGCCAGACCGTCGATCTGGTGCCCCCCGTAGGTGATGAAGTTGAAGACGTATCCGAGTTTCCCCAGTTCCTTGGGGAAATCGCACATCTCCTCATCTGTCATCCCCGTGGTGTCCCAGTTGAAGGAAGGGGAGAGGTTATAGGCCAGCATCTTCTCCGGGAACTCGGCCTGAATGGCATCTGCAAACTGTCGAGCATCCTCCAGGTCTGCAGTCTTGGTTTCCATCCAGAGCAGGTCGGCAAAAGGGGCCGCCGCCAGGGATTTGGCGATGGCATACTCAATCCCGCCCCGCACCTGGTAATAACCCTCGGGGGTCCGGGTCATTTCGCAATCCCAGAGGACATTGAGCCCCATGGACTGAGCCCTTTCCCCCGCCTCCTCCAACGAAACCGTTTTGGAATACTCGAGCCACTCCTCTGGGGTCAGGTCGAAGTTCGCACCTTCCTCAGCCCGCAAGGTCATCCGATTAGCCACGGCCTCTCCAAACGTCTTCAAGTCGGCCTTTGCTTCCCAGATCTGATGGAATTCTGAAACGGCGCTATTGAGCGCGGCTTCAAGACTTGAGGCCTTGTCCAGCTGGCACTGCTTGATGATGGCATCAATCAAACGAAGCGCCCCGTCTTGCTCCAGCCAGTCCAGCGCCTGCTGGTACTGGCCGTCGGAGATCCTGTAGAGGAAATGTCCCTTCACATCCTCGATTCCCTTGTCGTAAAACCGCTTCAGCACGGTCATGCATGCGATCTTGTAGGTGGGTAGTCTGGTATTCGTGGCTCCCAGGACAAAGGGGTGGTCTCGTTCGTCGCCCATGCCGTCGAGCAGGTTAGCAGCATCATCGTCGGCTTTCGAGTGGGTTCCGATCTGAAAGAGACCATCAAATTTCTGGAAGATCCGGCCATTCCCACCGCCATCATCCATGAGACCTGCGAGCGTTGTCCGTTGACCGCCGAACAGTGCCAGGTCCGGGCCGCAGAACCGACCCTGCTGCAGATCAGGGAAAGAACAAAAGAGCGAAGACTGGCCCTCAACGAACTCACAACGGAGCTGGGCAAGGAGATGGAAGAAACGAGCAAAGTCCCCACCCATCCTGGCTGAGCGAAGGGCCGGCCTCGGTTGATACCTTTATTACGATCGGCCGCTATCGTACGGAGGAACTAGGGCCAGGCACTTGCAGCTCTGGCATCGGTTCCGACTGAAACAATCTTCGAAGCGGCTTGGCCACTAACGAAGCCCAATTGACTGACTTGCTCATTCGGGCGCTATCGGTTGCCAGGCCGGTGCCGGCGTACATTTGTCGGTAAAGTTTGGACAGCAACACAAAGGCAAGCCGGGAGCGCACAGTTGGCGTGACGCGGGATCGACGCCAAATTGACGACCAGCTATAAAAACGGTCCCAGACCCCTTGGGTGTTCAGTCGGATCTCTTCGATGGACATCTCCGGATGGGCTATAAAGAGCCTCGGTCGAACCGGCCTGGGAATGAGCCAGAATCGGGTCAGAGGATGACCTTCAATACGGGTGGGATCGTTCTCCATACTTTTTTCCCAGCGCATGAAATCCACCGTTCCGGGAAATGGCGTCAAGGTCACGAACTGGGCAAAGGCTATGCCGGCATCCTGGGCCACGGTGACGGTGGTGTCGAAGGTTTCCGTGCGGTCGCTGGACAGCCCAAAAATAAATGAGCCCAGGACATGGACACCGTGTTCTGGGAAAATTCGGAGCTGACGGACCAAGTCATCGCCAGCCGCGTTGAATTCCTTGTAGACCGCCTTCAGACCTTCCGGGGTGACCGATTCAACGCCCACCAGGGCTCCCTTGATATGGGCTCGAGACATGGCGTCCAGAAATTCCGGATCGTCAGCGGCCTCCATGGTGATTTGGGTAAAAAAGCACATGTCCTTCGGCAGTCTGGACAGCCGGTCCATCAACTCAAACCTCTCCTCCCGGATGGCCTTCAACTCGGCAAGCCGCTGGGGTTGGTTTCGACTTTCGGCCAGTTCCAGATCCTTGAGCGTCACAGGATAGAAGTTGTCATCGGCCAGCGCGATGAATCGATACCCCTGGCGACGAAGGGCGACAATCTCTTCCAGGACCCGATCCACAACCGGCTGCCGGGGGCGCTGCCCGTCGGTTCGCCACACGGAACAAAAGGAGCAGTGTTTGGGACATCCGCGCACCGTTTGGACCGATGCCCACATATATCCGCGGGTCGGCAGCAAATCCCAACGCGCCGGCAGGAACTGGTCGGCCTCGATTTGCCCTCCTTCGTAGAGTCGCTGGGGACCCCCATTGGCGCAATCGGCCACCACCTTTCCCCAAACCACATCTCCATCACCTTTGACCACCGCGTGGGCGCCCCCTAACTCGTAGGCTTCCTCCGGGTAGAGGGTGGCATGAATTCCACCAAAAACGACGTAGGCTCCCTGCTCGCGAGCCTTCCGCCCGTCCTCGTAGCCGCGCAACGCATTGAGCGTATGAATCCCAATTCCCACCACGTCGCCCTTTTGAATCTGTGTGAAATCAAAGGGTTCCAGCGTTTCATCAATGGTTCTGGGATCTCCGAACTCGCTTGGTGTGGCGGCAGCCAGAACGTACAACCAGCGCGGAGTAATCACCCCGATACCAAAGGCCACGTCACTGGGATTGATCAGATAGACTTGCATCAAACGACTTCCCTTCCCGGCAGGATACTCTACGCCTCGCCTCTGCGCTTTTTTCTACACGAGAGTATCATAAGTAATGAAAGAATAGGCTATCAGGAAAGTCTCGCTTAAGCCAGGGGTGGCGCTACACACTTACAGAGCGAAGCCAACCAAACGCACAACGGTTGCACTTTTTATAACCTGAGGTGCAGACTCGCGGACGTCCTTCACCCAGAATAAACCGATAACTAATTCATTCCACTTCGCTTAGCTCCTCCTGCTCCTTAGTGGAACAGATCTTGCTGCCCAGTATCGGGGATAGCCCTGCTCGCCAAAATAAAGGATGTCTACCATACTTCCTTTCGACAGGGCTTATCCCTTAGTATCTCGTCCCATGGCTACCATGATGTTTGCTGATGGGGCTTGGGAGGGTACAAATTGAGATGGTTCATCTGGGTGCTGGCCTTCACGCCTGTGCTGGGTGCAGACACCGTCACTTTCACCGGGACCGCTACTGTTGTTGAGCAGTCCTGCGATTCTTCTTTCCAAGTCACCAGCGGCTTCAAATTGACGGTCCATCTGGATAACTCCATCTTGCCAGTGGATACCAGCCGAGATTCCGGCCTTGGCCACTACGGCGGTCTAGTCCAAAGCTGGTCCTTCAGCTGGGATGAACCTGCCCTGAGATTTTGGTCAGGCACTTTCAAGGGGACGGGTGAAGTGAATATTACCAACGATCAGGGGGGACGTGACCGGTGGCAGGTAAGAGGCGAAGTAGCGGGTGTGACCAACTTCACCCTGACTCTCCTGGATGGGGACGCAACGATCTACTCGGATGATCGCCTGCGACTCATCCCACCGGACCTCTCCGAGATTGAAGAAGACGTCCTTCAGGGCGTCTTTGAAACAAATCAGCTGACCTTTCGAATTATGAGCGGCCTCAATTCCTCACTGGCGGATAAGTTATTTCTGTCCCCGGAACTCACGAGCTGCGACTAACAGTCAGAGTACGCTCCTGGCTGCTCCTCACCAACGGTTGATCCGGCGAGCGTGATAATGAGGCTGGTTGAAAAATTGGACCGTGGGCTGTTTGAACAATCCGACCAGGAGCAAACCCGCTATAAATCCTCCGATATGAGCGAACCAGGCGACTCCGCCCCCTCCCTGGCCAAGGGTTAAGGTTCCCTGAAAGATCTGAATGACAAAGTAAAATCCCAGAACCAATCCAGCCGGGATGTACATCACCCGGATAAAGAAAACCACAAATATCAAAACCAGGACCTGTGCCCTTGGATAAAGCAAAATATACGCACCTAGAATCCCTGAAATGGCACCACTGGCACCGATGGTAGGAATCTCCGAGGATAGATCGGTGAGAAAATGGGCCATGGAAGCAGCCACGCCGGCAAGCAGGTAGAACACGATGAATCGCCCGTGGCCCATGGCGTCCTCGATATTGTTTCCGAAAATCCACAGATAGAGCATGTTGCCAACCAGATGCATGATTCCACCGTGTAGAAACATGCTGGTGAACACGCTGAGAGAGGCAGGAATGGCGACCAGGTCAGAGGGAAGAATTTGGGAACCGAAGATAACCGCGGGAATGGCACCAAACTGGTAGATAAACACTTCAGCCCCGGCGGGTCCCAGTGACAGCTGGTAGAGAAACACCAGAAAGTTCAGAACAATTAGGCCCACCGTCATCACGGGCACGATTTTGGTGGGATTGTCATCGCGAAGTGGGATCATCCCATCATCCTACGATGGAAATGGCGGGATTGGAAAGGAAACGGAAGCATCGGTTAGAATGAACCTGTTTACAAAGAAGTGACGAAGCGTTAAATTACTTCGTTCTAGTCAGTTAGGAGCCTATGAGCCGGCGTAGCTCAACGGTAGAGCGGCGCATTCGTAATGCGCGGGTAGGAGGTTCGACTCCTCTCGCCGGCTCCAGTTTTTTTCAACACTTTGAAGCGATTGTGATGAGCATCCGTCTTTGTGCCTGACTATCCTTCACCCGTTTTTCACCCGCTAGTCAACCATTCTCCACTCTTTTGCCTGGACCGAACGCACATCTTCCCAATGGAGTTCGTCTTGCCAGAGCTGAGTATAGATAGCTCCCTCGCCTCGCCAGCCCCAACGGCAAACGTTACCGTATCTATGAAAGGGAGTACTTAGTTTGAGCTTGGGGAATCGTGAAACAGGGACTGGAGCAGGCCCTTGCGAAACTTGGATTTTTCCACAAAATAGCCCCCCAGGATGGCCAAAGAAAACAGTGTTCCTTGGTCCTCTTGATCAAAATAAATCGTCCCATCCACACCGTGGTAAACCGCTCTCAGCGATTCACCCCGGATACGGTAGAACATCTCATCACCATCCCTTATTCCCCTGTCTGCGAGTGACCCATACCAGATAGGCAGGTTTTTACTAATGTGCTCATAACCTGGATTGTCTATGATACCGGCCTCGCGAACTAGCTTGGTGGTTTCGCGAGCTTCCTGAATGAAGCGTTCGAGGCGAATATCTCGCAGAAAACGGATATGTACAAACGCATCCTGGGCGTGAATTGCAGTGTCGGCAATTGAATCGGAGAATTCGGAAGGATCATCGCCGTTCTGGACGAACGATTTCACTTTTTCCGCAACCTCACTTCCGAACCGAACCTCCACGTTCAGCACATCGACCTTGAGGAACAGGAAGCTCTTTTCGTACAAGGTCGACATCCTGGCGAAAGGTCCGGTGGCCAGAGAGCCAAGGTCGAACAAAGGTTGAGGAGCCGCCATGAGCGGCACAAGCAGCACGAGTAAAGCCCCGAAAATAGATGCAGCTAAAAGAGATCTTTTCATAGCCTGCAGAAACTTGAACGCCATCATTTTATTGGGACTGCGGTTTCGTAGTCAAGTCACTCTTTGCCCAACGCGAAAACCGCTTGAACGATCCGCAGATGGATCGTCTACGTTGCGCTCGAGGATACCGGGATTGCTTTCCCAACGGCTCCGGTTTAGTATTTCGGCCGAATGAGGACAACCGATGGGATGAGTATTCCCTTTCAAAACTCCGCTGACGTTAGTTGGGGGCGATCGAATGCACGACCCGGGACTTGACGATTTACCTACCGCCGATTCCGTAACCGTCTCCACTGAAGTCGAGCTTCACGATACCGCTACGGACGGGCGGGGCGTAGGGCGACTCCCCGGGGGCAAGGTGGTGTTCGTGGAAGGAGGCATCGGCGGCGAACGGGTGACCGTCCGGCTGGAACGGGAGACTCGCAGGCTGGCAGAGGGATCCCTCGAGAGCGTGCTCAAGCGTTCGGAGATGCGTCAGGATCCCCCTTGTCCCCAGGCTGCTCGTTGTGGAAGCTGCCAGCTACAACACGTGACGCCCCAGGGCCAGCTCACGCTCAAGAGGCAGTGGTTGATCCAGACCCTCCGGCGGGTGGGAGGTTGGTCTCCGGAGCAGGTCGACCTTGCGGTCCGGCTGCTTCGGTGTCACCAGGGAAGTCCCCTGAACTATCGAGTGAGGGCCCGTTGGCATTTTGACGGTGAGACCCTCGGATTTTTCGCCAGGCGTTCCCACCAGGTCGTCTCCAGTGAACCTTGCCTTCTCCTCGCTCGCCCCTTGGAGGAGACCCACTCGAGATTGTTGGCCCAGCTCAAGGCTGATGAACTGAGCCGGTTGTATCGGAGGGCAGGTCTGGTAGACCTGCAATTCGAAGCGACCCTGCTGCGAAACCATGCCGTGGTCCTCAGCTTGAGCTCCCTGGTGTGCCGAAGGAGAAAAGAGGAGCCAGAGCTTGGCAAGAAACTGCAGCTCCTGGTCAAGGAGTGGAACGGCGCTCAGGTCGATAGCGAGGGATTTGCGGATGTGGCCCATCCGGAATGTGATCCGTTCATGGTGGGTGCCCGGGTATTCGTGCAGCCGCACTCCGAAGCCCTACCCCTGTATCGAACAGAAATCCTGGATCAGTTGCAAGGTCTGCTTCGGCAGCCGGATTTTTCATCTCTTGACCACAAAACCGAATGGACAGCATGGGATCTTTACTGTGGGGCGGGAGCACTTTCAGATCTTCCCGAGCTGGCGGCAGGCTCCGGACACCAGGTCACCACCTGGTCAGTGGATGGGGAGGCATCAGCCATCACCGCACTGCAGCTCAATTACCCGGCTCTGTCGGCCCACGCCGTAGTGGGCGACGTTCGAGAATTCATCCAGGCCAGGATTGGCGATCGTGAACTCCCCGACATCCTGATCTGCGATCCTCCCAGAGACGGTATCGGCTTGCCCGCCGCCAGGAGTCTGAGCCGCGTACTCGCCGACCGACGAGCACCGACGGCACTCATCTGGATGGCCTGTGATCACGCCAGCCTGGCACGAGATCTCAAGCCTTTCCTGGATGCCGGCTTCAGGCTGCATTCCATGGCCCTCTTTGACTGTTTCACCTACACGACCCATGCCGAGACCGTGATCCTGCTCGGCTGTTCCGGGACAACGAAGTGAGATCAACTAGCCCGCATTTCTCACACCTGCTCGTCACGAAGCGGCGGAAGGGCCGGCTCGACAAGGCGCGTGACCCGCAAGCGGGTGCCCCAGCCCCCCGCAAATGTACTGTATGGTACGTGAGTGTCTCGCTTCATAGATATGGTGACGTTTGCTGATGGGGCTTGCGAGGGGAGATCAAGGAGCAAGGAGAAGGCGATGCAGGGACATCGGCGACGACGAGCGACACAGAGGTCGCCCGCTACCCCCATCAGCCCGAAGGGTGGCGGCGGGACGACATCGATTTCTTTGTCGCAAACTCGACGCCGTCGCGCTCGCCACAAACAGCACCATATCTATGAAACGAGACACTAAGGAGGCCGACGGAGGGGGCACCCGCTTTGCGGGTCGCGCAGTCAGGCCGGATCATTGCGCCGATGCAGTAGAGGGGGTGTGAGAAGTGCGGGCTAAGGAGCGGTCCAAGAGCCTTAGACGTTGAACAGAAAGTGACTGATGTCTCCATCCTGGAGCACGTACTGGCGGCCCTCGAGCCTCAACAGACCCTGCTTGCGTGCGCCTGCCATACTGCCGGATTCGACCAGATCCTCAAAGGAAACGACCTCTGCCCGGATGAATCCTCGCTCGATGTCGGAATGGATAACGCCTCCGGCCTCCACGGCAACGGCGCCCTGGCGGATCGTCCAGGCCCGCACCTCATCCTCTCCGACGGTGAGAAAACTAATCAACCCCAGCAAGGCGTAGGATGAAGCGATGACCCGATCTCTGGCGGGTTCTTCAATCCTGAGGCTCTCCATGAATTCACGGGCATCGCTTTCCTCCAGTTGGGTCAATTCCTCCTCGATCCTGGCACTGAGAGGTACCACCAAGCTTTTCAAGTGATCGTATGCCAAGGGCGGGGGGGAGGAGATCTGCTCTTCCCCGATATTCAGAACCACCAGGACCGGCTTCTTTGAGAGGAGTGGATAGCCTCGAATCAGCTTCTCCTCCTGTGAGGATAGTTCCAGATCTCGAATTGGCTTCTCTTCCTCAAGGGCCTCCTTGAGTCGGAACAAGACATCCTGTTCGGCAATCCTAATCTTCTTCTCCTGGCCTGAGGTCTTCTTCAGATCTTTCTCCAGCCGTTCCAGCCTTCTCTCGATGATCCTGAGATCAGAAAAAATGAGTTCAAAGTCGATTCCAGCCAGGTCGGCCTCAGGGTTCACCGCTCCCGAAGGATGGGGAACCTTCTCGTCCTCGAAGGCACGGACCACGTGAAGCAAAGCATCGGCCGTTCCGATATAACCCAGGATTTCAGCCGGCAGCTCTGTTCCCTGTTCCTCTCCCTTGAAGCCGTTCACATCCACGTACTGCACTTCAGCAGCCGTGAGCTTAAGCGGCTTGTAAATCGCGGCCAGGACGTCCAGCCTGGGATCGGGAACCTTGACCGAGGCCAGATTCGGCTCAAACCGTCCCGAAGTGAAAGCGGCGGTCTCAGCTGTTCCGCGTGTCAGTGCATTAAAGACCGTCGTTTTGCCGCTATTCGACAGTCCAATGATTGCAATCTTCATAGCTTCACCTGCCTTAGAAGCACGGAAGTATATCGACTATGGGTAAGCACGTTCAACCGAAGAGCCCGTGAGTTCCGGAGCCAAGCCCAACATGGAGGGTAAGATCGGCAAATCCGGATGGTGGAGAGGTCTTAGACTAGGACTTCGCGAACAATATCCAGTATGGTATTCGAAGTCTCGTCAAGGAGTAGGATATCGACTCCGATAACGACTCTTATGACGCCCTTGGGAAGTTCTGGCAGTAGTTTCCCCAACTCCCCGGGAAACGGGTGAACCCGCTTTTCCAGCCCAGGAGGCAGAGTCCCATTTTTCTGCAACTGACGCTCCAATCCGACAGGAAGTCGTTCGCGCTTAGCCAATCCAGGGGGTAAGCCTTTCAGATTTTGTTTGTTGGAAAACCAGGCACGGATGGTGTCTTCCTGACCCTCCCCAAAAACACGGAAATCGATCTCTACGGTCACCCCAGCCGCTTTTTTATGAGCGTCTTTGGATTTACCTTTCCCCCCCTTTGCACCGATGAGGTTAGGGGAAATCAGGCTAGCCAATAGAAAAAACACCAATAAACTAAACGGCAAGCGATTACGCATGATTTTGCCTCCTAAGTCTGGGACATCTCGTAAACCCTGACAATTCCGATCACCCAAAATCGCCACCACTAGTGCTTGGGATGATCCCAGGTTTCACGAAATTCAGCGATATGGGTGTAGCTCACAAAATGCGGTTGATCGGTCGCATCCAGGATAACGACATGGTCTTCTTCGGCACTCTTGACCGTTCCCACCAGCACCTTCCCTTTTTCATCCCCAAAAGTGATTTGCACCATCTTGCCCAGATAGTCTGTGAATTCATCGTTCATTAAAGCCATTAGACATCTCCCTTAGCCCGGATCATCGATTTTTGCTTCCTACCGGAATCGGCCAACCCCTAGTCTGGATTATGCATAGTCCAGGCTATTATGGAGATTACCCTGGATCGGACTTTGTGATTACGGTCACGAAATATCTTGGCACCAATAGACTAGACTGGCTCTCATGAGAAGAAAACGAAAAGACGGATATAACAGTGCTCCCTTTGCTCCCCTCAAGAAGAGTGAGATCCAAACAGAGGCTCTGAAGACAATCATCGGGTCTGGTGTGCAGGTCAAAGGGGAGATCTCCGGGAAAGAGGATCTCACGGTACACGGTCAAGTCGAGGGAATCATTGACTTTAAAAAAGGTCAGGTCATCGTCAGCAAGACCGGTAGCGTCAATGCGGACGTCTACGGGAAGATCATAACCATCGAGGGGGCAGTCAAGGGCAGTCTCTTCGGAGAAGAGATGATCGTACTTCAGCCCTCCGGAGTCGTCCGTGGAAATATGACGGCTCCGCGGGTCAAGGTCGAAGACGGTGCTCAGTTCAAGGGAAATGTGGACACGGAGTCGAAAAACACAGCACAGAAATCCAAACTCAGAGAGGTCCCCTTAGCGAAAGTTCATACTCTGACCAGTTAGTCAGGGCAAATGGGTGGAGATATGAATCTCCCCCTCTGAGATCTTCTCCTGCATCTTTCTCTTGAGCCAGGATTTTATACCCTGCCGGCTCCAGGGAACCAGAAGAAGCAACCCCAAGCCATCCGTCAGGAGTCCTGGTGTCACCAGCATGGCTCCTGCTATCAAGATCAGCAACCCATCAAAGAGACTCTCCGCAGGCAGCCGCCCCTGGTTGAGTTCTGCGCGCATTCGATCGAGTACTGCAAGTCCCTGGCTTTTTGCCAGCAGCCCTCCCGCTACACCCGTTCCGATCACGATGGCGATCGTGTCCACCGCACCGACATAAGTCCCCAGCCGGATCAGCAGATACAACTCGAGCAGAGGAACCAGGGTAAAGAGAAAGAAGAGTCCAAGCAGCATGGACGTCCATCGTATCAGATATCGGCAGCTCTGGCAGGAGCCTTTCCCTTGCCTTAGCGGAGGATCCTGGCTAGGATCGGGCTAGCCTGGATGATGCATAGGTTCTCGTCAAAAAATAGCGGGAGACCACCGATTTTCACTTGCAGCATCCCGATCCTGGGTGAAAGGAAAACGGTCTGCCGAGAAAGGATTCCATGAAAATGCGAACCTGGACAGCTCTGAGGACGTCTTTGGTTCTGGCAGGCGGGTTGGCCGCTGCTGTGGCCTTCACTCACTGTGCAGGACGGCCGCTTCCGGAGGACATTGCCGCCGACCTGATCTTTTACAACGGAAAGATCATTACCGTGGATTCCAATTTTAGTATCGCCTCGGCCCTAGCGGTTAAAGACGACAAGTTTCTGACCCTGGGTCCCGACAACGACATTCTCTCCTGGGCAGGCTCCTCCACTCGAACGGTGGATCTTCAGGGAAAGACCGTCACCCCCGGATTCATCGATGCGCACATTCACGCCATCCGGGCCAGCGGCAACACGGTTTCTCTGGAAGAAACCCGATCTGTCGCGGAAATCCTGGAAGTCTTTCGAGAAAAGGTGCAGCAAACGCCGGAAAAGACCTGGATCGGCGCATTTCCCTTCATGAGTGTCGATCAAATTGAGGAAGGGCGTTTGCCCACTCGCTGGGAGCTCGATTCCGTTTCCCCCGATCACCCCGTTTTCATCTTCTATCACGGCCATTTAGTGGCCACCAACAGTCTTGCCTTGCAAGAAGCCGGTATTAGCCGCGCCACCACACCCCACAGAAGTGGGTGATCAAGGACCCGGACACGGGAGAACCCAATGGCTGGCTTCTGGAGGACCTAGGCGGGAGGATTCTGCGCTTCTTTCCCAGGGGTGGCCTGGAGGAAACGATGAAGGAAGTCCGGCGCATGTCCCGGGACCTGAACGCAGTGGGCATCACCGGTGTCATCCAGCAACTGGGCGGAACCACCACCGGCCGGAACTTTCGAGCGCTGGAGCAACTGCGGAAAGAGGGTGAGCTCACCCTGAGATGGCGTTTGAACTACTCTCTTCCTCCAGCTACGCCGGATGACCGGATCCAGGAGGCCATCGGTAACCTGGGGCCACCCACCGGATACGGCAATGAGTGGCTGCGGATAGGAGGCTTGGGGGAGTTGAGCCTCGACGGATGGTGGGAACCGATGGACACGGCTTATCTGCGCGAACCTTATGAAGGGAGCTATTCGAGGCAGCAGGGAAAGGGTGACCTGGATGAAGTGCTCAATGTTTACGATGAAGTCGATCAGCTTTATCCCATTGCCTCGAAACGATGGACCCTCGAGCATGGTGGGTTTTTACCCACTCCCAGAAATCTCGAGCAGGCCAAGAGACTGGGTGTCATTGTCTCGACCCAGCAGTCGATTTCCTATTTCGTCCCCCGGGCCCTTCGTGAAATGCTGGGAGAGCGC
>Ga0066376_10003076_pt1 | contig 15187 bp, 13 predicted proteins | sample Knorr_S15_td_Bot_FD_77009 | JGI IMG/M metagenome (GOLD analysis project Ga0066376, IMG submission 77009) | Marine microbial communities from Southern Atlantic Ocean transect - Knorr_S15_td_Bottom_ad_5009_LV_A | ecosystem: Environmental > Aquatic > Marine > Oceanic | place: Southern Atlantic... | reverse complement strand
CGTCTCTCAGGAGGGCAAAACCGCCTTCGCCGCCATATGGATCGCTGTGGAGTGAAACCAGGCCAATGGTGACTTTTTCAACGGGCTGTTAGGGTCTGTACTCAATTAGGGGGTTCCCGAATCGGCATTTACGGCGGTAACCCACATCGAAACACCGCCCCGAAGAGTTCTCTCCAGCATTTGTTTTAATTGGAGCGGGTGAAGGGAATCGAACCCTCGTCATTTGCTTGGGAAGCAAAAGCTCTGCCATTGAGCTACACCCGCGCCGTGACGGGTTTATAGGCCACGCCCGCACGGTCCGGCAAGGGCCGCCCGGCATAGCGGTAATCGGCGTCGTAATCGTCTTCCAGCACGAAGGCGCCGGCAATGCGCGCCCCGATAATGCGCCAGCGCCGCGCGCCGCGGCCGGTAACCCAAAGGGTCGCCGCCGACCAAAAACGAGCGCGGCGGCCGGATCGAGCGACAGTGAGGCGAGATGGCCTGGAGCGGACACGCCGGCGGTCAGGGCGCGGCGCGGGCGGCGATTTCGACGCGGCAGTCGTTGTAACACGCGCCCCCGGCGATATCGGCCTTGGTCGCCGGGGCCAGCGCCGATACGGTCTGGCCGGTATCGCTGGTTTTGAACCACGCGCCTTTGGGCGAATAGACCACGCCGGGCCGCACCGCATCGCTCACGCGCAAAACCAGATGGACCACGCCAAGATCGTTCCAGACCTTGACCTGCACGCCGTCGCCAAGCCCCCGCGCGGCGGCATCGTCGGGGTGGATTTCCAGTTCCGGCACCCCGTCGCTGGCCGCCAGCCCGCCGAACGTCGCGTTGATCCGTTTATCCGAAGACGGCGTGATGAGGGTCAGCGCGAATTCCGATTGCAACGGCACATAGTCCGGCAAGGCCTGGCCATAACTGTCTTCCAGTTTCGCCGAATACAGCTCCACTTTACCGCTTGGCGTGGTCGGAAAGACATTCTTGAAGGGCCAGATATCGGCGCCGCCCGCCGTCATCTCCAGCGCGCCGTCGGTCGGCAGCCGGCTCGGGCGGTGGCCCTGCAAGCGGGGGTCGTCGCCATCATAGGCGTCGTCCATCAACTGTGCGTCGCTGGCGGTGAATACCGGCCCCTCGAAACCGAACCGGGCGGCGAGCCGGCGGAAGATTTCGGTGTTCGGCAAGGATTGCCCGACCGGGGCGATGACCGGTTCGGCGCGTTGCAGATAGGTCTGGCCGTAGGCGCCGTAGATGTCGTCGAACTCGAAATGCGACGACGCCGGCAACACGATATCGCAATAGGCCATGCTGTCGTTCATTTCCACGTCGCAGCCGACCGTGAACAGATCGTCGCGCGACAGCCCCCGCTTCATCCGGTTCTGGTCGGGATGGGTGATGACCGGATTGTGGTTGTAGATGAACAGCCCCTTGATCGGCGGCGCCAGGGCCGGGTCGAGCAGATGCGCGCCCATATCGACGATGTTCAAAATGCGGGTGCCGTCCGGAATCAGATCCGGCCGTTGCAGTTTGTCCGGCGTGCTGGGAAACGCATTGCCCGGCTTGGCGATCACGCCGCCGCCGGCATCCTTGAAGCGGCCGGCCAGCGCCGCCAGCGCCAGCACCGCGCGCACCCCGGCCCCGCCATTGCGGTTGCGTTCCAGCCCGTTGCCGATCGATATCGTCGATGGCGTCAAATCCCGGTACAGATCCACGAACCGCTCGATATCGGCTTGCGGCACGCCGCAGATATCCGCCGCGCGCGGTAACGCGAATTCGCGGACACGGGTCATGTATTGGTCGTAGCCCAGCACCCAACGGGCGATGAAATCCTGATCCAGATCGCCGGATTGCGCCAGCGCGCCGGTTACCGCCCAGGCCAGGACGACATCGGTGCCGGGCCGGATCGGCAGGAACAGATCGGCGTGTTCGGCGATCTTTATGCGTTTGGGGTCGATGACGACGAGCTTGGCCCCCTTGCGCCGCGCGCGTTCGATGATGCCGGCGAAATGCAGGTTGGAGACCGTGACATTGTTGCTCCACACCACGATCAGGCTGGCGTCTTCGGCCGGTTCGGCGAGCGTGCCGGGCATGGCGCCGAACAGGCTGTCATAGGCTTCGCTCTTGATGCCGCCGCAGAGCGGTCCGCGCTTGAGCAGGCTGGCGCCGAGCCGGTGAAAAAACCGGGAATCCATCGACGCGCCGCCGATCGCGCCATGCGGGCCGGCATAATTGAACGGCGCGATGGCCTGGGGTCCGTGTTGCGCGATGATGGCGGTGAAATGTTCGTGGATGGAATCAAGCGCCCGGTCCCAGCTGATCGGCGCAAAGCGGCCTTCGCCCTTCGCGCCGATGCGCCGCAAGGGTTCGGTCAGCCGGTTCGCGCCATGCACATAGTCCGGGTAGTAGCGGGCGACCTTGTTGCATACCACGCCTCTGGTAAACGGATTTGCTTGCGATCCGCGCACCTTGAGCACCCGGTTGTCTTCGACGGTAACCAGAAGGCTGCACGTATCCGGGCAGTCCATCGGGCAGACGCTGGGCAGTTCGGTCACCATATCGGGTGCCTCCACGACGAAACGATTGCGCCAGAATAGGCGCGAATTGCCCCCATCGAAAGGGCCATTTTCGATGTATGGACAGGACCAATTATCATATCACGGTTAATTCAATTGTGCCACGGAGGCAGGGCATCTATGCATCCTTCATGTCTATCGCATGCAGCAAGAGGTGCCAATGAGTGATCCCCTGGCAATAGACCGGAACGACATCGACGAGGCGAAGTTCCGCGACCCCGACGTCACGGCGGCGGGCGAGAAACGCGCCTCGGTGCGCCTGCGAAACCTGGAAACCTTGTGGTTCAATACCGGAACGCTGTGCAATCTGACCTGCGCGAATTGCTATATCGAATCCAGTCCGACCAACGACCGGCTGGCCTATCTGAGCGGCGATGAAGTCCGGGCCTATCTGGACGAGATAAAGACGCTGGGTCTGGCGACGCGGGAAATCGCCTTCACCGGCGGCGAACCGTTCATGAATCCCGACCTGCTGGATATGTTCGAGGCGGCGATGAGCGCCGGGTTCCAGGTCCTTGTCCTGACCAACGCCATGCGGCCGATGATGAAATGCGCGCCGGGGCTGGCCGAACTGCACCGGCACTTCGGCGGCCGGCTGACAATCCGGGTCTCGCTCGATCACTATTCGCAGCCGCTGCACGATCTGCTGCGCGGCAAGGAAAGCTGGTCCCGGACCATGGCCGGACTTGGCTGGCTGGCGGAAACCGGCATTCGCGTCCATATCGCCGGCCGCACCTGCTGGAGCGAAAGCGTGGACGCGCTGCGCCAGGGCTACCGGCGCATGTTGGCCCACGCCGGCATCCCGGTCGATGCGCACGACCCAGCCCAACTGGTGCTGTTTCCAGAGATGGACGAGACCCAGGACGTGCCGGAAATCACCACGGCGTGCTGGAAGCTGCTCGGCGTCGATCCAGCCGCGATGATGTGCGCGACCTCGCGCATGGTGGTCAAGCGCAAGAACGCGGCCACGCCGGTCGTCCTGCCCTGCACCCTGCTGCCCTATGACCGCTATTTCGAGCTGGGCTCGACCCTGGCGGCGGCCGACCGGACGGTCAAGCTCAACCACCCGCATTGCGCCAAATTCTGCGTGCTGGGCGGCGGATCGTGCAGCCAGGCGGGATAGGGGTTATAGTCAATCCCATGACCGATCCGCATTTTTCGCCGGAAAAACACGGCGCCCACGCGCCGCTTTATTTCGAGGATATGGCGATCGGGCGGCGCTTCGAAATCCCGTCGCGGACGATGACCGAGGGGCTGTTCGCGGCGTTTCAGGCGGCCTCGGGCGACAATCATCCAAGCCATTACGATATCGAATATTGCCGCCGCCACGGCCATCCGAACCTGCTGGCGCATGGCTATCAGATCGCCATTCAGGCGGCCCCCGGCGCCGGCGATTTTCCCTTCATCGTCGGCGAGGCGATGATGGGGTTTCTCGAACAATCGTCGCGCTTCCTGAAGCCGGTCTTTGCCGGCGACACGCTGTATCCGACCCTGATTGTCAGCGCATTGACGGCGCAAAACACCACCGGCGTGGTCACGATGGCGGTGACGATTCACAACCAGAATGGCGTGCTGGTCATGGATGGCAGCCAAAATTTCCTGCTGCGAAAGCGTGCGCCAGACTGACACGAAAACACCGTTTTTTGGCCGCAATCCTCCCTTAAGACTTCCTTTCGACCTATCGACAGGAGGACGCCATGCAAATTTCGACCCTGCCCGCTTTGGGGCTCGCCGCCATGCTTGCCGCCGGCTGCACATCGCAGCCCTTGAGCGATCTGCGCGGCGCCGAACCGCAAGGATCGGCCCTTTCGCGCGCCCTGAGCGCGGAGTACCAGCGCTTCGCCACCGTCGAGCTTGAACAGATGCTCGATTTCAAGGACGCCGACTATTTCGCCAGAAAGGGGCTGGCGGCAGCGCGCGGCGGCGAACCGGCGCCCGAACGGATCGCGGATTGGGACATAAGCCAAGGCGACGCGGCGGCGCTGCAATCGGCCCGCAACCGGCTGGCGGCGGCGCTGGCCAACCGGCTGGATGGTGCGGCGCCGAGGGCGGCGGCGGCGGCCCAGGCCGGCTACGATTGCTGGATCGAACAGCAAGAAGAAGGCTTTCAGCCGCGCGATATCGCGCGATGCCGGGCGCGCTACCGCAAGGCCGTCTCGGTGCTGGAGGCGCGCGGCGATTATCCGCACAGCGTCTTCTTCGACTTCGACGAGGCCCGATTGAGCCCGGCGGCGCAATCGCGGATCAAAAGCCTCGCGGCCCGGGCGCGCCGGCTCGACGTGCCGCGCATCACCGTTCTGGGCCATGCCGACGCCGCCGGCGATGCGGCGCATAATCTGAGCCTCTCGCTGCGGCGCGCCGACGCGGTGAAACGGGCGCTGGTCCGGGACGGCGTGCCGCGCGGCCAGGTCGCCGTCGCCGCGTCCGGCGAAACGCGCTTGCGAATCGCCACGCCCGACAATACTCGGGACGCCCGCAACCGGCGCGTCGAAATCCTGTTTCAGCCCGCAACCGCGTGGTGATGGCGGTCACACTGGACATTGCCGGCATGGGGCACAATATTAGCGCTGAAGTCACATGAGCGGCTTTCGAACGGAGGTTTGGCATGTATGAAGCGGTGACCGAGGATATCAAGGTGACGGTTACGCCGTTTTATCTGGAGGAGCAGTCTTCGCCGCTGGAAAACCACTATGTCTGGGCCTATCAGGTGCGCATCGAAAACAAGGGGACCCAAACCGTTCAACTGCGCAACCGTTCATGGCGCATTACCAATTCAAAGGGCATGGTCGAAAAAGTCGATGGCCCCGGCGTTGTCGGCGAACAGCCGGTGCTGAATCCGGGCGAACATTTCGAATATACCAGCGGCGCGCCGCTCACCACGCCGTCGGGAATCATGGTCGGCAGCTACGAAATGGAGGCCAGCGACGGCCGGCTGTTCGATGTCGCCATTCCGGCCTTCTCGCTCGATAGCCCGCACCAGCCGGTCCAGTTGAATTGAACGGCCGCACGGGGAGGATAACGTGAACGCACCCGAAGGATTGACCCCGCCGGTCGGGGAAACGGCGGATTGCCAGGTGCCAAGCCGGGCCGAGGCCGAAGCGGCGGTGCGCACCTTGCTGCGCGGGGCCGGGGAGGACCCGGACCGCGAAGGGCTGCTGGACACGCCGGCGCGCGTGGTCAAGGCGTACGAGGAATTCTATGCCGGCTACCGGCAGGACCCGAAGGTATTGCTGCAATGCACCTTCGAGGAAACCGACGGCTATGACGAATTGATCGTGCTGCGCGACATCCGGTTCGAGTCGCATTGCGAACACCACATGGTGCCGATTATCGGCGTCGCCCATGTCGGCTATTTGCCGCAAAACCGCGTTATCGGCATCAGCAAGCTGGCGCGGGTCATCGAAGCTTTCGCCAAGCGTCTGCAAATCCAGGAAAAACTGACCGCGCAGATCGCCAACACCATCGACGAGGTGCTGAAGCCACGCGGTGTTGCGGTGATCGTCGAAGCCAGGCATCAATGCATGACGACGCGCGGCGTACACAAGCCGGACGCGACCCTGGTGACCAGCCGGATGCTCGGCGAGTTGCGCGAAAACGCATCGACGCGGCGCGAGTTCATGGCGATCCTCGGCAACCCATCGAGCCGCTTGGGCTAGACAAAGCCGGGTTTCGGACGGATTATCGGCACCTTTGGCAATACTGGCCCGGCCCCTTGATAGATTTCCGCCCCGTTCTGTTCATTATCGGCATCCTGGTTTCGACCCTGGCCGTGGCCATGTTCGTGCCGACCGCCGTCGATCTGGCCGCCGGCAACGACGAGTGGCAGGTGTTCGGCGCGGCGGCGGCGCTGACCCTGTTCATCGGCGTCATGGTGATGACGACAACGCGCAGCAAGGTGCGCAATCTGTCGCTGCGCCAGGCCTTCATTCTGACCACCTTGAGCTGGATCGTGATGCCCGCGGTGGCGGCCTTGCCGCTGGTTTCTTCCGGTCTCGATCTGAGCTATACCGATGCGTTTTTCGAGGCCATGAGCGGGCTGACCACGACCGGATCGACGGTCATCATCGGGCTCGATTTCAGCCAGCCCGGCGTGTTGTTGTGGCGGGCGCTGCTGCAATGGCTCGGTGGCATCGGCATCATCGCCATGGCGATCTCGATCCTGCCGCTGCTCCAGGTCGGCGGCATGCAACTGTTCCGGATGGAATCCTCCGACACCTCCGACAAGGTGATGCCGCGCGCGGCCCAGATCGTCACCGCGATCGCCATCATCTATGTGGCGCTGACCCTGATCTGCGCCTTGCTGTATTGGAGTTTCGGGATGACCGGGTTCGACGCCATCGCCCATGCCATGACGACCATCGCGACCGGCGGCTTCTCGACCCACGACGCCTCGATCGGCTATTTCCGCAGCGCCAGGATCGACGCCACCGCGACCGCCTTCATGATCGTCGGCGGCCTGCCCTTCGTGTTGTATCTGCAAGCCCTGCGCGGCCGGCCGGGCAGCCTGTTGCGCGACGGCCAGGTCCGGTGGTTCCTGATCGTCACCGCGCTGTCGGTCGCGGCGATGTTGTGGTGGCTGGCTGGCGACGAGCCCGGCGCGTTGCCCTCGGCGTTCCGCCGCGCCGCGTTCAACGTGGTCTCGGTGATTACCGGCACCGGCTATGCGACCGAGGATTTCAGCGACTGGGGACCGTTCGCGGTCGCGCTGCTGTTCTTCTTGATGTTCGTGGGCGGCTGCGCCGGATCGACGGCCTGCGGCATCAAGGTATTCCGCTTTCAGGTGCTGTATGCGACCGCGCGGTGCCAGATGCGCCGCCTGCTGCAACCGCATGGCGTGTTCATTCCCTATTACAACAAACGGCCGATTGCCGAAGAAGTCACCGCCTCGGTGATGGGATTTTTCTTCCTCTATGTCATCGCCTTCGCGCTGATCGCGATTGGCCTGGGCATGATGAACCTCGATTTCATCACCGCCGTGTCGGGCGCGGCCACGGCAATCTCCAATGTCGGCCCCGGATTGGGCCCGGTGATCGGCCCGGCCGGTTCCTTTTCCTTCCTGCCGGACGAGGCGAAATGGCTGCTGTCGTTCGCCATGCTGCTCGGCCGGCTGGAGCTGTTCACGGTCCTGGTTTTGTTCCTTCCCTCGTTCTGGCGGAGTTGAAAATATGGCGCCTCCAACGCGCAGCGCACTCGACATGATCCGCGCTCTGGTCGGCTTCGATACCGTGTCGTCGAAATCGAACCTGGCCTTGATCGATTTCGTGCGCGATTATCTGGCCGGCCATGGCATCGACTCCCGCTATATCCGCAGCGAGGACGGCACCAAGGCCAATCTCTGGGCCACGATCGGGCCCGATGAGCCCGGCGGCGTGGTGCTGAGCGGCCACACCGATGTCGTGCCGGTCGCCGGTCAGCCCTGGGAAAGCGACCCGTTCGAAGTGGTCGAAAACGACGGCCGGTTATATGGCCGCGGCACCGCCGACATGAAAAGTTTCATTGCCATCGCCCTTTCCCTGGTGCCGGACATGCTGGCAAGGCCGCTGACCCGCCCGATCCATTTCGCCCTCACCCACGATGAAGAAGTCGGCTGTCTGGGCGCGCCCCGGCTGATTGCCGACGTGCTGGCCAACCTGCCGCGCCCCGGCGCCGTCATCATCGGCGAGCCGACGCAGATGCGGGTCGTCGATGCGCATAAGGGCATCACCGCCTACACCACCATTGTCACCGGCCACGAGGCCCATTCCAGCCTCACCCATCGCGGCGTCAACGCGGTGATGCAGGCCGCCCGGCTGATCGCCCATCTGGGCGACCAGGCGGCGCAAAAAGCGGCCCAACCGGAACTGAATAGCCGCTTCGATCCGCCCTATACGACGATCCATGTCGGCACTGTAGAAGGCGGCACCGCGCTCAATATCGTGGCCCGGAACTGCGCCTTCAAATGGGAAATCCGCGCCCTTCCCGGCGACGACCCGCAAGACATACTGGCCCGGTTCGAGGCGTTTTGCCGCGATGAAGTCGTTCCGGCGATGCAGCGCGTGGTGCCGGAAACCGGCGTCGAGACGCGCCCCGGCGTGATCGTCCCGGCGCTGGCGCCGGAACCGGATTCAGCCGCCGAAAAGCTCGCCCGCGACCTCACCGGCGCCAATGCGACCGACGCGGTCTCCTACGCCACCGAAGGCGGCCAGTATCAGCGCGCCGGCATCCCGGCCATCGTCTGCGGCCCCGGCAATATCGAACAAGCCCACCAGCCCAATGAATGGATCGCCCTGGAACAGATCGCCGCCAGCCAGTCCTTCACCCGCCGCCTGATCGCCAAATGCCAGGCGGACGCCTGAATTTCAACGCCCCCTACCGCACCGCCAGATCGAGCAGCAGCCGGCGGGCCATCCGGGCGACGACGCGGCGGCGGTACCACGGGGTCGCGGTCGTGGTCTGCATCGGGCGCGCCTGGCGTTGCACGGCCTCGCCAAACGCGCGCGCGGTGTCTTCGTCCGGCCGCTTGCCGGTGAAATCTTCCAGCCCGGTCACCGAAAACGGTTTCGTGTCGCAGGCGGTGAGTGCCGCGCGCAGCGCCGTCACCACGCCGCCCTCGGCCTGCAAGGCGACGGCGACCCCGGCCAGCGGAAAATCGATTGCGCCGCGAATTCGCGCCTTGCGATAGGCCGACGCCAGCCCGCCGCCGGCAATCGTCACCGCCGTGACGATCTCTTTGGGCGCAAGCGTCAGATAGTCGATACCGTCGCCGCGATAAAGATCGGCCAGGGATATTTCGCGCATCCCCGCCGGCCCGGCGATGGTCACGGCCGCGTCATGCACCAGTAAAGCCGGGGCCAGATCGCCGCTGAAGACGGCGAAGCACTGCGTGCCGCGCGGCGCGACATGGCAGATATCGCCGCGATATTTAAGGCAATACTGGTTGCTCTGGCGCCACCATTCGCTCTGATTGTAGAACAGGCAGCGCGTATCCAGGCACAGATTACCGCCAACCGTGGCGACATGGCGGTGGGTCGATCCGGCGACGGCGGCGGCGGCCTGGGCGATGGCGGGAAACCCTTGGGCCACCGCTGCGTCGTTGGCCAGGCGGTCCAGGGTGACGCCGGTGCCGATGGTAAGAGTGGCCCCGTTCAGCGCGATCTTGCGGAGTTCCGCAATCCCGCCAAGATCGACCAGATGCGGCGCTTCGACCAGGCCGCGGCGCATATTGACGATCAGATCGGTGCCGCCGGCAACCAGCCGCGCGGCCTTGTCGCCGGCCAGCGCCGCCAGCGCCTCGGCAATCGTTGCTGGACGGTGCAGCTCGAATTCAGGCAAGGCTTCCATCAGGCGGCGCGTTCCTTCTCATAGGCTTCGATCGCCGCCATCAGCCGGTCCGGCGTGACCGGCAACTCGGTCACCCGCACGCCCATCGCATCGGCAATGGCGTTGACCAACGCGCCGGGAAAACCACTGAGCGATCCCTCGCCCGCTTCCTTGGCCCCGAACGGGCCGTTCGGGTCGATGCTTTCGACGATCTGCACGTCGATATTCGGCGATTCGGCAATCGTCGGCACCCGGTAGTCCAGCATATTGGCGGCGATCGGCATGCCGTCATGGAAGCGGGTTTCCTCGCTCATCGTCTGGCCCATGCCCATCCATACCGAGCCCTGGATCTGGCCCTCGACGGTCAGCGGATTGAGCGCGAAACCGCAATCATGGGCGACCCAGACATTGTCGATTCTGACCTCGGCGGTGTCCGGATCGAGCGTGACCTCGACCACCTGGGCCGCATAGCTGAACCCCATCGTGCCGCCAATCGCGGCCCCGCGGTATTTCTTCCCGCCATGCGATTCCGCAATCGTCGAGAAAGTTCCCTTGACCGTGATCGTGCCGCTGTCTTCCAGCGCAGCACTGACCACCGACTCATAATCAATGCCCCGGTCCTGCCGTGCGGCGCGGTAATATTCACCCAGACATTCGACATCCTGCGGCCTGGCGTCCAGCTTGCGCGCGGCGGCGGCGATCAGGAGCGTCTTCAGGTTTTTTGCGGCATCGATCGCCGCATTGCCGACCATGAAGGTCACGCGCGAAGAATAAGAACCGTTATCCTTGGGCGTGATCCGGCTGTCGCTGGCGACGATGCGGATCCGCGATGGTTCCAGCCCCAGCACCTCGGCGACGCATTGCACCAGGATGGTCGATGATCCCTGGCCGATTTCCGCCGCCCCGGTCAGCACCACCACCGCGCCGTCGAAATCAAGCTTCAGATTGACCACGGCGTGCGGCTCGCCGGTCCAATGCACCGGCTTGGACGCGCCGCTGACATAATGCGAGCACGCCATGCCGAGCCCGCGCCCCGGCCCCAGCTTGCCGCGCCGCGATTTCCAGCCGCTCGCCGCCTCCACCTTGTCGAGACATTCGGGCAGGCCGTAGCTCTTCACCATCAAATCGTTCTGCGTGAAGGTCGGCGCGCATAACAGATTGGCGCGGCGCAGGGCGAACGGGTCGAGGCCGATTTCATCCGCCATCCGGTCGAGCAACGCTTCGAAGGCAAAGCGGATATTGACCGTGCCATGGCCGCGCATGGCACCGCAAGGCGGCGTGTTGGTCAGCGCCCGCACACCCCTGTAGCGCACCGCCGAGAGATCATAGAGCGCATAGAGCAACGATCCGGAATACAGATTGGTGACCACGCCATAGCCGCTGTAAGCGCCGCCGCGTTGCAGGCTGTGGCAATCGACGGCGGTAATCGCGCCATCGCGGGTCAGGCCGATTTTCAAGCGGATCTGGGTTTCCGGGCGGCCGCGATGGGTGATGAAGGTCTCTTCGCGGTTCAGCACCAGCCGCACTTTGCCGCCCGCCTGGCGCGCCAGCAGGGCGCAGATCAGCTCGACATTGAGGGTTTCGGTGCGGCACCCGAAGCCGCCGCCGACATGCGGCTTGATGACATGGATGCGGCCCCTGGGCAGGTCCAGGCACCGGCTGAGCATAAGATGCACATAGTACGGCACCTGGGTGCTGCAATGGAGCGTGAGCTGTTCGCGCGCGACGTCGTAATCCGCCAGGGCCGCATGGGTTTCGATCTGCACCTGGCAGACTTCGGCGCATTGAAAGGTCGCTTCGCGCACCAGATCCGCGGCGGCGAACCTGGCATCGACATCGCCCAGCTCGAATTCGGTCAGGCGTTCGACATTGCCGGGGCGTTTTTCATGCAGATCGACGGTCCCGGCGGCAATCGCGTCACGGGCCGTGTAATAGGCCGGCAGTTCCCGGTAGCTGACCTTTATCGCCGCCAGTGCGGCGCGGGCGATGGCTTCGCTGGTGGCGGCGACGGCGGCGACCGGCTCGCCCCGGTAGCGCACCCGGTCGCGCGCCAGCGGATATTCGTTCATCGCAATCGGCAGCACGCCATAGGTCTTGTCGCAATCGGCCCCGGTCACGACCGCGATCACGCCGGCCATGGCCATTGCGGCGCTGGCATCGATAGCGACGATGTCGGCATGGCTGACGGAACTGCGTAAAATTTTGCCGGTCAAGGCGCCAATAGCGTCCAGATCGGCGGTGAATTTGGCCCGGCCGGTGATCTTGTCCGGCCCGTCGATCATCGCCATCCGGCGGCCGACCGGGTGGGCGGGGCCGGGCGCGCTATCCATCATCGCGCCGCCGCCTGGACCGCTTCGATGATTTTCACATAGCCGGTACAGCGGCAGATATTGGCACCCAGCCCATCGCGGATCTGGTCCACGCTGGGATCGGGGTGGCGGCGCAGCAAGCCTTCGGCCGCCATCACCATCCCCGGCGTGCAGATACCGCATTGCGCGCCGAGTTTCTCATTGAAGGCGGCCTGAAGGCGCGACAGCCGGCTGTGATCGGCCAGCGCCTCGATGGTCTCGACCCTGGTTCCGGCACAGCTTCGGGCCAGCGCCAGACAGCTATGGCGCGGCACGCCATCGACCAGCACCGTGCAAGCCCCGCATTCGCCGCCGTCGCACCCCATCTTGGTGCCGGTCAGCCCGACGACCTCGCGCAGATAGTCGATCAGCAGCAGATTATCGGCCACCGCATCCTGGCGGGCCGCACCGTTCAGCGTGATCGAAAGTATGGATTTCATGTGGTTTCCCTAGCAGCTTAACGAACTGTAATATGGTATTTGCGGTGCGCCAGGGCAATCGCTGCGGGAGACGGCAATGAACGGGTTTAGCGAGTATGAATCCTATGACGGGCTCGGTCTGGCCGAATTGATCCGGCGCAAGGCCGTCACGCCGGATGAAGTCCTGGACGCGGCCATCGCGCGGGTGGACGCGCGCAATCCGGCGCTGAACGCGGTGGTAATGGAATTGTACGACCATGCCCGCCAGGCGATTGCGGCGGGATTGCCGAACGGGCCGTTTACCGGCGTGCCGTTCCTGCTCAAGGATCTCGGTTCCGCCCTGGCCGGGGCCAGGACCACGCGGGGCAGCAAGTTTTTCGCCGCTCTGCCGGCCCAGACCCACGACAGCGTCCATGTCACCCGCCTGAAGCAGGCCGGACTGGTCATCTACGGCAAGACCAATACCTGTGAATTCGGCCTCAGCCTGACCTGCGAACCGCAATTATACGGCCCGTCGCGCAACCCGTGGGATACCACCCGCACGCCGTCGGGATCGAGCGGCGGGGCGGCGGCGGCGGTGGCCGCGCGGATGCTGCCGATGGCCGATGCGTCGGACGGGTTCGGGTCGATCCGCGCCCCGGCGGCGGCCTGTGGCCTGATCGGGCTGCGGCCAACCCGCGCCCGCAACACCATGGCGCCGTTTCTTGGCGAGGGCATGGGCGGGCTGTCGATCGAACATGCCGTGACGTTGAGCGTCCGCGATTGCGCCGCCCTGCTGGATGCAACCTCCGGGCCGGGGCCGGGCGACCCGTATGTCGCCCCGCCGCCGGCGCGGCCGTATCTGGCCGAAGTGGGCGCCGATCCGGGCCGGCTGCGCATTGCAGCGACCCGCATTGCGCCCAACGGCGCCCCGGTGGCGGCGGATTATCTGCGGGTGTTGCGCGAAACCGCCGATCTTTGCACCGAACTTGGCCATGAAGTGCATGACGCCGATCCGGCCATCGACCGGGATCTGGTGATCGCGACATTCAGAACCCTGAGTGCGGTGAACGTCCTGAACGCGCTGCAAAGCCATCCCGAAGGCCGCGACCCGACGCCGGACGAGGTTGAAACCGTGGTCTTTCGGACCATGCAACTGGCCAAGACGATTGACGCCGCCAGTTATATGCGCGCGACCCAGGCAGCCCACCGCCTGGGCCGGCAGATGGCGGCGTTCCATGCCGATTACGATGTGCTGTTGACCCCGGCGCTCGGCACCTTGCCGCCGAAACTCGGCTGGATCGACATGACGATGGACGATCTGGACGAATATTGGGACCGGGTGTTCGGCTTCAGCCCGTTCACGGTGTGGTTCAATCTGACCGGCCAGCCGGCGATGATGATCCCGCTGGGGCAAACCGAATCCGGTTTCCCGATTGCCGTGCAGGCGGTGGCCCGCTACGGCGACGAAGCATGTCTGTTCCGGCTTGCCGCCCAGCTCGAAGCCGCCCGGCCCTGGATCGGCCGCAAATCGGCGCAAAGCCAATAGAATGGCGACAGAACATCGCAAGGTGCAAGACGGACCGCTGTTCACGGTCCCCGGCGATATCATGGATGCCGCCGCCGCCCACAAAATCGTCCTGGCCGCCGCAAATAGTTGGCGCCTGGCGACGGCGCGCGCGGCGCGCGGTGTACGCCGCAAGTTGGCGGATGAATTTCCCGGCGACGAATTGCCGGAAGCATTCTGGCATGACGCGTCTTCCAAACAATTCCGCGAATTCTTCCTCTGGGGCCACGACCATGATTTCGGCCATGCAATGACGCGCAAGGGGGCAATGGGCGCGCGCCATATCGAAATTACCGCCGAGTCGGTTCAGCTTGGCTTCCTTGCGTCCGACCTGCGCGGCTTGCAGGTGCTCGATATCGGCTGCTGGTCGGGCGGCGATGTGCTGGTGCTAAGCGGCCTTGGCGCGGCCGTCACTGCAACCGAGGAACATGCCGGATCGGCGGGATCGGCGCGCCGCCTGATGGAACTGGTCGGCTGCCCGGCGCAAGTGCTGGAACAAAGCGCCTTTCGCGACGATCCGGCCTGGCGGCAGCGCTTCGATATCGTCTATTGCAGCGGCGTGCTTTATCATGTCAGCGACCCGGTGCTGCTGTTGCGCATCTGCTTCAGCTATCTGCGGCCGGGCGGGCGGCTGATTATCGAAACCAAGGCCGATACGCAAAGCGACGGCAGCGCGTGCCGCTATTCGGGCACGGCGGTCAAGGGGTGAAATTTCTATGCGCCGTCGCGGGTCGCGCTGGCGCGGTGGTTTCTGGATGCCGGGTTTCACGCTGGCGACATCCAGATTCATACCCGCGCGATGCAGCGGTTTCTTGCCTGCGGCGTCAAACGCCAGGCGGCGGCGTTGCCCGAATCGGCCGGGTTTTCACGCCCCGGAAGCTGGCTGGAAGGAGAGAACTAGAGCGTTCTGCAGTTAGGTTAAAGCATATCCGGAATTTCTGAAATAGTTGGCGCATTCCTGCGGTGTGAATTCGTCGAGGAGCGCACCGATCCGTCTCCATGTGGCCTCGACGGTCCGT
>Ga0066376_10003075_pt1 | contig 15188 bp, 15 predicted proteins | sample Knorr_S15_td_Bot_FD_77009 | JGI IMG/M metagenome (GOLD analysis project Ga0066376, IMG submission 77009) | Marine microbial communities from Southern Atlantic Ocean transect - Knorr_S15_td_Bottom_ad_5009_LV_A | ecosystem: Environmental > Aquatic > Marine > Oceanic | place: Southern Atlantic... | reverse complement strand
TGAAGGAATGTGAGTGGCGTTTTAACAACCCAAAACCAAAAGCACAATTGAGGCAGATAAAACAGTGGGTTAAACAGAGATTATCCTAGTTATCTGGGACAGCCCCAAATATAGTTCAGCGCCTTAAGGCGCTAATCGATACCCGCCGGCTTCGGTGACCAGCAGCTTGGCGTCGGAAGGGTCGGTCTCGATCTTTTGACGCAGGCGATAGATATGGGTCTCCAGAGTATGGGTCGCCACGCCGGCGTTATAGCCCCAGACCTCGTCGAGCAGCACATCGCGCGACACCACCTTGTCGCCGGCGCGATAGAGGTATTTAAGAATTGCCGTCTCTTTTTCGGTGAGCCGGACCTTCTTGTTGGTATCCGCGTCGTGCAGCAGCTTGGCGCTGGGCCTGAAGGTATAGCCGCCGATGGTGAACACCGCGTCCTCGCTCTGCTCGTGCTGGCGAAGCTGGGCGCGCATGCGGGCCAACAGCACGCCGAGACGAAACGGCTTGGTGATATAGTCGTTGGCCCCCGATTCGAGCCCCAGAATGGTATCGGCGTCGGTATCGGCGGCGGTCAGCATGATGATCGGCATCTTCTGGCCGACCCAGCGCATGATCTTGCAGACCTCGCGCCCGTCCATGTCGGGCAGGCCGACATCGAGCAGCACCAGATCATAGCGTTGGCTCTTGACGCCCTCGAGCGCCTCGGCGCCGTTCCCCGCCTCGTCGATCTCGAATTCCTCATGGAGCGTGAGCTGCTCCGCCAGCGACTGGCGCAACGCCTGATCGTCGTCAACCAGCAACACCCGCCTGAATAGGCTTGACGATTTCCCCCGCATGGTCACTGCCGATGCCTCGTGTAATTCGATGCTATGATTCTATACCGTAGATTCATCAACGCGGATATAGTGAGCAGGCGAATTTTCATCATTCCCCCAGCATCCAGAATTTCCTCCATGGCGATACCCCTTTCCTCGGGCGGCCCGGCGCCGACGGCACAGATTGCGGATCACCCGGGCGCCGATCTGCGCGCCGTGGAGCAGGCGGCCGTGGCCTTGCGGCGCGGCGCCATGGCCTTGATGACCGGCCCGAGCAAGGCCGGCGACGGAACCCTGGTGATGGCCGTCGAAGGGGCGCGCCGGGAGGCCCTGTCACGCCTCGCCCGGCTTGGCGACGGACCCCCCATGCTGGTTCTCACGGCGCCCCGGGCGGCGGCGCTCAAGCTGCCGGCCGCCACCGGGCCGGTGATCGCGGCGCCCTTGACCGAGCCCGTCGATGCGGCGGCCCTGCGCGCGCTGGCCGATCCGACCGCGCCTCTCGACGCAGCACTTTACACCGCCTTGAGAGGCGCCGGGGACGCGGCGCGGACCGGTGACCACGCGGCGATCGCCCTGGCCAAACGCGCCCGCCTGCTGCCGGCTGCGGTGACCAAGCGGGTCGGCGCGGCGGCGGCGCGGGAACTCGCGGCGGCGGGCGATCTCGCCGTCGTCGCGGCCTCGGACGTGATCGGCTACGAGCACTGCGCGGCGGTCAGCCTGCGCCCGGTCGGCGAGGCGAAGCTGTCCCTGGCCGACGCCGAGAATTCACGGATCATCACCTTCCGGCCGAGCGACGGCGGGCTTGAGCATCTGGCGATCATCATCGGCGATCCGCTCGCCGAGCCCCGGCCGCCGCTTGCGCGGCTTCATTCGGAATGTTTCACCGGCGATCTGCTGGGCAGCCTGCGCTGCGATTGCGGCGACCAGCTTCGCGGCGCGATCCGCGCCATGGCCGCCGAAGGCGCCGGCCTGCTGCTCTATCTCGCCCAGGAGGGGCGCGGCATCGGCCTGGTCAACAAGCTGCGCGCCTACAACCTGCAGGACGCCGGCTTCGACACCCTCGACGCCAACATCCAGCTCGGCTTCGACGCCGATGAGCGGCTCTATCTGCCGGCGGCGGAAATGCTGCGTCAACTCGGCCATCTCACGGTGCGGCTGATGACCAACAACCCCGACAAGGTCCGCGGCCTGGAGCGCAGCGGCGTCACGGTCGCCGAACGGGTGCCCCTGGTGGCGCGCGCGAGCGCCTATAACGACGCCTATCTAGCCACCAAGGCCAAGCGATTCGGCCATATTCTCTGACCAACTGGGCAGTCGTTGCCGGGTGATCGGCAAATTCTCTCACGGGGCCCGGGTCCAGCCGGACGGCATGTATTCAACTTATTGAAATAAATAGTTTTTTTTCATGGCACGGAGGTTGCGTCATGGGGGTTGCGTTCGACCAACGCGCCAGCAGCCCGAAGGAGACCCCGTGGCCGAAATTAACCCGATCGCCCGCCGGCCGGATGGCTGTGAATTCGCCGCTCACCCCAGCGGGTTCCGCCGCCCCCTCGGATATGGTCTCCAATTTCTGGGGCGACGACGGATTTTCCTTCGGCGACATCCTCGATCTGATCAACCCGTTTCAGCATATCCCGATCATCGGCACGATTTACCGCGCCATCACCGGCGATCAAATATCCACCGGCTCGAGCATCCTCGGCGGTGGATTATTCGGCGGCATCATCGGGGCCGGCATCGCCGTGGTGAACGCCGTGATTGAGGAAGTGACGGGGGGGGGGAATCGGCGAGCATATCATGGCCATGTTCGAGGCCGAGGAGACTCCCCCGGACGCTCCGGTCGGGCTGGCTAGCGCCGCGAGCCCGGGTGAAGATGGCGACGGCGGCGCTCCTGCCGGCGACGTCAGGATCAGCGATTCGCCGTCCCCTGAACCGGCGAGCGCGACCGCGCCGCCGCCGGCGGTCCCGGCGAGCGCCGAACGCCAGGCGAGGCTCGAGGCTGCGGCGACGAGGGTGACCATATCCAAGGTCCCGGCGCCCCTGATCCCGCCGACGCCGATCGCGCCGACGCCCGAGGTTGCCGCCATCGCGACTGCGCCGCGGCCCGTCATGGCGCCCGAGCATGCGGCGCCGGCGTCTCCCACGGCGCAGGCCGCGGCCACGGTCGGACAGCCCGCGGCGCCGCCGGACCGGGCCTGGCTGACGGCGATTCCTCGCGCCGAGGGAGACTTCACCACCGCCGCCTTGCGCTACATGACGCCTGATTCCTGGCGTCAACTTGTCCTGACCATCACGGAAAACCCGGAACGGCAACTGACGCGCGGGCCCAGCGAAATCACCCGAGACGCCATCAATCGCTACAGCCAGCGGGCGATGGCGGCGAAAGCCATGATGACGCAGCCCGCCGTCATTGATATGGTCCAATAGTCTTGTTGGTCGTTGTAAAGAATTGCGGCGTATCCATGGACCTCTATGTCGATAGCAACGGAACCGTCGAGTGGAGTGGGAACGTCATTCCCTGCGCCATCGGGGCGTCCGGCATGACCAGCGACAAGCGCGAGGGCGATCAGGCCACGCCGGTCGGCTGCTTTGCGCTACGCCGCGTGTATTACCGAGCGGATCGGGTCTCCCGGCCGCGCACTTCATTGCCCGTCGATCCCCTGGACCCGCTCGACGCCTGGTCCGACGATCCCGAGGATCCGGCCTACAACAGCCTGGTTCGCCAGCCCTACCGGACCAGCGTCGAGTTGATGTGGCGCGAAGACCATGTCTACGACATCGTCGTCCCGATCGGCTTCAATGACGACCCGGCGGTGCCCGGCAAGGGCAGCGCGATCTTTCTGCATATCGCCAGACCGGACTTTTCGCCGACCCGGGGCTGTGTCGCAGTCAGCGTCGAGAATCTGCTGCGCATCCTCGCCGACTGCGACGAGACCACCCGGTTATGTATAGAGTCGGGAAGAGACTGAAGCCCGCGGCGGACTCGGTGAGATAAAACTCCCTACAGCGGCCAGACCCAGAGGATCATCGGCAGGGAGACCATGATGATGAGGATTTCGAGCGGCAGGCCCATGCGCCAATAATCGCTGAAATGATAGCCGCCCGGGCCCATGATCAGCATGTTGTTCTGATGGCCGATGGGGGTCAGGAAGGCGCAGGAGGCGCCCACCGCCACGGCCATCAGGAAGGGGTCCGCGTCGACCCCCAACTGACCGGCGATGCCGACGCTGATCGGCGCCATGACCACGGCGGTGGCGGCATTGTTCATGATGTCGGACAGGGTCATGGTGACCACCATGAGCATGGCCAGCATGAAGACCGGCGACAGCCCGGCGCCGATGTCGAGTATGGTCTCGGCGATCAAGAGGGTGGCGCCGCTGGTCTCCAGGGCCTCGCCGACCGGGATCATCGCGCCGAGCAGCAGAATCACCGGCCAATCGACGCTTTCATAGATTTCACGGGGCGGCACGATGCGCAGCATGACCATGGCCAGGGCGGCCAGGGCCAGGGCGATGGTGAAGGGCAGCAGGCCGGCGGCGGCGGCGATGATTGCGGCGGCGAAAATGCCGGCGCAGAGCCCGGCCTGGCCGGGCTGGCCGATTTGCAGGCCGCGCTCGGCCAGGGGCAGACAGCCGATCGCCGAGATCGCCTCGGGCAGATGATCCTGGTCGCCCTGCAACAGCAGCACATCGCCGGCCTTGAGCGTCAGCGATTTCAGGCGTTCGCGGATCGGCCGGCCCTGGCGCGACACCGCCAGCAGGGTGACGCCGTAGCGGCTGCGCAGCCGCACGGACTGAACGCTGCGCCGCTCGATGCGCGCGCGCGGCGGCACCACGGCTTCCATCAGGCTGGTGTTCTCGGCGGACAGCAAGCTTGCCCTGGGCCCCTCGACACCGACCACCTCGAGCTTGAGCGTGGAAATGAAGCTGCCGATATCGTCGGGGCCGGCTTCGATAATCAGCCGATCGCCGGTCTGAATAGCCTCGCGCCGGTCGACGCCGAAGCCGCGCCGGCCCTTGCGGATGACGCCGACGACCAGGGCTCCCGACTCCGCCGTCAGGGCTTCGATCTCATGGACCGTCAAGCCGACCGCCGGGGTATCCGCCGGGACCCGCGCCTCGGAGACATAGTCCTCAAGGCCGAAAAGCTCCTCGGATGACGATGTGCGCCGCCGCTTGGCGGGTATCAGACGCCAGCCGACGACGGCGATGAAGATCACCCCGGTGACCGCCGCGACCAAGCCGACCGGGGTGAAGTCGAACAGGCCGAACGGCTCGCCCGCGGATTTTTCCCGGTAGGTGGCGATGATGATATTGGGCGGCGTGCCGATCATGGTCACCAGGCCGCCGAGGATCGAGCCGAACGACAGCGGCATTAGGATCACCGCCGGCGATTGCTTCGCCTTGTTGGCCGCCCGGATGGCCACCGGCATGAGCAGCGCCAGGGCGCCGACATTGTTCATCACCGCCGAAAGCGCCGCGCCCAGGCCGGACAGCGCCGCGATGCCGAGCGAGAGACGCTCGCCCACCAGGGTGACGTGTCGGGAGATCAGATCCACCGCGCCCGAATTCGACAGCGCCCGCGATATGATGAGCACCATGGCGACGGTCACCGTGGCCGGGTGGCCGAAGCCGGTGAAAGCCGCATCGTGGGGCACGACGCCGGCGAGAACCGACAGCAGCAGCGCGAGAAAAGCGACGACATCGTAGCGCCAGCGCCCCCAGATGAAAAACCCCAGGGTGAGGCCGAGGATGGCGAATATGGCGGCCTGTTCATATGGCATTGCAGATTGCACTACGATCGTTGCACGTCGTATTGTCCGGGTTCATATCCATATCATTGCATATCAGCGCCGCCGACTCGGCCACACTACAAACACTCCTCTCGAAAGGTTTTTCACATGATACGCGTATTGGCGCTCGTCGGGGCGTTCGCATTGGGCTTGTTTCATCCCGATTCATCCCTTGCGCAGACGGTGGATGACCCGGCGATCGCCACCGTCAACGGCGACGTAATTCGCAATTCGGATATGATCATGTTCTACGAATCCCTGCCGTCGCAATACCGCAAGGTTCCCATGGTATCGCTCTACGACCAACTCATCGCAGGACTGATAGAATCCAGGCTGCTTGCCCAGGCGGCGCGCCAGGCGGGCCTGATGGAAGACGCCCAGGTCAAGCGGCGTTTGGCTTTTGTCACCAACGATGTGCTGCAGCAAACCTATCTCAATAAACTGCTCGCCGAGCAGATCACCGAGCCGCGCATGCGCGCGGAATATGACGCGACGATCGGCGCCCAGCCCGGCGAGGAGGAAGTCAGCGCCCGCCATATACTGCTTGAGGACGAGGCCGCCGCCCGAGCGGTGATCGAGGCGCTCGCCGCCGGCGGTGACTTTGCGACCCTCGCGCAGGAGCGTTCGACGGGACCATCGGCGCCGAGCGGCGGCGATCTCGGCTATTTCACCAAGACTCAGATGGTGGCGCCCTTTTCCGAGGCGGCCTTCGCCTTGAATCCCGGCGAATACACCAACTTTCCGGTGCAGACCCAGTTCGGCTGGCATGTCATCAAGGTCGAGGAACGGCGTCTCTCGGCGCCGCCCAGCTTCGAGGACAGCCAGACTGAAATCAGCCGCCAGATGGCCAAGGATTATGTCTTCGAACTCATGGAGAAACTGCGTGAATCCGCCGAGATCAGCCGCTTCGACCAGCCGGACCAGACGGCCCAAGGGGCTCCGGCGGCGCCTGTTAATTAGGCCGCGTCGGTCCGACTCATGAAGCTGTATGAGCTAGAGACTCCTTCGCTGATTCTCGACCGATCCAGGCTGGCCGCCAATATCGCGGCCATGTCGGCGCGGATGAAGCGCCACGGCGTCGATCTTCGGCCTCATCTCAAGACCGCTAAATCGGCCGATGTCGCCCGCCTGGCGACGGCCGACCACAGCGGCGCGATCACCGTATCGACCCTGGCGGAAGCGGCGTATTTCGCCGACCACGGGTTTCGCGACATCTTCTATGCGGTGGGTATTACGCCGGCCAAGCTGCCGCGCGTCGCCGCCCTGTGCAGAGACGGCGTGCGGCTGGCCGTGGTCACCGACAGCGTCGTGGTGGCTCGCGAGATCGCCCGAACGCCAGACTGCGGTCCCGGCATCGGCGTCTTCATCGAGATCGACAGCGGCCTGGGGCGGGCCGGCATCAGCGCCGACGATGAGGCGCTGATTGACATCGCCCGGGCGCTCGAGGGGGCGGCCGGGTTGCGCGGCGTTCTCACCCACGCCGGTCAATCCTATGGCTGCGCCTCGATCGCCGAGATCGAGGCCGTCGCCGAGGCGGAACGTCAAGCCGTGGTCACGGCGGCGGAACGCTTGCGCGGCGCCGGCATCGCCTGTCCCGAGGTCAGCGTCGGCTCGTCGCCGACCGCGCGCTTCGGGCGCAGCTTCGCGGGCGTCACCGAAACCCGCCCCGGTGTCTATATGTTCAACGACGCCTTCCAGGCGGGTCTCGGCTGTTGCCGCCTCGACGACGTCGCGCTGACCGTGCTGACCACGGTTATCGGCCAGCGGCGGGATCTCGGCATACTGCTCATCGACGCCGGCGGCCTGGCGCTTTCCAAGGATCGCTCGACGGCGGGCCAGGCCGAGGACGCAGGCTACGGGCTGGTCTATGACGCGGCCGGCGAGCGTCGCCTCGACGGCCTGCGGGTCGCCGATGTGCATCAGGAGCACGGTCTCATCAAACCGGTGGCCGACGGCGCCTCCATCCCCTTCGACGCGCTTCCCATCGGCGCCCGCCTCAGGATCATGCCGAATCACGCCTGCATGACCGCCGCCGCCTATGATCGCTACCATGTGGTCGACGGCGGCGACGAGATCATCGCCGAATGGCCGCGCTGCGTCGGCTGGTAAGCCGGTCGCGGCTATTAGTTTGACGTTCAAGCGCCACTCTTTAATTGGACGTTCAAGCGCCACTAAGGCTTACCGCCGCCCTTGGCGGCGGGCGGCTGCGCCGCGTTCTTAGTACCCGCAAATGCCCGACGTGACCCATATCAATGGAAGCTGCCCGAGAGGGTGCCATCCTGGGGCCGTTGATCACCGATCAAGGCCATTATCATGGGGCAATTTGGACTGTCGCCGTTGCGCGGAGAGCGCCTTCTCCAAGCCTATCCGCTGGTCTGCGCGGCGGGGGCGGATATTTCGAGCGATGAGTGGAGCGCCTTCGTCAATTCCATGCTCGGTACGAAGGCGCGCGTCGCCGAGTGCCGCGATATCGTCGGTATCTGCGCCTCAAACGGTTACCTGCGCGGCCTGTTCACCTACCGGGTGAGGCCTGATCTACACCATGGGCGAATCCTCGACGTGGAATATTTCGTGGTCGAGAGTGTGTATTCACCTCGTGATATCGTCGTCGCGCTGATGGTCGGCGTCGAAGACGAGGCGCGGAAGCACGGCTGCAAGGCGATCCATGCCGAGATGCCCCGCGCCACGAGCTGGCTGCGCGGGATGCTCAAGGACCGCGATTACCGCTACGAGTCCCGTCTGTGGTGCAAACGATCCGATTGATTCCGCTCACTCCGTGATAAATCTATCGTAAGGGGGTTGGGAATCTTAGAGGATCGGATCTTGGTGATGTTCAAGACTCTCCTGGTTGCCGTGGCGATGTTCGGCTTGGCGCAGACGGCACAGGCCCGGGGGGCGCGCCAGATGATCGCCGCCGCCAATCCCTACGCCGCCCAGGCGGGTCTCGATATGCTGGCGCGCGGTGGCGGCGCGGTCGATGCGGCGATCGCCGCTCAGTTGGTTCTCAACCTGGTTGAGCCCCAATCGTCGGGCATCGGCGGCGGCGGATTCATGCTGAGTTATGACGCGCGCGACGGCTCGGTGATTGCCTATGACGGCCGCGAGACGGCGCCGGCGGCGGTCACGCCGAAGCTGTTCCTGGACAGCGACGGCGCGCCGCTCAAGTTCTTCGACGCGGTGCTCGGCGGCCGCGCGGTCGGTGTGCCGGGCCTGCTCGCCATGCTGAAACTGGCCCATGAACGCCACGGCAAGCTGTCCTGGGCGGATCTGTTCGAGCCCGCCATAATCCTGGCGGAACAAGGCTTTTCCCTGTCGCCCCGGCTTCACAAGCTGATCGTCAAGGCCCGCGGCCTGGGCCGCTACGCGACCGCCCGATCCTATTTCTTCACCGCCGACGGGCTGCCCAAACCGGTCGGCACGAGACTCGCCAACCCGGCCTTCGCGACCACCCTGCGGGCCATAGCCGCCGGTGGCGCGGCGGCTTTCTACCGGGGTGATATCGCCGCCGATATGGTGGCCGCGGTGCGCGCCGCGGCGGATAATCCCGGCCTCATGAGCCTCGCCGACCTCGCCGCCTATGACGCCAAGCCGCGCCAGCCGGTCTGCGCCGGCTACCGCCAATGGCGGGTCTGCGGCATGGGGCCGCCCTCCTCGGGCGGCGTCACCACGCTGCAGATTCTCGGCCTGCTGGAAGGCTTCGACCTGGCCGCGCTCGCCCCCGGCTCGGTCGCCGCGGTACATCTGATTTCCGAGGCCAGCCGCCTCGCCTTCGCGGATCGGGCGCGCTATCTCGCCGATGACGATTTCCAACCGGTTCCGGTCCGCGGCCTGCTGGACAAGGGCTACCTCGCGTCCCGCGCCGCGGCCATCGATCCCGAGTCCAGCATGGGCCGGGCCATCCCCGGCGAGCCGCCCTTCCGCAACGGCGGGTTGGGCGCCGACGATCCCGGCGGCGAAGGCTTCTCGACCAGCCATATCGCGGTCATCGACAGCGACGGCAGCGCCGTTTCCATGACATCCAGCATCGAGAACGCGTTCGGCTCGCGGATCATGGTGCGCGGGTTCCTGCTCAACAACCAACTCACCGATTTCTCGTTCCGCCCGGATATCGACGGCGTGGCGGTGGCCAACCGCGTCGAAGCCGGCAAGCGTCCGCGTTCCTCCATGGCGCCGACCCTGGTGTTCGACGGCGACGGCCGCCTGAAACTGAGCATCGGCTCGCCGGGCGGGTCGCGTATCATCGGCTATGTGACGCAAAGCCTGATCGCTATGCTCGATTGGCGGCTCGAGGTGCGGACCGCCATCGCCCTGCCCCATCACGTCAACCGCAACGGTCCCATCGACCTCGAGGAGGGCACCCCGCTCGCGGCGCTCGGGCCGGCGCTCGAGCGGCTGGGTCATGAGGTCAGGATAACACCCCTGGTCAGCGGCCTGCACGGCGTCGCGGTCACCGGCCAGGGCCTCGAGGGCGGCGCCGACCCGCGCCGTGAAGGCGTCGCCCTGGGCGACTGAGCAAGCGGCGCTTCTTAACGATTGGGAAACGGAATTGGGGTTATCCTGGGGCGCATTTTGCGCTGATCCGGGGCGCAATTCGCCTCTCGTGAAGAAATCTAAAACGTTGTTGGGTCATGATATTTCTCCATGGATAGCCAGAAATTAAAATCCGCCAGCGTGGTGCTTTTCGAGACCAACGGCGAAATGCGTCGTTTGGTGAAGAGCGCCCTACTCGGAATCGGCTTCGGCTTCGTTCATGATTGCCGCACCCTCAAACAGGTGTGTGACGCCGCGGTCGCCGACACCAAACCGGATGTTTTTGTCCTCGATCTCGACCGCGACAAGGACGCGGTCTGCGCCCTGATCGGAGATATCCGTCATTCGCGCATCGGCGATAACCCGTTCGTCATCATCATCAGCATGACCCATAACCCCGAGGAGATGATCGTCCATCATGTGCTCGACGCGGGCACCGACGACATCGTGGCAAAGCCCGTATCGGCAAAAATCCTGTCCAAACGCATCGCTTATCTCTCCCAGAACCGCAAGGACTTCGTGGCGGTGCCCGGTTATCTGGGCCCCCAGCGGGCCAAGGGCGTGCGTCCCGACATGGAGGAAGCGGCCCAGGTCAAAGTGCCCAACAGCCTGGGCGTCAAGGCATCCGGCAAGGCCATGACCAAGATCGATGAGATCGAGATCAAACGCGCCGCCAACACCTTCACCCAGCAACGGCTCTACGGCATCATTCTGCCGATCATCAATCTCACCACGGAGCTCCAGACGGCCGCCGCGGAGACCGAAAACGGCGAATCTTTCGAAGACGATATCTCGCGGATCGTTAAACTGGTGGGCGAAGTCAGGGGCATCCAGATGCCCTAAACGGTGCGCGACCTGAACTACCTCACCGCGTCTCTGGAGAAGGTCGTGGACACCCTGGCCGAGGCATTGTCGCCGTCGCCCCGCCAATTCGAAATCGTCCGCCTGCATGCGCAAGCCATCGCCGCAACCATGCGCGGCGACGACCGGAGTTCGGGCGCCGTGGTGTCGGCCTTCAGCGACGTACTCGAAGCCTCTTGACCATAAAACCCGCCCCCGGGGGTTGCGCCGCGCCGTATTCCACACGACATATCGATGGGATAGTATGCTGCGGAACTGATCTGATGCAGGGGTGAGCATGGCGACGGATCCACCACTAAAATCTTCTCCCGACCTCCCTCGGGCGCAACGGATCCCGCCGGCGCCACGGTCCACCACGCCGCAATCCATCATGCCCCAATGCGCGGCCTGCGAGATACGGCAATTCACCTTCTGTTCGATGCTGCGCGACGATGAACTCGACCATCTCCAGGCGATCGTGCGGCAGGTTCGTAAAATCCCCCGGCAAATTCTGTTTCAGGAGGGAGACGACGCCGACAATGTCTATAATATCCTGTCCGGCGTCCTCAAGCTGTACAAGCTCCTGCCCGACGGGCGGCGGCAGATCACCGGCTTCGTCTATGCCGGCGATTTCCTCGGTATCGCATCGATCGGCACCCATTCCTACAGCGCCGAGGCGGTGAGCGAAATTTCCCTGTGCCGTTTTCCCCGGGCCAAGCTCTATCGATTGTTCGACCGCTACCCGGCGCTTCAGTCTCGGCTGCTGGGAATCGCCACCGACGAACTCACCGCCGCCCAGGATCAGATGCTGTTGCTCGGGCGCAAGACCGCCGCGGAAAAACTGGCGTCCTTTCTGCTCTCCCTGGTCCGCCGCATGGCGCCCCGCGGGTCCTCGAAAGAGGCCGCCGATCTCGCCGTTGCGGTGCCGGTGCCCATGACCAGGAACGATATCGCCGATTATCTCGGGCTCACCGTGGAGACCGTCAGCCGCACCCTGAGCCGGCTCAAACGGGCGGGAGACATCGCGATCACCGACGCCCACCACATCACCATCGTCCGGCCCGAGTCATTGCGCGACATAGCCGAGGGGTTCTGAACAGCATGCCGTCCATCCTGATTACCGGCGCCAACCGGGGCCTCGGATTGACCTTCGCCAAGCAATACGCCGCCGCCGGTTGGCGGGTCTACGCCGCGGTCCGCGCCCCCGCCGACGCCGACACGCTCAATGCGGTTGCCGCGACCACGGAAGGCAGGGTCACGGTCCATGCCCTCGATATCGGCGATGGGGATTCGGTCGCCGCCCTGGCCGCCGGGCTCAAGCGCGAGCCGCTCGATGTTCTGCTCCACAACGCCGGGATCTATCTCGGCAAGGGCCGGAGCTTCGGCGACACCGATTATGACGACTGGCTGGAGATCCTGCGCATCAACACGCTCGCGCCGCTCCGCGTGGTCGAGGCCTTGATCGATAATGTGGCGGCGGGCGAGCGCAAGCAAATCGTCTTGATTTCGAGCAAGATGGGCAGCATGGCGGCGAATTCGACTTCCGGCGGGGCCTATCTCTACCGCTCGTCGAAGGCCGCGCTGAACGCCGTCCTGCGCAGCCTCGCGGTCGATCTGGCGTGGCGTGGCGTCACGGTCATGGCGCTCCACCCCGGCTGGGTCTCGACCGACATGGGCGGCCACGAAGCACCGGTCACCCCGGCGGCGAGCGTCCACGGCATGCGCGCGGTCATCGAGGCGCTGACGCCGGCCGATTCGGGCAGCTTTAAGGATTACCTCGGCGCCGAAGTCCCCTGGTAAGGGAATGATTTCAGCTATCGGCTATCAGCCAAGCAACAATTACCCGGTCAGCCTCATAAGCATTCTTCGACCGCTATCGGTCGGAGAAGCAAGCGAGTGACTGCGTGGCGCGTTGCCAAAGGCGACCAATGAAGACTCACGCAGGGAGCCTCTTGGAGACCGTAAAAAAACGGCCGCGATCAGCGGACGTAGATATGGACCTCGTTGGTCTGAACCGAGTTGCTGGTGGTGGTCGACAGGGAGACGCGGTCGCCCGACAGGCCCATGTCGGTGAGCGACCGGAAGACCTGCTCGGCGTTGCGCTTCGATTCATGGGTTTTCAGCGCGACCTGCGCCGGGGTTCCCAGATTCGGCGCGATGGCGACGATATCGAACGACGCCGTCGGCGTGCGGTCGAGGGTCTCGGACAGGGCGCTGTAGAGCGCCTGCTGGTAGGGAACATCGGGCCGGTCGAAGCGGATGACGACGAGCGGCTGGCGGCCCCGGGTGAAACCGAGGCTGGCGGTCGGCCGCGCCGCCGCATTGGCGACCACCGCCGCGGTATAGGCGCGGGCGGCGAGCGGCGGTCCGAACAGCTCGCCGTTCTTGACCGACAGCGACAGGGAGGTGAGGTTGCGGCGCTCGTTATTCACGTAAGCGGTCTGGCGTGCGATGGTCTCGTGAATCTCGCCGAGCATGCGGTCGATCAGCACCACGGTGCGGTTGACCTCGTCCTCGATCAGGGCGAGCTGGCGATGGTCTTCCTCGACCGCGCCCGACAGGCTGTAGGCCGCGGTGATCGATTCGATCAGATAGGCCGACATGGCGGATTGCCCGGCGATATCGTTGGCCAGGGTGTTGAGCGCGGCAATGTCGGTGAGGATGCGGTCGAGTTCGCTCTGCGCCGTGTTCCACTGGCTGACCAGCACCGGGTTGCCCGGGGTGGTGCCGATTTGCAGCCGCGCGCTGACCGCCGCGACGATGGCGTAATAACGCTGGGCGTTCTGCTCGGTGACCACGCGGAGCTGCTGGTAGCGGGCGTTGCCGTTGCCGATGGAGGATTTGAGCGCCTCGAGTTCGCGGGCGTGCTGGCCGACCTTGGCGCCGACGAAGGTGCCCGTGGCGCCGATCAACTGGGCCTGTTGCGGAACCGCCGGCGCGGCGTAGAGCGACGCCGGTTGGGGCGCCACATACTGCGGAATCGTCGAGGCCGGCGGCGGCGACAGCGTCGGCTGGGCCTGTTGCTCGGCGGGCGAAGGCCCGACCAGGATCCGGGTCGCCCCCGGTTGATCGGCGGGGTCGTCGCCGGTCAACGTCGGCCACAGGTCATCGGTCAAGTAGCTGCAGCCACTCAAGCCCAACGCCAACCCGATAACCGCAATGCGATATCCCGTGGTGTAGCGACTTCTTACGCGAGATTCTGTGCGCGCCATGCTCAATTTCCACCCTTTGATCGACGAGTAATTTACCGCAGCCAACCCGCCTCTCAACCGATTGGTGACGGCATACCTTAGCCGATTAGTCTCGGGAAAATCTAGTTTCCCCTATCCCCTATACGAATCTGGAGTTTACTCAAAGGGTTGTGAGGCGACAAGCCCGATTTGCGCCCGCGATTCCGGGGCGTTTGGCGCCCCCGGGCGCAAGGCAGCGGGGGCTTTATCATGGTTCCTCGGTATTATCCTTGCACCGCCGCGCCGTGATGAGTAGTTTCCCTTGCTTGGATCGAGGCTGGTCCGAAGCGAATGCGCCCGTAGCTCAGCTGGATAGAGCACCAGACTACGAATCTGGGGGTCGGGAGTTCGAATCTCTCCGGGCGCGCCACTTTACTAAACGATAACAATCCGTTGAACCTCTACACATAATCTTAATGACATGTGTGGCGATCGATGCGCTGAATGGCCAACAGAGGGCAAACAAAATGAGGTGGGCAGAGCAAACCACTCGCCGACCCCGGTTCGCCGCTGTACGGGCTTCTCTGCGCGACTGAGGGGCAAAAGAAAAGCCCCGACATGGGCCCGCAGGCGCGCGTTGCGGCGCCGGTGTCGGCGAAGGTGATCGATGCGCGGGGAAAGGCGGGCGCATCAACCTGCTCTTGCTCAAGGGTTTGTGCGGGGCCTACAGCCGGCGGGAGCGTAACGCCGAGCTTCTCGAGGCGGCTCTCCCAGGCAGGAGTGGCTTCTAGTTGCTTGGCGTCGAGGCCGGCCTGGAGCGCAACGAAGCAGGCCTCGGCCGCACCGAGAGCGTCACGGCGTTTTGAGAGTGTTCTTGCACGAGTTTTAGCGCGTCCCCGGATAGAACTGGAAATTTGCCCGAGTAAGGCTCTCGTACCGGGGTCTTTGATGCCGACGATGCGCCGGGCGATAACTGGCTTGACGCCGATTTCAATGAGGTCTTTGACTGCTTGGTCATCAATCTTCTCCTAGTTTCTCGTGTTCAATAT
>Ga0066376_10003074_pt1 | contig 15189 bp, 13 predicted proteins | sample Knorr_S15_td_Bot_FD_77009 | JGI IMG/M metagenome (GOLD analysis project Ga0066376, IMG submission 77009) | Marine microbial communities from Southern Atlantic Ocean transect - Knorr_S15_td_Bottom_ad_5009_LV_A | ecosystem: Environmental > Aquatic > Marine > Oceanic | place: Southern Atlantic... | reverse complement strand
GTCAGTCATCTTAAAGCCTCATCTGATTCAAGATAAATAGGTTTTTAATCGAGTGGGAACTGCTCCTGCCACAGGCGAGCGATATCGATTCTTCGGGCGAACCAAACCCCCGGCATGTTCTTAGCGTACTCCAGAAACTGACGCAGAGCCACCGTGCGGGAGGGTTTGCCGATGATTCGGCAGTGGAGCCCAACGGACATCATCTTTGGGTGGGTAGCGCCTTCGCGGTAAAGCTGGTCGAAGGAGCTTTTGGCTGATTCAAAGAAGTCACTGGGCGTGGATAGTTGCCCGCGCCAGAACCCATAGTCGTTGACCTCCAGCGAATATGGGATTACCAGCCAGTCCTTGTTCTGGACCTTGGTGTAGTAGGGCAGATCGTCATTATAGGCATTGCAGTCGTATACGAAGCCGCCATGTTCCACGACCAACTCCCGGGTATTGACGCTGGGGCCATAGCGGGTGTACCAGCCCAAGGGACGCTGACCCGTGGTCCGAGTGATGGTCTCGACGGCGTTTTTGATTGCTTCTCTCTCCGTTTCCCGGTCCATCTTGTAATATTCTTCCCACCGATTTCCATGGCCCATAACCTCGTGGCCTCGACGGGTAATCTCCGGGCCCACTTGGGGGTTTCTTTCCAAGGCCAAGGCACACGCGTAGAACGTGGACTTTATGTCGAACTCGTCCAGGGTGTCCAAGATTCGCCACGCGCCCACTCTGCTGCCGTATTCAAAGAAAGACTCGTTAGCCAGGTCCCTTTCTCCCGGAGGCACCGGAGAGGGTGACTCTCCCATGGTCTCCCCGCGTGGGTCGCCGTCCAGAATCGAATTCTCCGAGCCTTCTTCGTAGTTCACCACCACGGAGATGGCGATTCGGGCGCCTTCCGGCCACTTAACTACAGGAGGATTTGGCCCATAACCAATCAAATCTCTGGAAGTCATAATTGCTCCTACTTTCTACTGCTGTGAACTCCTGTTACGAAACATTTTGACCAGCTTGGGTATCTCGAAGCTCCAACAACACGCTCTGTCATTCCGATGAGCGGGGCGAGGAGGAATCTCGTGCGCCGGATGCGCCTATGCCAAACTTGCATCGAATAGCCGGATAATCGACCCGGATAACTAGGAGTGATCCATTATTGGGCGGTGTACCCACCATCAATAACCAATTCAGAACCGGTGATGAATGATGCCTCGTCCGAGGCCAGGAAAAGCGCGCCGTAGGCGATATCATCGGGAACACCTATACGGCCCAGAGGAATGGTGTTGACGTTGGAAGGAGACTCCTGCGAGGGACCCAACCCGGACTGGCGCATGGGAGTGTCCACGGAGCCGGGGTGGATCGAGTTGCAACGTATGTTTTCCTTGGCGTACTGAATCGCGGTCGCCTTGGTGAATAGACGGACGGCCCCCTTTGTGGCGATGTAAGCCGGAGGCCCGATGGCCACCAGGCCTGAGATGGACGATATATTAATAATGGAGCCTCCGCCAGATTGCCGCATGGCCGGGATGGCCTGCTTGGTCCCCAAGAAAACACCCTTGACGTTAACCGCCATGATTTCGTCCCAAATCTCCTCGGTCGTTTCTTCGATGGTGAACCGCCGGACGATGCCAGCGTTATTTACCAGGATGTCCAAATGGCCGTATTTGGATTGGGCCGTCTCCACCGCCCTTTGCCAATCGCCGCTGTTGGTCACGTCCAGGTGCAGGTAGGTGGCCTCGCCGCCATTCTCGTTAATCTCCGCTTCTACCTGAGCGCCGGGCTCGTCCAACACATCTCCAATGACCACTTTGGCGCCTTCGCGGACGAATAATCTGGCCTCGGCAGAGCCCATTCCTCGAGCGCCTCCGCTGATAAGAGCTACCTTGCCGTCTAGTCTGCCCATAATTCATCTCCTCAATGATTAGCAATTCGATTTTTCAGTGGCCACACTGGCCTTTGTTGGTGTCTGAAAATCGGTATTCAGTGGTCACGTTTCCTGGATTACGCACTACACCGGAATGACGATATTAAGGCAAGACCAAGCGTGCGATTTCATCAATCTCGGCCAAGGCCGCAGCACCCTCGGTCTGTTGCAGCCACACCGTTACACGGTCCGCACCGGCGTGGGCCAGGTCTTTGATGGCGCCCTTGTCCCGAAATTGTCCTGGGCGGCCAAATGCGTGAATCTCGATGCTGGAAGGATCCCTGCCTGCTTTCGATGCCAGGTCGTTAAGTTTGACCCGCCCCTGCTCCAGTTCTTCTAAAGACGGGAGAGCGGGCATCCAACCATCGCCCCACTCCACCACACGCTTGAAAACGTTCTTTGCGCTGCCCCCCAGGAAGATGGGCGGATGAGGCTTTTGCACCGGTTTGGGGCTGGAGCGCACGGGCGGGAAATCGTAGTAGCGGCCATGATACTCAGCCTCATCCTTGCTCCAGAGTTCTTTCATGGCCAGCACGGAGTCCTTCACCTGGGTCCAGCGGTGAGGGAAATCTCCACCCATAATCTCCGTTTCTTCCTTAAGCCAGCCAGCGCCCACGCCGAAGATAAACCTACCGCCGGAGACACAGTCCAATGTGGCAACCTGTTTAGCCAGCATGAGTGGGTTGTGCTCGGGCACCAGGCAGATACCGGTGCCGAGCTTAATCTTGCTGGTTACCGCCGATGCCCTAGCTAAAGCCATGAAAGGGTCGATAATGTGGGCGTAAGACTCGGGTATGCCTTCGGACGCATCTCTCCGATATGCCGGGGAGGTGCTGTGCACCGGGATAAATATGTGCTCCGGAACGAAGAAAGACTCGAAGCCGACGTCTTCCGCCCTTTTGGCCAAAACAGCAGGGTCCGATGACGTGTCTGATTGGAAGACCATCAGACCGATTTTCATAGGTGATTCACTCCTAAATTAGCTGCGAGCGAGTGTAGCAGTGGCAGTGATGACCGTCAAACCTGGGAGTGCCTTCCTGAACTGTAGCAATCTACGCATAAACCGGTTAGAATTCCACAAACCCCGGGGGCGTATAAATTGTACTAATCGCGCCGGGCATATATCATGAATATTAAACAAAGACCTCTTAGGTTATAAGGTTTCGGTATTGGGGTAGCGACAGACAACTCCAAGGTCTTGATTGACCGGGTTTCCAAGTATCTGCCCGAAGAAGCGACTCAGCTGATTGGGCAGGCATACACTTTTGCCGATCAGTGCCACAGCGGCCAGATGCGCAAGTCTGGCGACCCCTACATCGATCACCCCGTGGAAACCGCCCTGTTCCTAGCCGACCTCCACTTGGATTCCCACACCATCGTAGCGGCCCTCCTTCATGACGTGGTGGAAGACTGTGACGTAACGCTGGATGAGGTTGAAACGCGCTTCGGCCCCGAAGCAGCGAAACTGGTTGACGGCGTTACCAAACTTACACGCATGGATGCCCGTCTCCACAACCCAGACGACACTAACCCCGACCACTTCGACGACCCTGACAGCCTTTACGCCGAAAGCCTGCGCAAGATGCTCGTCTCCATGGCAGAAGACATCAGAGTAGTGTTGATAAAGCTGGCCGACCGCATGCACAACATGCGCACCTTGGAAGCGCTAAGTCCGGAAAAACGCAAGCGCATCGCCCAAGAAACCCTGGATATCTACTCGCCATTGGCCCACCGCTTGGGCATTTGGGAAATCAAGTGGCGCTTGGACGACCTGGCCTTTCGCCATCTGAATGAAGAAAAATATCGGGAAATCTCCAAGCTGCTGGCAGCCAAGCGAGGAGAACGTGAAGCCTACGTCGAGCAGGTGTCGGCCACGCTCAGCGAGGAGATGGAGCGGTACAACATCACCGGTGAAGTGGCTGGACGCCCCAAGAGTATCTACAGTACCTACCGGAAGATTCAAAAATACGCCAATGAGGGAAAGGAACTAAAGGACATATACGACCTTTACGCCATCCGAGTCTTGGTTGACACCAAAGAGGACTGCTACAAGGCCCTTGGCGTGATTCATCAGCTTTGGCATCCCATTCCCGGCCAGTTCGACGACTACATCGCCACACCCAAAGAAAACATGTACCAAGCCCTCCACACCACCGTTATTGGCGAGGGCGGTAATCCCTTAGAAGTGCAAATCAAGACCTACGAATTGCACCAAATCGCCGAATATGGCGTGGCGGCCCATTGGCGTTACAAAGAAGGCCGGACCAGCGATCTTCGTTTTGAAGAGAAGATGACCTGGATGCGCCAACTGCTGGAATGGCAGCGGGAAGTGGTGGCCACCGATGAGTTCATCGAGACGGTCAAACAGGACTTCTTCCAAGACCAAGTGTTTGTTTATACGCCAAAGGGAGACATCGCAGAGCTAACGGCGGGCTCCACTCCCGTAGACTTCGCCTACAAGATTCACACAGAATTAGGCCACCGTTGCATCGGCGCAAAGGTCAACGGCCGGCTGGTAGCCTTGGACACCACCCTCCAAAACGGCGATACGGTTGAGGTCGTGGTTTCCAAGACCGACCGCGGCCCCAGCTTGGATTGGCTCAACCCGCAACGGGGCTATGTGGTGTCAGGCAGCGCCCGTCAGAGGGTGCGCCAATGGTTCCGCCGCCAAGCCCGCAGCAGCAATATCAAACGTGGCCGGGAGCTATTGCGAAGGGAGCTTCGCAGGCTCAACCGTCAACTAAAAGACGAAGAAGTGCTGACCATCTGCAAATATGACAGCATGGATGAACTATTGGCCAACCTGGGCTCAGGAAACCTTACGGAAAGCCAGGTGGCCCACCGGCTTGGCCAAGCTATTCAAGGTTCCGAGCCGGCCCACATTCAACCGCCCTACAACCTGCCACTATCCAGCCCCAGTTCTGGCATCACGGTTTTGGGTGTTGGCGACCTGCTTATTCGAATCGGCAGGTGTTGTAATCCGATCCCCGGCGACGAAATCATGGGCTTTATCACCCGCAACAGCGGGGTCACCGTTCACAAGAAAGACTGCAATAGTCTGAAAAACGAAGACGAGCCCGAGCGAATCGTACGGGTGGACTGGGGTGAGGCCAGGGAGCTTTACCCGGTGCGAGTCAAGATGAAGGCCTATGACCGCTTGGGTTTGCTGCGAGATGTCACTACATTGGTCTCCGAAGAAAAAGTTAACATCGCTTCGGTGGTCACCCAGGAACTGGAAGACGGCACGGTGACCATGGAACTGACCCTCCACACTTCTGGTCTGGACCAGTTGGGCAAGCTGTTCGCCAAGCTAGAGGCAGTGCGAGGAGTAACATCCGTCACTCGCGACCGATCCAGCATCCCAGTAACTACAAACGTCTGAACTGATTCGCGGCTCACAGCAGCTAGGAAACCAACAGCACCCCAAATCCAATGGGGTGTTTTTTTCTGCCATATAGGCGTTGCCGGTCTTGCAATCAACCGCTGTTATAATGGCGGAGTTTTCTGTTCAAGACGGCCTGCGTTCAAGCAAATTCACGCCGTATATACCGCTTTAGGAGGCAATAAAGATGCCAGAAAGAACCCCAATCATTCCAGCGGGAGTCTCGCCAAACCCGGCTCTATCCCCAGGTGTCCGAGTGGGAGACTTGCTCTTCGTTTCCGGAAACGTGGCTGTGGACGCCAGTGGCAACTTGGTGGGCGGCAGCGACTGCGAAGCCCAGTCCCGACAAGTCATGGCCAACATCCGGGCCATCGTTGAAGCCGCCGGAGGCAAGATGGAAGATGTGGCCAAGATTACCTGCTTCATTACCGATATCAACAACTACAGCGGTTACTCAAAGGTTCGCTCCGAAACCTGGCCCAGTAACCCCCCGGCCAGTTCCACGGTGGTGGTTGTCGCGCTGGTGCGCCCTGAGTGGCTGGTGGAAGTGGAAGCAATAGTCAGGTTGCCAGGCTAAGAACCATAGCAATTGTTCCACCGATCGTCGATTTAACCGGGCAGACGTATCCGTCTGCCCGGTATTGTTCTATGCGATGCTGTTCGCCAGCCAGATGGTCTATTTGAGCGTCTTGGAAAACCGAAAAGACGGTTGACTGCGTCGTTTGCTGATTCGCCCTGAACCCACCTCTTTGCCTTGGCCCCATGAACTCGCTCCATCCATGTTAACCTCACTTCTAGCTTAATCAGGGCTCAATCATTCAGGAGGAAATTTCCGATGCGGATAGAACAAAAACTGGCCGATATGGGACTGGAACTAGGTACGCCGACCACTCCAGTGGCGAATTACATTGAGACCGTGAAGAGCGGAAACCTGCTGTTTGTGGCGGGACACATCCCCTTCCTGGCCGACGGTTCGGTGCTCCACACCGGCAAGCTGGGTCGGGATATTACCGAAGAGCAAGGCTATGAAGCGGCCAAGACGGCCATGGTCAATTGTCTGGTCTCGATAAAGGGTGCCCTTGGCGATTTGGACAAAGTGAAACAGGTGGTAAAGCTGTTTGTCATGGTAAATGCCGAGCCGGATTTCGGTCGGCAATTTATCGTAGCCAACGGAGCTTCCGACTTGCTGGTTGAGCTTTACGGGGATCAGGGACGCCACGCCCGCTCCGCCGTTGGCATGGGCAGCCTACCCTTGGGCTCTTGCGTGGAGATAGAGATGGTCGTCGAGGTCGAAGCCTAAGTTTCCGCCAAAGGGTTATTGCCGGAGAGGGCTGTTACTGGAAATCGTTTTTACCGGAAAGGGCTTTTACCGGAAAGGGCTTTTGCTAGAAAGGTCTATTCCTGCCGATAGCGGTTTACGATGGGCAGCCGACGGTCTTTGCCAAAGGCCCTAGGGGTGATTTTTACTCCTGGGGGCGCTTGGCGGCGCTTGTACTCATTTCGGTCCACGGCGGCGATTACCTGGCGTACGATTGCGGGGTCGAAACCGGCGTCAACCATCTCTTGGTAGCTACAGTCTTCCTCGACGTAGGCTTTCACCACAGGGTCCAAGAGTTCGTAGGGCGGCAGGCTGTCTTGGTCCAGTTGGTCTTCCTTGAGTTCCGCAGAAGGCGGCTTGGTAATAATTGCCTGGGGAATGACGTTGGCTGGCTCGCCGTGCAAGTTTCGCCAATGGCACAACTGATATACCAAGGTCTTGGGAACATCCTTGATGACAGCGAAGCCGCCGGCCATATCCCCATATAACGTCGCATACCCCATTGCCATCTCGCTCTTATTGCCGGTGGTCAACACCATCCAGCCGAACTTGTTGGATAAGGTCATGAGGATGTTGCCCCGAATCCTGGCCTGGACGTTCTCTTCGGCGACGTTGGGCTGAGTATCCCGAAAATGGGGAGCCAGCATCTCCTCAAATGCTTGGTGACCCGGCTCTATGGGCACAGTCCAAAGCTCAATGCCCAAACTGTCCGCAAGTTCCTTGGAGTCACTGATGCTGCCTTCCGAGGAGAATCTGGATGGCATGGATATACCCACGACGTTTTTGGGGCCTATGGCATCGACCGCCACCGTGGCGGTTAATGCCGAGTCCACGCCACCGGAAAGACCAATCAACACCTTCTGAAAACCCGACTTTCTGATGTAATCCCCAGTTCCCAGCACCAACGCTTGGTAGATCTCTTCGACTACGTCCATCACCGGTAACAGTTCTGCGGACGGCAAAGGAGCCCGTGAGCTAGGTTCAGCACCGGAAACCTGCACAACCTTGGAAGACCCAATCTCCCGCAGAATAGTTGCGTTCTCTTTGCGGGGACGGGGATCCCGAAGTCGAGTGCGAAACACCTCTTCGATGTCCAGGTCGGTGACGATTAGCGATTCTTTGAATGCTGGCGCCCGTTCCAGCACTTGGCCGTTCATATCGCAAATAACGCTGGCGCCGTCGAAAACAAGTTCGTCCTGAGCGCCCACGGCGTTAAGGTGGGCAACGAACAACTCGTTGTCCGCCGCACGGGTGGCAATCATTTTCTCCCTGTAGGCGCGTTTGCCTGCGTGGAAAGGAGAAGCGTTGATATTCACAATCAACTCGGCGCCCGCCTCCCGTTGGACTGCGATGGGCCCCACAGGGTACCAGATGTCTTCGCAGATATTGACGCCCACCCCCACGCCGTTTATGACATACACCGGGCAGGTATCTCCCGGCCGGAAATAGCGGTCTTCGTCGAAAACGCCGTAGTTGGGCAGGTGCATCTTGAAATAGCTGTCAATCAACTGCCCGTTGTAACCCAGGGCAGCGGCATTTGAGATGTCCGTCCCCAGGTGCACGTAACCCAAGACCACGGCAATGTCTTTGGCGGCGGCGACGATCTTATCCCTGGCTGCCATGTTGTCCCGTATGAATGAAGTCTTAAATAGCAGGTCTTCCGGGGGGTAACCGGTGGTGGCCATCTCAGGGAAAGCGACCAAGTCGGCACCGGCTTCCCGAGCACGCTCCAGGTATTCCAGAATCAAGGCCGTGTTCCCCGGAATGTCGCCCACGGTTGTGTTTATCTGAGCCAGGGCCAACCGAAAGATTCGTGTCATAATAATCCACGGGTCTTCGTATCTGACTTTGATACTTAGGGGCGAGTATACAGACTGAGGCTCTTGGATGCCAGGTATCTCACTCAAAGGCCCGACGGAACATTTGATTTACGGTACATCGGGTTTAGTTCAAGAATGATTACCTGTTGGCGCACAATTTTGGAATTTAAGCTGAAATGGACCTCTAACCAAGGCCCTCGCCCGAATGGATAGCGGACGCCAACAACGTTTCGCCCAACGATTTCCCTTCTACTACGGCTGGGTTGTCTTTGCCTCTGCTGCTCTGACCAGCTATCACTGCCGCCCTTTGATGGCGGCAACCACTCTATCCGTCTTCGTAGTGCCCATGACGGAGGAACTAGGCTGGTCCAGAGGGCTATTCTCCGGTGCGTTGAGCCTAGGCGGTTTCGCTGCTGTGGCAGTCTCGCCATTCGTAGGCCGTTTGATTGATAAGTATGGAGCGGGTTGGGTGGTGGCATCGGCGTCCGGGGCCATGGGCTTGTGCGCCATCGGCCTCTCGCTAATTACCCAGGCCTGGATGTTTTACGCTCTCTACATACCCGGACGGATGCTGTTCGCCAGCCCATTGGAGTTGGGGACCGCCACGGCGGTGAGCAACTGGTTTCAACGCCGCCGCCCACTGGCATTCGCCATCCTGGGCGCAACCCAAGGAAGCGGATTGGCGGCCATGCCTTTAGTCGCCCAGCTGATTATCAGCGGGTGGGACTGGCAGATGGCTTGGTTGTCTTTGGGCATATTCACCATATCCATCGGTATTATCCCATCCTTGCTCATGGCCCGGCGTCCCGAGGACATGGGACTGGAATTGGACCCCGAACCCAGGCAAGCACAGTTAACGGCCCAGCCAAATGACGTCGGCGGATCCCAAGACAATCCGGGGGCAGCAACCACGGGGGCAGCAACCACGGGTAGCCCGGACCGTTTTACGGAGCTAAGTTTCACTGTTCAGGAAGCGCTACACACCCGAGCATTCTGGATACTAGCAGCGTTTTCCGCTTTTGCCTTCGCCGCCCAAGGGGGTGTGGCGGTCCACCAAGTGCCCCATTACATCAACGAAGGAATGAGGGCGCCCATCGCAGCGATAATGGCAAGCACATTTGCCATATCACAGGTGGCGGGCGGGTTTATTTGGTCCGGCTCGGCACGCAAACTGCCCTTGCGGTTTCTGTTGGCGATGACCGGCTTGTGCGTGGGTGTGGGGGCAATTGGAACCGGAGCCAGCGGCACTCTGGGATGGGGAATAGCAGCCGCAGCAGCCTTCGGTGTCGGTATGGGTGGCATGCATCTGCTGCTGAGGTTGGCTTGGGCCGACTACTATGGTCGTGAGCATCTGGGAGCTATCCGAGGTCTGACCCTACCGATACAGATTAGCGGGCAAGCCATCGGACCGATAGTCTCCGGTTTCATGTTCGATTCCAGCGGGTCCTACCACCTGCCCTTCTTCATCTTTGGAGCCGGTGTGGTGATAGCGGCGGTGGGCGTCCTTGCGGCCACACCACCGCAGAAGCAGCAGGGCTAGTACGCCGCAGGCCGCATCCCAGGCCGCGCCAATGATCTATGCGCCTCCGGCCTTCTTACAGGTGACCACAAAAAGCGGGTCGCTGGGAGGGCTATCGTCAGGATTCGCGAACCCGGATTTAATATCCTGAAAGTCACTGGTAGCTTCCATGTAGGTCTGTATCAATTCGGCTCGTCCCCGGTCACTGGATTCCCGCCAGATGCGCACCGCCTTGGTGGGAAACATGCGGTTGGAGAATGACACTATGAACACACCGCCCGGCCGCAGTATCCGCGCTATTTGCCCGAAGATCTCCACCGGTTGAGTCAGGTATTGGGCCGACACCGTGATGACCACAGCATCGAAACTCTCGTCTTCGAAGGGCAATACGGGGTCTAGATTTACATCGTGGACGATATACTCGTCCAAATCCGGGTTATCCGCCATCTCGGTGGCATTCATCCCCAAGCCGGTCATACGGGCCTTGGGGTGTCCCTGGGGCCAATGGGAACGCCAACTGCTCATCATGTCCAGCACAACCGCGTTTGGGGGAATGGAATCAAGAAAAACGCGCCCCACTGCGGCTATGGCATCATCGTCGATATGCACTACCAGCCGCGGCATGGCATAAAACTCGGCATCAACGCTTTCATCCTGGCGTTGGAAGTATTCTGGCGAGGAGCCCGAGTCGGTGCTCAATCCAATAACCTCGATTAATGTACTTCAAAAATTGAGCCCATCAACGTTTGGGCTGGCCACCGCAAGGGACTCACAGGGTTTCCATGGTGTGATTTTGCCGGGCCAATTGTATCACGCCCTCTTCCAGTCTCTACCCGAAAGACTCTGGTGAACCGCAGCAGAGGGGGATACAATTTGAGTTGGGATAGCATATGAAGAGGTGATTCCCATGACTCAAGAGCGGGAAGTTCGAACGGGGCACCCATATTATATGTACGATGCCATCCATTCCCAACCTCAGGCGATCGAAGATATGCTGCGCAAACACGGGGCGCGCGTCCAAGAAGTCGCCGCCGAACTTGCGAAGAGGCGGCGGCTCTACATTGTGGGCATCGGAACCTCGTGGCATGCCACCTTGGTAGGTGAGCACTGGTTTCGGCGATTCTCAGCAAAGTCTTTGGAGATTCAAGCCTGCCATTCCTTCGAGTTCTGCGCCTATTCACCTCAGTTAAGCAGTGATGATGCCGTTATTGTGGTCAGCCACAGGGGCACCAAGACCTATTCGTTCCAAGCCTTGGAATTGGCCAGGGCCGCAGGCGCATACACCGTCTCTATCACATCGACCGAACCGGGGCCTCGAATTCAGGTTGCCGACGTTGTTCTAAACACGGTGGAACCCGAGCGGTCTGCCGCCTATACCGTCAGCTACACTACTGCGCTAGTAGTCTTGGGGATGCTGGCCACCGCCGTGGGTAATTGGTCCGACGCCAGCGAAGAATTGCCGATACTCAGAGCCCAACTTGAGGAGGTGCCCCAATCCCTAACTCAGGTGCTGGTCAATCAAAGCAAAGCGCAACAAGCAGCCCGACGCTTCCAGAGCAAGGGGCGCTTTGTTTCCGTCGGATGGGGGCCAAATACGGCCAACGCTTATGAAGTGGCGCTAAAAATCAAGGAAACCAGCGCCGTCGATAGCGAAGGGCTCCAGGTGGAACAGATACTCCATGGCCCATTTTGTTCAATAGGCGAGAAATGCCTAATCACGTTGGTGGCGCCTCCCGGGCCGGGATATGAACGCGCTCTGAACATAGCTCGGGCGTCCATAGAGGTAGGCGCTCCGGTTTGGGCGCTGGTCCAAGAAGGCGATACGCTGTTATCAGACCTGGCCACCGAAGCCTTCTTCATGCCCTCTATCTCGGATTTCTGGAGCCCCTTGATTTACGTTTTGCCGCTCCAGTTGTTTACCTATTACCTTGCCTTGGCCCGGGGCGCTCATCCCGACCTTTTCCAGCAAGATAATGCACGGCAGGCGGCCGCCCGCCAACACTACGAACTATGATGCCCGTTTATCAACGGGCAGGTTTCAGCAATCAGTCAAAATAAGGAGTGAGGAATGTCCACCGAAGAAACAGAGTCAATTCTGCAAAGTGTCCAGCAAGACCGGGGTTACTCCCTGGAGATGCACCGAATCATGGCCGAAGCGGACCTGGAATGGGTCAAGAAGTACAACGATTTCATAGATGCAACTTACACTGGGCAGCGGTTGCTGGACCGCAAGACCAAAGAACTTCTTCAGGTGGTGGTGGAAGCGGCGCTACGGGCCGACCAGGACCAAATCCAAGCCCATATAAAGGTGGCCCTGCGGGAAGGCGCCACCCCCGAAGAGGTTCTGCAAGCGCTCCAAGCGGTTATCATGCCCATGGGGGGCCTTGCCTTCCGCCGGGGCGTGCAGGCTTGGGCGGCCGAGACCGGGTTCAAGTTTTAAATAATTAAGGGGCCCTCGGCTGTTTCCGGGGCCCCCTATACGGCTACGTCTTATCCAAGCTAGATCCGGTTACTTCCCCCAGACCACCGTGTTTCGTAACGTGCCGATGTCGCTAATCTCGATCTCAATGACATCGCCATCTTTCATGTTTTCCGTGGCGCCTTCGGTACCCATCCACAGCACATCTCCAGGATAGAGGGTCAGGTATTGGCTCATTCTGCTGATGAATGCGCGGACACCGAATATGGCAGTGGAAAGAGCGTATTCTTCGACGACTCGGCCACTGAGAGTAACCTTGCAGGTCAAGTCGTCGGGGTCTAGACCGGTGACGATCCACGGCCCCATGGGTTTGAAGGTATCGGTGTTCTTGGCCCGCCACATGGTCCGGTCATTCTTCTGCCAGGTGCGTTCGCTCACATCGTTTCCGATGGTGAGTCCCAAGACGTAGTCCAAGGCTTGGTCCTCGGTGACGTTTCTGCACTTCTTCCCGATAACGGCCACCAGTTCGCCCTCGTATTGCAGGTCTTCATGAGCGTCTTTGGGAACCTCGATGGGATGTTCCGTCGGCACCAAAGCGTTTACCGCCCGGTATCCCACGTCGGCTGCCTTTGGTATATCGGGTTGAGTGCCCACCTTTGCGGCCGCCCAAGTGATGTGCTCCGGATAATTAATCCCGGCGGCGTAGAAAGTCGGCGGGATTACCGGCACCTCCAGCTTGACCGAACTGAGAGGTTGAACGTTGGAAGTCTTGGTATAGGTATCGAAGGGTGTTCCTTCTACTTCGATAACCTGGTCGCCTTCAATTATTCCGTAAGCAATATTGCCGCCCGTGCTAAATCTGCACCACTTCATGGTTGGCCTCCTCGCTAATAGCGAAATTTCTCAAAATTCGATTCTCTAGGTCTCGTATGTCCCCTTTACTTAGCAACTAGATTCTTGGCGACTAGATTCTTGCATCAACAACGCCAGTGGTCAAGCCGAGCGATACCCGCCGTCACCGGTATGCTGTATTCGGAAGTTCTTTACTGAGAACAGACATCTAGGTCAATGATAGAAGCCGAATCTCCTATTTGCCCAAATAGAAGGCCTGTGTTAGGCTCGCAAAGCCGTTTAATGCCCAGCAGCAGTTGATTCGTGGGCACGAACCTAGGAGAAACAGGGAGACCCAAATGAGGTTAAGCGGGAAAACTGCCCTTATCACCGGGGCCAGCCGGAACATCGGCATGGAGATTGCCCTCACTTTTGCACGGGAGGGGGCCGACCTAGTGCTGAACACCCGCGTCAGTCAGGACGAGCTGGAATCGGTGGCAGCCAGTTGCCGGGAGTTGGGCGTAAAAACCCACACCGTGATGGCCGATGTTTCCGACTCACAGCAGGTCACCAGCATGGTGGCGGAAGGAATCAACGCGCTGGGGAAAATCGACATATTGGTCAGCAATGTGGCCATTCGCCCCCACAAGCCAATCACCGATGTCTCTGACGACGAGTGGCTCAACGTGATGGGCGTGAACCTTAACTCTGCCTTTTATCTGTGCAAAGCGGTGGTGCCCGGCATGATGGAGCGCCGCACCGGCAGCATAATCGCCATGGGCGGCCAGTCGGCCATTACAGGCAGGCCCGAGACGGTCTCGGTGGCGGCGGCCAAGACCGGGCTCTTGGGCCTTATCCGGGCGTTGGCGGCGGAAATGGCGCCTTACAACGTTCGTGCCAACATGGTGAACCCCGGCTCCACCGACACCGAGCGGCGCAGCCCGGAATGGTATCCCGAGTTCCAACAACAGTTTTCCAGGGGTTCCAACGAACACTTAAAGGGTCTGCCGATGGGTAGGCAGGCCACCGTCCAAGACATTGCCAACGCCTGTCTGTTCTTCGCTTCCGACGAATCGGCATACATAACAGGAGACCGTCTGAACGTTGTCGGCGGACGCTATATCGTCTAAGACTCCATTCTAGTTACCCGGCTAATCAACTGGTTAATCACCCGGCTGAGAGTAATAGGAGGGTCATCATGGCTACTTACGTTTACGTGGCATCTACTGACGGCGACCAAATATCCGTGTTTAGCATGGACGCCGCGACGGGGAAACTCACTCCCAAGTCCGAAGTTGCCGCTTCAGGTGGGCCATTCTTGCTGGCGATAAACCCGAATAAAGAATATCTCTATGCCGGACACCGCAATGTTCCTGAGATATCCAGTTGGCGCGTTGATCAAGGAGATGGTTCGCTGTCGAAAATCGGGACGATAACGCCGGAAACCGGACCCGCCTTCATGTCCACCGACCGCAAAGGCAGGTACTTGCTGTCATCTTTTTATCAAAGCGGCCATGCAGCGGTTCACCCTATCGGAGACGACGGAGTGGTGGGAGACCCGCCTATCGAGTTCATCGCGACGGACAACGGCGCCCACGCCATGCAGACCGACCCCTCCAACAGGTTTGCCTTCGTGCCCCACATCGCACGCCTCAACGATAACGTGATGGAACCTCAGAACGATTCGGTTGGGCCGAACGTGATTTATCAATACAAGTTCGACGAGAATACCGGCCGCTTGACGCCCAATTCACCGGCGCAGGTTGAACAGAGCGAGCGCCTTGGCCCCCGCCACTATTGCTTTCACCCATCACTAGACATCGTCTATTTTTCCGACGAACAGGGTTGCAGCGTCACCGCTTACCATCTGGATTCCTCCTCGGGAACGCTGTCGGCATTTCAGACGATAAGTACCTTGCCCGAAGGCCACACGGAAAGGAGCACCTGCTCCCAGATTCAAATATCCGCTTCCGGCAGATTCCTCTACGTTCCCAACC
>Ga0066376_10003072_pt1 | contig 15200 bp, 15 predicted proteins | sample Knorr_S15_td_Bot_FD_77009 | JGI IMG/M metagenome (GOLD analysis project Ga0066376, IMG submission 77009) | Marine microbial communities from Southern Atlantic Ocean transect - Knorr_S15_td_Bottom_ad_5009_LV_A | ecosystem: Environmental > Aquatic > Marine > Oceanic | place: Southern Atlantic... | reverse complement strand
TCGAGGGCGATATGGGACTGATGCTCTCCAAGATAGGTATTAATCCGATAGTTACCGGTCTGCGCCTTTGTGGAACTTTAGAAGATGGTATCATCTTCCCTCCGGAGACTTTGGATATAGATTATCAACAATTCGAGCAGGATTTGATCGGCTTTGTCGCCGGCGCATTCAATCTTGCTTGTAATATTACTTGGTTCACCAGCCAAACCATGCCGACCTTGCTGGCAAAGGCAAGCACAGAAGCATTGGCTGTGGCCTTGGAAGCAGCGATTGCAACCGCCGATACGTTGCCACACCTAGTCGCAAGAGCACATGCGAGCGCCCTTGGCGTCGCCGGTGCTCTCGACCCATTCGCTCTGGATGAGGAACTTTCACAGATGCTCGGGGCTGCAGCAAGCGCTGCAGTCTCCGCAACAGAGAGTTCTGCTGAGCAGAGCGCCGACGATGCCCCAGCCGAGGCAGAGGAGGAAGAGGATGACGAGAAAGCCGCATTTGGTGGACTCGGTGACCTATTCGGCTGAACAACAATAATTGAGGTGAAATGAAATGGAGTACGTATACGCTGCAATGCTATTGCACAGTGCTGAAAAAGAGATTGATGAGAAAACTGTATCCGCTGTCCTAAAGGGCGCGGGTGTCGATGCTGACGATGCCAGAGTGAAAGCACTAGTTGCTAGCCTCGGTGGAGTCGACATCGCAGAGGCGATGACACAAGCTGTCGCTGCCCCTGCCGTCGCTGCTGCCCCTGCCGCTTCCGGTGGAGATGGAGCTGCTGAAGCAGCTGCTGAAGAAGAGGAAGAGGAAGAGGAAGAAGCCGCATTCGAAGGTCTCGGATCTTTGTTCGGCTGAAGCGATTAACCCACACCAGCATCCGTCTACCAAGTAGACGCGCATGGTAGTCCTTACGCGGTCGCTTTCCGTGGTTGACCTCACCCACTCGTGGTGATAGACCGCGGATTGCCATGCACGAGCAAGCACATTCACAAAGCCATTCCTTTTGGCTACAGCCATGGTGGCGAAACGCGAGTTTATCCTCGAGGTTTGCACCACTCCTACACAGAATATCAAGGCCCTCCGCCAACAAGGTGAAGTGATGGGTTGGTCCATGACCAGACATGAAGGCTCAAGGATGGTAGATAGATTTGCCATCATCATGCCGATGGTTCAAAGTTCACGTAGCCTCGGCCTCTCCTTTGACGACGGACCATTGGCCGGACTCGAGATGCATTCTTGGCAAGAGACCACCGGTTCATCTGGGGCTGTCGGCAAGACGGCATGGACGATTCCTGGCGGGATTGAAAATCCTGAAGCTAAGCGATTGATCAGACGATGGGCCGCACAATTGCCGCGTTGTCCATGGAAATGGACCTTTGGTGAACGTAGTGTGGTTGGATTCCTATTGCCGGTTTGGCGTCGTTCACGGCGTGCTTTTGCCAAAATCGGCATGAGTTCATGGCCGATTGAATCGACGGATTCACCCCCTACTTCAGAAAACAATTGACCGAAAATGCAAGGTAACCCTTTGTTCTGCATCGGTATAGGGAGGAGTCGTAATCTCGCTGATGACTAAACTTCAAAGTAATCGAGACACACAGATTTCAGCGGTTTGTATCGTGTTTTTCATAATCGTTTTCCCGGCCTATTTCGCAGTGGCATCCTCGATGTCTGGTCTTGGCACTTTGCCGGGCCCGGAAGGAAAATACAAGGCGACAGTTACCGAAACCAACCTCACCCTTGGGGAGGACGAGCTTGACCTTGACGATGGCCAAGCCCAGACCATCGGCTTCAATACCGATTCACTGTCTGCTGAGATTGGTGATTCCTACATCGCAATCGTGCGCTTCACTTTCTCTTGGGCCGAGACCAATGAGCAAGGACAGGGTCAAGATCAATGTGATGAGGTTTCGATTGAAATCGACATGACTGGAGTCGCTCATAATGTTTCCAATATCACCACCGAGCAATATGATGAAAGTGGTAATTGTGCTACTGCGGTGGAGCACGTAATCGAATTTGAGATGATTCGTAACTATTCGCAGATCAATAGTACTCACGAGAATGTGACCGAATTGGAAGCGATTACGGCATATGACGACATGGGTTATGGCAGAGGTACCTACAACATCACCGTCGAAGTAACCGCTGATGAAGGGCAGATCGCCCCTGGTCCAAGTTTCGGACCATTGGGAAATAACGACCCAGGTGAGACTGTTAGCGTAAAAATCGAGTTGATTACTATTCGGGTAAGTGTCGAGCAATTGGCATCAGATGAGTAATCCACTGATGTCGATCAGCGGCGCAACTCTTTTTTCAACCACCGCATGAATCTCTTTGAGCGAGTCTCGGTCGATTGCCTCGATACGCATCACCAAGATTTCTTCGGTATTCGATTTGCGGGCTAAAAACCAGCCAATCTGTTGTTGACCGCGCTCAAAACGCACCCTCACTCCGTCGACCAAACTGCTTTGATAATCGGAGAATGCCTCGGTAATCGCAACTACCGTGGGGATTTTATCTTCTTCTGCACAGGGGACTTTAACCTCACCAGTGGTCGGTAGATTCGGTGATAAGCGATAGAGGACATCACTGAATCTATCACTTGCTTGGCGACGACTCCACAATTCGATTAGGCGCGCGCTATTGTAAAGCGAGCAATCAAAACCGTACCAGCCACGGTCAGCCATAAACATATGACCGCTCATCTCCGCGGCCATTATCGCCTCGGGATGGTCGGCCAAGGCTCTCTTCATGAACGAGTGACCGGTCTTGGCCATCATGGCTTTACCGCCGGCTTTAACGATTGCTTTTTCGACGTTCATCGAGCATTTTACATCGTAGATAACTAGGTTTCTACCCTCCTCTGAGCCCAAGACATCATCGGCGAACAAGGCGATCAACCGGTCGGGGAAGATGAAACGCCCTCGCTCATCTACCGCTCCGATTCTATCGCCATCCCCGTCTACTCCAATGCCGAATTCACAGCCGTGTTCGACCACCGCTTCGCCTAGGTCGACCATATTCTTCGGTCGGGTCGGGTCTGCACCGTGATTTGGTTCGCTCGGGTCCCAATCGCAGTAAAGGTCGACGTGTTCAACCCCTAATCTATCGAGCAATTCGACCATCGCTCTTCCAGGTACCGCATTGGCACAATCGACTGCGATCTTCACTGGCCGGGCCAGTATTCCTGTGCTCTCAACTATTGCATCGAGGTAGGTATAGAGGTGAGGATAGTCGACGTGTCCCCCTTTTCCTTCTCTGAAATCACCACTCAAGAACACCTGTTTTAATTGTTGAATTTCCTCTCCTGCAAGTGGCAGGTTTCCGCGGCACATCTTGAAGCCATTATGGGTTGGCATCGGTAGATGACTAGCGGTTACCATGATGCCGCCATCGACCGGTAGCGTCCAGCACGCGTGGTAGAGGCAACCGGTCGAAACGATGCCGAGGTCGAGTACCTTTACTCCAGAATCATTCAATCCCGCAATCAGGTTAGCGCAGAGACTCGGGCTTGATTCCCTGATGTCGCGACCGACGGCCACGGTCTGACAATCGAGGTATGTAGCATAGGCTTGGCCGAGTCGATAGGCAAATCTATCGTCGATTTCACCGGCGGAAAGTCCTCTGATATCGTAGGCTTTGAAGCAATGTCGTGGCCACTCCATACCCAAGCCCATAACACCGTGGATTTCAATTCATCTCATCGTCTGAGCAAGAAGGTCAGCAGAAGGATGATGGTAAGCAGAACCAACCACTCGTTCAGAAGATCTTGCCAAAGTGCAACTGCGCTGAAGGCGAATAGTGCTGGTGTAACAATAAGCAATAATTTTGGCCAGGTGATCAAGCCGGGCGGTGGCTCTTCGAGATAGGGAGAGCCGGGCATTATTCTCACTCACAACATTTTGGGTCGACCGCTTGAACCACGATTTCAATCAGTGCATTTCCCGGTAGTGCTGCGGCTTGAAAAGCTGCTCTAGCCGGTTTGATTGCGACCTCGTTAAGCCACTCACCATAAACCTCGTTCATGGCCGAAAAGTCAGCGATATCCGCTAATAGAACCTGAGCAAAACACACGCCGTTCCTATCGAGACCCGCCGCGGCCAATAACGCATCGATTTTGTCGAGGCTTGCTTTGGTCTGCTGCTTGATATCAGCGCCAGCCTCAGGGGCTATCTGTCCACTTAGCCACACGATTCCACATGATTTAATCCCCGGTGAATAAGGGCCGTATTTTTTTGAATCACCAACTTCGATAATCTCCTTCATAGCCCTCGCTAAACACAGGCATCTGATAGCGGTTGTCTTGAATGGACACCCCTTCGCAAAGCTATGCGCCGGGTTTGGGTAATCGACCATCCCGCCCATGCTCGTCTATTAGCACCATTGATGCGAGAACTCGCAAGTGCTGAGGATGTGATCATCGCCTGTGAGCGAAAAGAGGTGCGAGCAATGATCGAGCGCGGCGACGGTCATTTGCCGCGTCGAAGGACGATTTGGGTGCCAAGAGTGATTGGCAAAGGACGCTATCGCAAGGCGTTGATTCGGTTATTCAAGTCAAAACAGGCATTGAAAGGCTTTGATCAAGTGATATCTATCGGGGCTCCTCTTGAGATTCGCGCAGCCCCTAAATCTGCCCAGAGAATTTACATCACCGATACCGAAGTCAACCATTTAGCACACAAATTAGCCCGCCGTAAGGCGACCGACATCGTCATTCCCACTCATTTCCGCAAGGATTTATCCGGCCCGTTATTGAAAACCAAAGCACGAATCCACCGTATTGAGGGCTTGCACGGCCATGTTCATCTGCGCCCAAGCTTGCGGCCAAAAGAAATGAGTGACCCTCCGCGAATCCTTCTGAGGAGATTGAAGGGCGATGGTATTCACGATTCTAAAGAGATTAGAGATATCGAAGAAAATTGGTTATCGTCTTTTGCGATCACTTTGGTGGATGAGGGTGAATTCACCGGTGATCCTTGGTCCTTGGATTCGTTGGTAGCTTCGATGGATGGAGTGATTACCCAGTCTACTACCCTAGCGAGCGAAGCGGTATTACTAGGAGTACCCACGCTATTGGTTTCGAATGCACAGCGCGGTTTTCTCGACGCTTTGGGAAAAAACAAGTTGTTGATTAGAAACGACTTTGATACCTTCAAAGAACTTCTACACCAAGTACCGGAATCCGATTCAGAGTGGCCCGATACCCGCCAGCAATTGACGCAGATCATCGAGAATCTCTGAGTGGTCGCCCGCTAGAGGTTCTCTGATTTGGTCGAGATTATACCAAGCAGCATGTGCAGCATCGTCACCAGCAACCGGCTCTCCTTCCGCCTCTACCAGATAGACGATGGTGACGATATGGCCACGCGGGTCTCGACCAGATTTGCCTTTGATACACATCAAATCGATAATCTGACCATCGATTCCACATTCCTCTTTCAATTCTCGAAGTACCGCATCTTGTGGGTCTTCGCCCTCGCTAACAAATCCTCCCGGCAGGGCTAACATGCCCTTGAATGGCTCGATTCCGCGCTTGATGAGCAGGATTTGGCCGTTTTTTTCAACCACTGCATCGACGGTTAGTTTTGGTGCAGGCCAGCGTCCGCAGTGCTCACATGGTTCAGTCATTTCACCCACCATAGCGACGGCGGCGTTGTTGAAATGTCTGTATGGCTTTGAGCATGTCCTTCTTTGAGAAAGATGGCCAATAGACATCGGTGAAATACAATTCACTATAGGCCATTTGCCAGAGTAGGAAGTTGGAGATCCGTTCCTCGCCGGAGGTTCTAATCACTAGATCTGGGTCAGGCATTTCACTGGTGTAAAGACGTTCTGAAACCTGTGCCTCATCGATATGTTCCAACTTCAATTTCCCGGTGGCATAATCGATAGCGATTTCCTTGATCGCTTCGATAATCTCCTCTCTTGAACCATATGCAAGGCAGATGGTAAAGGTGTAATTCTCGTAATCAGCGGTCTTTGCTTCAGCATTTTCTATCGCGATAATGACCTTTTTTGGCAACAGATCACGTCGACCGATTATCTGAACTTTGACATGATTATCGTGAATCCTTGGGTCTTGTGAAATATCGTTTAAACCTTCGATATATAATTTGAATAAAGCGTCTAATTCGGATTTATTCCGGCTGAGGAGATTCTCGGTCGACAGCGCATAGACGGTGAAATATGGGATTTTCACGTCGAGAACCCAGTCTAATACCTGTTCCAATTTTTGTTTGCCAAGGCGATGACCTAGATTGGTTTGCATCGCTTTTGACCACGCGAATCGGCGGTTACCATCCATGATGATTGCCAGATGATTGACCTTTTCTTCGTGTTCCAAAACCTCGCGCAGGAGTTTTGCTTCGACCGCTTGACCAAGCACATCTCCCATACGCTTGCTGATACCCATCACTCGGCCTCAAGTGGTGGAACCGTCTCTTGGATTTGAGTGCATCCCCGGGCGAAGACTTCTCAGCAGATACCTTTTGGCAACCCCCATGGAGAAAAGGCCATGGTGGCCAGCGGCCATTGTCCGGAGCCATCAACAGGGCACGCTTTCCACCCTATGGGGTAGCGCTGATTATTGGTGGGACGAGGGGGTTTTATCCGCTAGGTGGTGGAATGATTTTTCCGATTATTGGGGGGAATGGCCGACGAATGTCGAATCCGTGGTTGTGTTAGCAGAAGACCAACGCGGTTTTCTACTCGATTTAGGAACTCACGTGGCAAGGGTGTGTCCGATTCCCTCGGGCGAACACATCTCTCGCTTATCTCGTTCTCCTCCTCTGAAGAGCGTGCTTGAGCAATATATGCTGCTAGCAGTAGGTGGTTGGAGTGTCGACGGTGATAGGATACTCATCTTTCCTCATCACGATATCAGCAGTCAGCCGTGTGATGGCGGTTTGCTCTACGATATTCATCACGCCTTGCGCAGTGCCGGTTTATCCGCGCCCAATATGGAACGCTCATGGAATGACCGCCTCAATAATATCGAAGCGAAATTGAAGAGCAATACCCTGTGGCGCGCTCCGCATTCTAAACACATGCTCGCAGTGGTGCGATTGGGTGTCGAGCGTACGAATTTTGTATTTTACAATGATAGGATAGTGATTCGCTCTGAGCCGATTTCGATTACGGAATATTTGATGGATGATGGTGACCGCTTGCCACACCTACGTGATTTAGCCATGATAGAGAGTAAGAATACCTTGCGCCAATGGTTGGCTAAGGAGGAGAAAAACAAGGTCCGCAACCTATTCAAAACCTCGACCGGGGGTTTGGCATTATTGCGCTACGATGTTACACTTTGCCGTTTGGCCGAGGCGACTGCATTTGGTTTGGAGCAGATGATTAGCCCATTACGAGAGCATCTTGCAACCGTCGATAGGGTACAAGCGCGTTTAGGATTGATGCGTACTTGCCGAATGATCTCACTATCATCTGCAGTGGTGATTATTTTTGCCCTGATGTTGTGGAATATCGCTGAAATAACAACAGCCGATCGTGATTTAACCCTGATACTCAGTTTTCCCTTGATGCTGATAATGCGCGTTCTCGAATGGTGCTTAGAACCGGATTGGCGCTGATTAAACGCTGTGCCTGATTCGGCCATCATAGAAGGATAATTCGTGTTCCTTGGCTAGATTCATCGTTGCCAGTAGGAAATTATTCTTCGCTTCACTCTCGGCCTTGGACGATGAAATATTCCAGTAGATATTGCAACCGATGTTGATGGCATCTGGCCCTAATGCTGAGACTTGGGCCCATGATGAATCCTTTTTCATGGTCTCGCTATTGGCTTTGATTAATTCCAAAATCCCGTCACAATAACTGTCGACATCTTTGGGATCGGAATTGATGTCGAGTTTGATGATGGGTTGCCAGCGGCGGAAACGACGCTTACCCCAATTCTCGACCGGGGTATTGGTCAGATTTGCATTGGGCATGGTAACCACGGTATCGAGCGATGTGCGAATCAAAGTGGTGCGCAGGCCGATATCGGTAACCTCTCCTTCGACATCACCGATAACGACCCAGTCGCCGATTTTGAACGGTCTGTCGAGAAGAACTACGGTGGCGCCAAAGAGATTGGATATGGTGTCCTTTGCAGCTAGAGCCAATGCTATTCCAGTGATTCCAAGACCGGCTATCATAGTGTTCAAGTTGAAGCCCAAGGCGTCGGCGATGAAGACCGCTCCAAAAATAGTGATACAGAATCGCAGCACGCTTTCAACCGCGGTGATCAAAGTTTTCTCACTGCCGGCAAGTTCTTCGTCTTCATCGAGCCAAGTGATTACAGCATGGACGATGCCGACCAATTTGTAAGCCCACATCACCAGCGAGACGACCATGATTAATTTCACAATACTCGGCAACCAACTGGCTATCAAATCTGGCATCAATATGCTGGGTCCACTCAAATCCCCCATCAAAAGTAAAACGATGCCACAGCCAGTAGCGGTGCCCAAGGGTTTGTTAGCCTTACCGACAGCTATTGCCGCGATTTTACTCTTGGCGATGACCGGGCCGAGAATACGTGGCATCACAATCCTGACGACTTGTCTAATAATGAGCAGGAGGACGAATAGTCCGCCCAAAGCAACCAAGGTCGCAAGGTTAAATCCGAGTATTTCTGAATCGCCGACGGGAATGATGCTAACTATCTCTTCCATGTTTAGCCGTCAGCGTTCTTTGTTGTATCGTTTTCGGCTATAATCATAATTCTGTCTTAGGTCGGATAGCGTTACCGCGACGGCTTCAAGAACTGGATGCAGGTCGCACAACCGATAGCCATGGCTTCTAGAACCAGTGCAATCATGCTTTTCACTTCGGTTACATCGTTGATGTTACTCTCACTGACCCCGATAATCAGTGCTACTGCACAAGAATCTGGGGGCTATACTCCGGGTCAATTATGGTCGGCTGATTATGTCGATAGCGTATTGCCTTGGGGGGGTGATGAGCGCGCACAATTCAACGAGTATCACGATTATGAGTCGATGAAATTACGTATGCAGCGCCTCGCTGAGCAAAATCCTGACATTTTTGAATATCATGAAGGATTGAATGGAGGGGTCAACAAACGCGGCGAAGTGTCTACTCTCGATTCGTATGAAGGCTGGTTTTACAATCATGCCTCCCCTTGGATGAAAGTCACCAAGAACGTCTCAGGAGGATCGTACAATTCTTTCGTTGGCGATAACGGAAATTACGAGGATAGACCGGATGTGTTAATCGTCGGTAATCATCATGCACGGGAGTGGATGTCCTATACCGTGCCACTATTATTCTTGGAATACATCGCTTTCTCCTACGGTAATATCGGCTATGATAACGATGGCGATGGCAAGGTCGATGAGGATCCATGGGGCGATGCCGATGGCGATGGCGAACTCGATGATGATGGCGATTGTCTTTCCTTGGTTAACACATCTCGTGATAGCAATAATGACGGCCAGGATTGTGGCCCGGGTGACCTTGGCGTCGATGAGGATTTCAGTGAACAGTGGATAACCGACCTTGTCAATAGTCGTGAAATCTATGTGGTTCCAATGCTTAATGTCGACGGCAATATCTACGATCGTGAGGTATTCTGTCCTGCACCAGCATGGGAGAGTTGTCCCGGTGGTGGTTGGAGGAAGAATCTGCGCGATAATACCGTGACTGGAGTCACCCCTCTACCCGATGTCTTTGAGCAAGTCGACGAGGATTGCGATGGCGTGGATCTCAACAGGAATTATCAATTTGAGTGGGGCGCACCTCTGGGTGCTACAGGTCCCCTAATCCCAGGAACCTGTACCCCTTCTGAGGACGAGCGAGCCGGTGTGGCCAATAATGACGTTTACAATGGACCTGTCGACACCATCGACAACGACGGGGACAATCGGCTCAACGAGGACCACGTCGACGGCAAGGACGACGATGCCGACGGTCTGGTAGACGAGGACTGGATGGGCGGCAACAGCGAGCCTGAGACCAGGTTCATCCAAGACCTCACCGAGATGAACGACGATAATGGCGATGGCTCGACTGAATTCAAGTCGACTTTGACTTGGCATTCCTACTCTGAACTCGTGCTCTACCCATGGGGGCACTGCCAGAACTGTCAGACAACCGATCACGAGCAGTTGATCTACCATGGCGACGTTCTTGCTGAATACACCAATTACACCAATATGCAATCGAGTGACCTCTATCCAACCACCGGTGATTTCTGTGATTGGCAATACGGAGTTCATAACTCCTATTGCTATACCATGGAGATTGGCACTGCATTCCATCAGAATGAGACCGTCATCAAGCACATTGCCATCCGCAATCTTGGAGTATCATTCTACATGGCCGAGATCGCCGATAATCCCCGTGAGAAAGCAAATCTTGGTCTCTCTGGAATTTCGCAACAATTCATTCAAGAGGCCAGTGAGGTAGTGGTCCCTGAATATGGAGATATCCCAATCGACGTTTGTTTGGATGAAAATTTCCCCTATAGCCTTGCTATTAGAGATACCCACCTGATGTGGAGGATGGTAAAGCCGACACGGCAGCAGAGCGATTACGGACCGCGTGAATGGTCGACCACCGATTGGGAGATGATTCCTTTCCAAGTTCTTGAAGGGATTAGTTGTACCCTTAGGGATGGCGATTTCAATGGCACTGTGCTCAGAGCAATGGTTCCTGTATCCGATGTCACTACCGGCGAGTTACATTACAAAGCAATGCTCTCTACCCTCTCTGGTTCTACCTTATTCGAATATCCTGCCAATGGCGATTACAATATCTTGGCGATTTCATATCGAGCTCCTTATGGTGGTGTATTCACATCGCTTGCATTATTCGGTGTCATTGCCGTTCTCGTCTGGGGTGGACTCGGTGTCTGCTTACGGTTGATGATGGAAAGTGGTGACGATGATGTAATCATGGATGCAGCACTTGAGGAGGATTTTGCATGAGTGAAAAGCAATCAGATCAATTCAGCGGTAGAGTTGGCTTGATTTTTGCAGCGATAGGTGCGGCTATCGGCACCGGAAACATCTGGCGTTTTCCCCGCATGGTCGGAGCTAATGGCGGCGGGACCTTTCTCGTGCCTTGGCTTTTCTTTCTGTTCGCTTGGTCGATTCCTCTGGTCATCGCTGAGTTTGCTCTAGGTAAGCGTAGTAGGACAGGTACTATCGGTACCTTCCGCATTTTCGCTGGTAAGAAATTCGCTTGGATGGGTTTGTGGACCGCATGGATTTCAACCGCTATCGGTTTTTATTACGCGATTGTCGCCGGTTGGTGCATCAATTATTTCCGCCTTGGTATCAGTAACGGGCTGGTCGGTAAAAATGTCGATACCGTCGAGGTGTGGAATTCATTTTTGCAGAATTCAGGCGAGGTTATCTTCTATCAATTCATTATCATTACCATCACTCTGCTGGCTATCTGGAAGGGCGCTAAAGCGATCGAGAAGGCGAATATCATCTTGATGAGCAGCCTCTTCGTATTGTTATTTATGACACTTGGCCTCTCGCTGTGGATGGATATGTCGGACGGAACCCTTGATGGATTCCTATTCATGTTCACCATAGATTGGGACCAGATCGGCGACCCAGAGATTTGGATCAATGGTCTCTCACAATCGGCATGGTCGTGTTCAGCAGGAATGGGAATGGCCATCACTTATGCGGTTTACATGCGTAAAGACGAGGATACAACCCTCAACGCTTTCACCATGGGTTTAGCCAATAATAGCATTTCAATCATCGCAGGACTAGCGGTAATCTCGGCGATTTTTGCCGTATCCGATGACCCACTTGCTGTCGTCACTGGTGGTTCGAGCGCTATCACTTTCCTAGCACTACCCGAGGTTTTCGCGCAAGCACCAGGCGGAGGAGTCGGTGCTTGGATAATGATGACCGGATTCTTCTTAGCACTATCTTTCGCCGCCCTTACCTCGATGATATCAACGGTTGAATTATGTGTCAGAAATTTCGTCGATCACGGTTTTTCTCGCAACAAGAGTGTGTTGATAACCTCGATTACAATTTTCCTCTTTGGTTTGCCTTCAGCCTTGATGTGGATAAAACTCGATGCAGAAGGCGTTGCCTTCCCCGAATTCTTGGAAGTTCAAGATCACATTTGGGGCTATGGTTTGATGTTCAGTGGCTTATTCATCGCTTTTAGTATCTGGAAATATGGTTATTTCAAATGGAGAGCAGCGGTCGAGGATGGTTCGGCCGCACCCGGTTTCAAAGGCTATCTTGGCATTGGTGTCTCCGCGTTCCGCGATGATTTCATCAATACCGGCGATAATGATCTGTGGATTGGTAGATGGTGGGACCTACTCATCTACCTCGGCTTCCCATTCTTATTCATCGTACTCATGGTTTCGTATTTTGGCGACATGATAGCCAATACCGAAAATGTATGGGATCCAACAAATCCACACGGCTTGGGAATAATTCTAGCATTTTGGTCGGTAGTTGCAATATTATTCATGATTCTCAACAAATTTCTAGTCGCTAGACCCTTGTTCAGAAATGTGCCATTCGGTGCAGATGTCGACATCAGCATGTTGCCGGGTGGCGATGATGAACTGATAGTCGAAGTTGGTGACTACCCTCCTGGTTGGGAGCATTTAGGCGACAAAGAATATACGGTAAGCTCCGAGTAATCCAGAAGGGATTGCGATGACGTCTTTGGTGCAATGGCTGCTGGTTGGACTGGCAATCACCGTTGTAAGTCTACCCTTAGTACGCTGGTTTTGGAAGCGTTGGGACAAACCTACGTCAGAGATGATAGCCCACGATGAAGAACAGCGAGAGCAAGTTGCCGAGGCAAGGGTTTGGGCTGCAATGGAGGTAAAACTCGAAGCCGAGGCCACAAAGAAGCATGAATGGGCTGAAGTTCAGATGGAAAAAGCAGTAGCCTTGGTTAAGGCTAAACCGCTCGATGAGGTCAGTGCTTCCAAGGTGTGGGATGCACTAGGAGTTGACGAGCCAATCATTATCAGCACCGCACCCGAGGTCGATATTTCCGACCTTCTCGACCAAGAAGAAACCACGCGTAAAAGCGAACAGCCCCCTGTCGAAAGTGAAAACAGCGAAATTGAAAGTGATAAAACTGTGGTCGAAAGTGAAGAACCCCCTGTCGAAAGTGAGGAAAAAGTGGAGATTCCAAGGATGCTCGACCTGCCGGTAATGCCGTCCGCACCTCAGGTGTCAACGGTAGATGAGTTTTCCCAAGTCGAATCGAGTTCTGAAATAAGTGTCGATAACGCGAGCGAAAAGCATGTTATCGAACATTTTGTAGCATCGGTACGTCATCGTGACCCCGATTTGGAAGATGATTGGCGCGAAGTATTCTGGTGAGTGAGTACAAATCTTGATTGTCTGATGTGCTATGGCAAACCATGGCCGATGATTTGAACTTCGTTCCCTTGCAATTTGTTGAATTGCCCGAAGCTGAGATGCTTGCGCGGGCGCGATCATTCTACCAGCAATTGCAAAGACGCCGCACCACTCGTCATTTTTCTACACGCGTTGTGCAGCGAGAGTTACTTGAATTGGCCGTTCGCAGTGCAGGCACCGCTCCTTCGGGGGCTCATCTTCAGCCGTGGACCTTTGTCGTGATTTCCAATTCCGAATTGAAAAAGAAAATACGAGCAGCGGCTGAAAGCGAGGAGCGTCGCTTTTATGATGAACGCATACCTGAGGCTTGGCTAGAGGTATTGTCACCGCTTGGAACAGATCACGTCAAAGAGCACATCACCGACGCGCCGTGGATTGTCATCCTATTCCGTCATAGCCAGCGTCGCCGAGAAAATGGTGAGATGTCACCGACCTATTATTCGCAGGAATCTTGTGGTATCGCGGCGGGAATGTTCATCGCCGCGATTCACGATATGGGCTTGGTTTGTCTCACCCACACCCCATCACCAATGGGGTTCTTAGGTGAGATTCTCGAACGTCCTGAACACGAATCTGCGATGCTATTGATGCCGGTTGGCTATCCTGCAGAGAACGCGAAGGTCCCTGATATAGAGCGCAAGAATCTATCTGAAATACTGGTTTTCAAACAGTGATCAAGCCGCTATCGGTTGACCGGATTTCATCGCTGCTAATAGGGTGCTGAAATTTGTCCGTGCTTGTTTGACGCCGGCTTCGAATTTGGTGATTTCATCCTTGATCGCAGTTTTGCGCTCTTGCTTGTATTCTACGCGCTTTTCATTTAATCCTTTGAGTGAAGAGCGCAATAACTTGACACAATCGGCTAAATTGCTGCGATATACCACAATCGCTTCTTGATTGGCAACCTCTTTTTCCTGTTTTTCAAAAGTGGTTGTCATACGCCTGCTTTCGATTGTCTGTTGCGGGACTTTGTGTAGAGCGCTGGTTAGGCCTACCCATGAGAATGCTTTGATCCACCATTTGGAGATATCCCAGTGATACCACTTGTGGCCATTGCGATAATCGGCTTGGAAAGCGTGATGGAAGTTGTGGAAACCCTCACCAAAAGTGAAGAGGGATAACAGATGTAAATCCTTGGAGGTATTCTCGGTTGTATATGGTTGAGTGCCCCATACGTGTGCTCCCGAGTTAATCAAAAAGGTGCCGTGGTGAACAAATACCAATCGCAGTAGACCGCCCCAGACAAGACCACCCATGAATCCGGCAAAGCCGCCAAGCGCAAAGTATCCGATTACCCCTGGTAGGATGATTCCAGATAGCGCGCCGATTTTGAAGATGTGACGCTCTTGCCAAGCCAAGATCGGATCGCTTTGTAAATCCTCGACCTTTTCGACCTTCTCTCCACCCTCTGAAACCATAACCCAGCCCATGTGGGCCCAAAAGAAGCCACGGACGACCGAATATGGGTCTCTTTCAGAATCGGTTAGAAGGTGATGACGGCGATGGTCCGAGCACCATTTGATGGCGGAATTCTGAAAAGCTCCTGCTGCCATAATGGCGTAGAAAAGACGCAATGGCCAGGCTGCATTATGGGTACGATGGCTGAATAGGCGATGATAGCCGGCGGTGATGGAAAGCCCGGTGGCGAAATACATGCCAGCGAAAATGGTAGGCTCAATCCAAGACACTCCATATTCCATATAGTACCAAATCATGCTAATAACGGCAAAAATCGGTGTAGAAAGCAAGAATGAAGCGTTGACGACATCGATGCGAGACTTTTGCTCACCACTTACGACTTCGTTCATAATT
>Ga0066376_10003068_pt1 | contig 15216 bp, 15 predicted proteins | sample Knorr_S15_td_Bot_FD_77009 | JGI IMG/M metagenome (GOLD analysis project Ga0066376, IMG submission 77009) | Marine microbial communities from Southern Atlantic Ocean transect - Knorr_S15_td_Bottom_ad_5009_LV_A | ecosystem: Environmental > Aquatic > Marine > Oceanic | place: Southern Atlantic... | reverse complement strand
GGTTCTCGGGCACGGTCTTGCTCCTTCATCTGGAATCTATCCCAGGGAGCTCAAACCCGCCGATCTCTCTCTTAGTTCAGACCCGATATGTGTCCCATTTTTGCTGACGGCCAACACAAACGGCGACATCTATGTTGCCGATTGGGGTGGGGGCCGAATCTACAGGGTCAGCCCGTGATCGAAGGGACCGTGGTGCCGGTGATAAGAAAAAATATCCTGCCCAGCAAGGAATTCGCGCACCGGTGCATTCTGAGACCGTGAACATCGACTCATCTTTGGTGCAGAGGCTGGTTGGTGCACAGTTTCCGCAATGGGCCGACTTCCCGGTCAGAGAAGTAATCCCTGGACGATGCGACCTGGGCGCGTGGTTGCGGGTGGGCCCTGTGGAAGGCACTGATCGTGATGGCCAAAATAAGCGCCACGAACGCAGTCGAGGCAGAGAATTCTCGCCGCACAGTCAGCAGAATCCTGGCCGATCACTGGCAGAAGGCCTGATACGCAAGTACTCAAGGCGAAGGCAGCGAAGGCAGCCGCGACACACCACAGCGTCCGGTAGCCACTCGTAGGTAGACTGTCACTCAAGGAACCTAAGGCCGCTGATTTGTCCAGCGTTTTCTTGCGTGCAGCGGGAGGTATCAGCCGGAGTTCAACTCACCACTGCACGAACATCGGCATTACGACGTGCGTGTAGCCTTCGTGCTTCGCCGAGCGGAACACGCCCGGACTCGATGGCGTAGTCGTCTCGATGTCTACGTCATCGCCGCTCAGCACGTTCAGCACGTCCATCAGGAACTTGCTGTTGAACGCCACTTTCGACTCGTCGCCCTCGACCGAAGCATCGAGCACGTTCTCGTTGGAGCCGACCTCTTCGGCGCGCGAGATGACTTTGACCGAGCCCGGTGTGTCGCCATCGGCGGGGTTCACGATCACCCGGATGATGCCGCTGCCGTCCCGGGCGAAAATCGAGGCCGCCCTCGTGGCCTGCACCATGCTCGCAAGGTCGATCGTGGCTTTCGTGCCATAACTCGCCGGGATGAGTTTTTCGTAATCCGGAAAAGTGCCCTGGACCAGCGAAGTGACTATTTCTGAGGTCTCGAGCCGGAATTTCGCAGACCGGCCGCTGGCGTCCAACGATAGCTCGACACTCGACGACCCATCGCCGAGCAGCCGTTCTACCTCGGCGAGTGTTTTGGCCGGAACGATCACGCCAACTTCCTCACTTGCCGATGCGCTCAGTTTTCCAGTTTCGACTGCCAGCCGGAATCCATCGGCCGCCGCAAGCGTGAACTTATCTCCGGCAAGTTCGACTTTCACCCCGGTGAGCACCGGCCGCGAATCGTCGGTCGCAGCAGCAAACACCACTCGCTCAAGCGCTCCCCTGAAGGCATCCGCGGGTATGGTCACCGTCGCCCCGCCCTCGACGACAGGGATTGGCGGGAATTCTTCAGCGGCAATGCCGTTGATCGTGGCGGTGAACTTGTCGCAGGTAACCTCGATTCCGACAGGGTCAGTCTGGAAATCTATCTGCACGGTCTGGCCCGGGAGGGAGTTCACGAAATCGTTGAGCATGCGGGCCGGAACTGTTACAGCACCCTCGCCCTCGATCTGCGCACCAATCCATGTGCTGGTCGAAATCTCAGTGTTGGTGGCCGTCAGTTTCAACTGGCCGTTGTCGGCTTCAAGCAGCACGTTCTGGGTCACCGGCAAAGTAGCCCGGGCTGCGACCGCTCGGCTTATGTTTGACAGTCCGCGGCTAAGGTTCTCTCGAAGGCAAGTTACCTGCATGCTGGTCCTCTTGAATGGCGTGTGCGCGAATCCACAATATAGGGTGTCGCAGTATAGGTTTAACCACTAGGTTTGGTCAATTTAGCCGCGGGCCATTTTCGCCCCAAATCGGCCTTTGATGCGGCCAACGCCCCGCGTGGCCAGCGCCCCGGTCTGCGTTCTGGCGATAAAATGCTGAAACCGTGATTTCCCAGACTGGCCTTCACCCCCGCAGTTTCACCAGCGCACCATATGAATAACTCCAGGATGCTCGAAGTTTTACAGCTTGTGTCAGACGGCGAAATGAGCGCCGACCAGGCGGCATCTGAACTGAGCCTCACCACTCCTCCGGCAGATCTCGATTTTGCCACGCTGGACCACGACCGAAACAATCGAATCGGGTTTCCGGAAGTGATTTATGGCCTGAGTAAAACGCCAAAAGACACCGCCGAGATCGCGGTCCGCATCTACGGACGCGCCGGGGTGCTCCTGGTAACGAAATCATCGGAAGATGCGTTCAGGCTAATACAAAAATCAGTACCGGAGGCAGTGTGGGAGGAAGGTCCGCGGACCATCTGGGCCGATCGGAGGCCCGAGGCCGATAAACGCTCCATACATGGAGTCGTCGTAGTTGCCGCCGGTACGTCCGATTTGCCGATTGCCAGGGAGGCCGTCCTTACCGCCACCCTGATGGGCTGCGATGTGGTGATGATCAATGACATCGGCGTCGCTGGCCTTCACCGGCTGGCCCATCGTATGGACGAACTCGTGAGTGCAAAAGTGCTCGTCGTGGTCGCAGGTATGGAAGGCGCACTCCCGAGCGTGATCGCCGGGCTCGTGAGGGCCCCGGTCATCGCACTGCCGACTTCGGTCGGCTACGGGGCGAGCCTGGGCGGCGTTGCTGCGCTGCTGGCGATGCTGAACTCGTGTGCGCCCGGAGTTTCCGTGGTGAACATCGACAACGGGTTCGGTGCCGGGTACCAGGCTGCCTCAATCGTCGGTGCGACGTGGGGACCGTCCGGGGGCTGAACGGCAACGTTCGACCAGTCCCGGCATGCGCCAGGGTTGAGAGCGCGCGGCCCGGGCTCCGTACCTGGCGAACATCGCCAAATGCTAGTTCAGGGTCTTCAGGTACGCGATCAGGTTCAGCACTTCACCGCCGCTGAACTTGTCGAACGAAGGCATCACAGCCGGGAAGTCGGGGACCAGGAAGGCCTGGGGATCTCGAAGCGACTGCTCGATGTACGCATCGGCGTCGAGAGCCGTCCTGCTGCCAGCCCGCGCATACACGCCTGACAGGCCCGGGCCAACGAGCTTGTCGTCCCCGGTGGAATGGCAAGCCGAGCAGGCGCTTACGCTGTTGCTGTTGAACAGCGCTTCCCCTGCCGCCGCATTCCCACCAACCTCTTCCTGTTCGGCCTCAGGTTCCGGTTCGGTGTCGTCACGTTCAGCAGCCTCCGCCGAAGTAGGACTGAACTCGACGGGTTCCTGTGTCGGCACCTGGGCCTCGCTGCACGCCGCCACAATGAACAGCACGACGAGCGACGCCACGGTCAGTAGATATTTGCCTTTACCCCACACAGTTTCGTCCTCACATGCTATCTGGCAGCTCGTCTGGGTGCGCGCCGCGCCTGTCTATGTCAAATGACGCTGCTTCACGAGCGAAAAAGTCGGAAAGAATCAAAGTTCGCCAGATCACCGTAACAACGGTCCAATAGCCGGTCAATCGGGCCCGGAGGTCAAATAACGCGAGAATTGGATTTTAGCGTGGTATCGCCCGTCGCTTCAGCCCGAAATACGACGGATTTCGATCTCCTCGCCCGGGGCGAGCGCGACACGGCGAATCTCAATCCCCAGTTTGAGTAGCCAGTAACTCAACGTGGCTTTGCTCACGCCAAGACGTTTTGCGGTACCGGTCAGACCAACTTCGTTGAGCATCTCCGGCAACGCCCGTTCAAGTGGCCGCCGGAGTTTTCGTTCGACCTGGATCATCTTCTTGGTTTTTGTTCCTGACATTCGACTCCCCTGTGTGCGAGCTGTTCTGCGGAACTGAATGTATTCACCCCGCGTACGGAAAACCCCGCACTTTCAGGACGAATTCAGCCGTTTTTTCTTGTTTCTGCAACTGCGCATGGCGCCGACCCAGCGCAGAACCGACTGCAACCAAGGTTATCGAACGACCCTCGAGCAAGTCAAGAATTAGTTCTATACTATTTCCGTACTTATTTTGTATTCATTCGGAATTTATATTATATTAATGTGATATAATGCCAGCGATTCGTACTTGATCCGTTCGTAATTCGATATGGTGCACACGATGCGGGAATCGTGCTGAATACTGACGACAGTTTGCGCCGAGCGTGCTCGGTTTTACACGTAGACGAAGCGCGAACTGCGCGTTTGCGGCGCATTACTGGTGCCCGGAATACGCACGCCCGGCGGGTTCCGGCATGAAAACCCCAATCCGCCCGGTCTCTCCCCCGCGGACTTCAACTTCAGATAGCGACCGACTGCCACGCCAACGCAGATCGGACCGCGGGCATGCGGGTTGCCACGGTTGCCGCCACCCGGGCCCTCTCCGTCGATCTCCAAGTTCAATCAGGCCGGACGACAAAATCGGCAAAAAACCCGAATTCGCATCAAATCGGGCAGTTTCGTTACATCCAACGAAACCAAAACCAACACCACTGCTAGAATTCAGCGTCCGATTCGCAGCCTGTCCAGGGCACCGTGCTCGTCGCCTGTGCCGACCACCAGAAGAAGCTCCGATCTGCATTTCTGCGCTGCCCTGCCCTCCCCCTTATTTGCTCGCCCATTTCGCCGAGACAGTTTTCACTCCGGGCTCCGGGAATCGGCTAGCTTCTAATCCGGGCAAGCGATACAAGTAAAAGAAATCGGCACGCACAACAAACACTCACTACCGGAGAAGAGCAGATCGAGTTCGTCAACGACCTGATACAGACGCTTGAAACATTCGTCCTGGCATTTTCGGGCGACGTTTACGATTTCATGGGCTGGTCCGGCGTCGTATTGCTCATGGCAATCGAGAGCACGGCAATCCCGCTGCCCAGTGAAATCATAATGCCGCTCGCCGGCTGGCGGCTTGTACTCGATGAAGGACACGGCCTTTCATACGTGCTGCTCGCCGGGTTCTGGGGCGCGGTCGGCAGCCTGATCGGGTCGCTTGTCGAGTACTACATTTCCCGGGCGGGCGGTAGGCCCCTGATAGAGAAGTACGGCAAATACGTGCTGATCACCCGGAAAGACCTTGAGCGGGCCGACCGCTGGTTCGAGACCCGGGGGGAGCTGACCGTATTCATCGCCAGGATGATTCCGGGCGTCAGGGGCTTCATTTCGATTCCCGCCGGTATCGCCCGCATGAACGTGATCCGCTTCAGTATTTTCACGTTTATCGGCGCTTTTCCCTGGACACTCGGGCTCGCCTGGGGAGGATACCTGCTCGGCGAGAATTACGACTCGATCAGAGCGGTGTCGAAGCCGTTCGACATTCCGATAATCGGCACGGTAATCGTGATAGTGATCTGGTTCCTGTGGCGACGCATAAAGGAAGTGCGGGCGGAATCGGCGGACCACGGCGAATAACGTCGGTGTCCTGGGACTCCGGCACATATTGAGGGTTTTTCGAGCGGTCGTGGTCTGTACGCAGGACGCCATAAACCATTAATCCAGTTCGCACAGTGGACCATTGGGCGCTGGCGACCTACAGGCATACAAATTCCTCCTAGAGATACGCCCGCGACTCTGGTCGCGGTATATTTGAACCGCGCAGCCCGCGCTGCCGACGGTCTCAAGACATTCGTAATGGTCACCACACAGCAGAAACCAAAAAACCCGATCGTAAAACCGCTCAATGTCCAGGTGAACGGAATTGAGATCGGCTGCGCTTCGGGCGCCCGCGTACTCGATGCAGTTCGGGACGCGGGTTTCGATGTTCCAACGCTCTGCTACGACGAGCGCATTGGTCCTCAGGGCACCTGCAGGTTGTGCCTGGTCGATGTCGTTGTCGATGGCAAAAGCCAGCAGGTTGCGGCCTGCACGGCCTTCGCATCTGACGGCATGGGCGTCGAAACTCACTCTGACGAGATCACCCAGTACCGGAAAACCGTACTGGAAATGCTGCTTTCGGAAACCTCGTCGCCGGCCAACTGCCCAAAATGCGTATCGTTCAAGAAATGCGAGTTGCACACGGCCACAGAGGAGTACGGAGCGAAGTGGGACGCCTTCCCGTCCCTCGTGCCCCGTGAGAAGGTCGACGATGGCAACCCGTTCATTCAGCGTGACTACGACCTGTGCATCTCCTGCTTCCGCTGCACCAACATCTGCAACGACTGGGAACAGGTCGGGGCCATCACGGTAGAGGGTCGCGGCCAGGAAAGTTCGATCGCCTCGTTTTTCGAGAACGACCTGATGAAATCGCCGTGCACGTTCTGCGGCCAGTGCATCAACACCTGCCCGACCGGTGCGCTGACGGATAAAAAGATCGTCGGCAAGACGAAAGCTGAAAAGCTGGAGCGCACAAAGACGATCTGCCCGTACTGCGGGGTCGGCTGTGGGATCCATCTGCTAACTCAAGATGGGGAGCTGATGGGCACTGAGCCAGATTTCGACGCCCCGAGCCGGGGTTCGCTGTGTGTGAAAGGCCAGTTCGCTTCGTGGGAGTTCGTGAAGAGCGAAGAGCGGCTCAAGTACCCGCTCATCAAGGAGAACGGCGCGTTCAGACGCGCCACGTGGGACGAGGCACTGGACCTCGTCACCAGCCGCCTCACCGAAATCCGGGACGAAACCGGCCCCGATTCGATAGTTTGCTGGTCGTCGGCGAGGACCGTGACCGAAGCGAACTACCTGATGCAAAAATTTACCCGAATAGGTATCGGTACCAACAATATCGATAACTGTTCACGCACCTGACACGCCCCAACGGTCGCCGGTATGGCGGTCATGGTTGGCAAAGGTGCCATGACCAACTCGATCGAGGAGTTGGCGGGGACCGATTTCCTGCTCGTCGCAGGATCGAACACCACTGAAGCCCACCCGGTCATCTCGCTGAGAATGAAACGCGCCGTGCGAAACGGGGCGAAGCTGGTGGTTATCGATCCCCGCAAGATCGAATTGACCAAATGGGCGTCGCGCCACCTCCAGATAAATATCGGCACCGATATCCCGCTGTTCAACGCGCTTGCCCACGTGATGATCAAGGAAGACCTCTACGACCACGAATATGTTGAAAAACGGACCGAGGGCTTCGATGAGCTGGCGAAGCACGTCGAGTTCTACACGCCTGAATATGCCGCCGAGGTCTGTGGGGTCCCTGCCGAGGAAATCATCGCTACCGCCCGCGAATACGCCGCCGCCTCCCCGAAGGCGGCCATCTGCTACACCCTGGGAATTACCGAGCACTCTTGCGGGTCGCACAACGTCCAGTCGATCGCAAACCTGGGAATGCTGGGCGGTAACTTCGGCATGCCGAACGCCGGGGTGAACCCCCTGCGGGGCCAGAACAACGTCCAGGGTGCGTCCGATTCGGGAGCGCTGCCGACCGACCTCCCCGGCTACCAGAAGATCGAGCGGCCCGGTGTTCGTGAAAAATTCGAGAAGGCATGGGGTGCCGAACTGCCGAAACGCCGGGGTATCACCAAGATCACGGCAATGGACCAGATGCTCAGGGGCCGGGTCCGCGGTGTTTACATCATGGGCGAGAACACCGTCATTTCGGACCCCAACACGAACCATGCGCAGAAAGCGCTCGAAGCCGCCGACTTCATCGTGGTCCAGGATATTTTCATGACCGACACCGCGCGGCTGGCCGACGTGGTCCTGCCCGCAGGGTCTTTCGCCGAGTCCGACGGCACGTTCGCAAACAGTGAACGACGCGTCCAGCGGGTACGGCCGGCCATCAAGCCGGTTGGGGAGGCCCGCACCGATGTCGATATTCTTCTCGACCTGATGGGACGATTCGGGATATCGCAGCAGCTTGAGTCACCATCGGACGTGTGGGACGAGATGCGCCGGCTGGCTCCCATATTCGCTGGAATCACGTACGACCGGCTCGATGCGGAGGGCGGTATTCAGTGGCCGTGCCCGACTGAAGACCATCCGGGCACCGAGTATCTGCACGCTGATGAGATGGAGTCAGGGCTGCCAGGCTATTTCGCACCGGTCGATCACATCCCCCCGGCCGAGCCCACAGACTCGGAGTACCCGCTGGTGCTTACGACCGGCAGGCGGCGTTCGACCTACCACACGGGCACACAAACTGGTCGTGCGAGCGGGTTTGAACTGCTGGTGCCATCTGAAATGGCCGAGGTAAACCCGCACGATGCAGACCAGATGGAACTGGTCGAGGGCGAGATTGTCGTCGTGAGGTCGCGCCGGGGCGAAGTTGAAGTGCCGGTCACAATCACGGACAAATCACCGCACGGCACGATTTTCATGAGTTTTGCGTTCCCGGATTCGACGCAGACCAACCGGCTAACCTCGGACGCTTACGACTTCATCACCGAAACGCCGGAGTTCAAGGCCTGTGCGGTTCGCATCGAGAAAATCGCCCGGTAACTTCTCCGTTGGGTCGAATCTCCTAATGATCCGGGCCTGGTTCCTTGCTCCGCACGTGGCTCCCGCGCCGCGTGGAGCAACAATCCTAATCCTGCCGGGGGCTCATCTTGGACGACCAGAAGCTGGGGTCGCCAACCACCGGGAAATCGACCAGCTCGATCTTTCCTTCGATGTCCGAGCCATCGCGAAACGCCTGGATATTTGCCGCGATAAACTTCGCTATCTGCTGCGCCGCCCCTACCTGATTGGTAAGCGGGTTTGTCGTGATAAATAGCTTCCCTGGCGATGCCAATGACTCGTCAGTCGCCAACATAGTTTCACCGGCGCAGTCCGTCGCGTATCCGGCGAGCGTCCCGGCCGACAACGCTTCGATAACCGCTTTTTCGTCGACGACCGACGGGTGGGAGGTGTTGATCAGGACCGCAGTCGATTTCATCAGCCCCAGCTCGCGTTCGGAAATCAGCGGCGATGCGGTGGGGCCGTGATGCACGTGAATTGAGCTGGCATCTTATCCCGCCACGAGCAGGTCAAGTGAATACCGTCGCACGTTCAATTCCGCAAGAAGGCCCAATCTGGGCGTCCTGATATCCATAATGACGACTGAACTACCCTGTGCCGTGACCTTCCGAATAACCTCGGCACCGATTTCACCGAGTCCGATCACTCCCCAGCTGGCACCCGGCTTCACCCGCAGCGGACCCCCAAAACCGGCCACTCTGTTCGCCACCCTTGGACCGATGACTGGCGAAATTCCAGCAACCACCGAGCCCGATTCGAACAGGCGACCGACGAGTCCCGCCGATGGCCGACACCCCAGGAACTGAACGAATCCCGTTCCCGTGGGTACTGTGCCCGCGTCGGATTCAAGAAACGAGTCACCAACCAGCAGGACGTCCCCGGCACCTGCTTCACCTAACCGATCATCATCTTCGGATATTCGATCGAACCCGGCGGTTTCAGCGAGAAGCGATGCGATCGCGTTACCGACGGGGTCGGATTCGGTTGAGAGTAAAAATGTTCTGGACATCGGAGCGGGCACTTGGCGAGGGGAAAAGAGATTCCAATCGTATAAGAAGCTCCTGACCGAAAACGGCCACACCGGCTCCCGCTGAACCCATATGATTCTCAATCGACGAAATTGTGCACTGGAAACGAAGTAGCGATGGCCCACAACGAAAACCCGCGAACCTTGCTGTTCGTGCCCGGCAACCAGCCTGCAATGCTCGAAAAATCCGCGGGCTTCGAGGTCGGCTGGCTGATCCCCGATCTCGAAGACTCCGTGCCAATGGGCGAGAAGGTCGAGGCACGGGCCATCGTTGCCAAACACATTCCGGCGCTGGCCGCAGCGGGAAAACACCTCGTGCCGCGTGTGAATTCGCTGGCGAGCGGTCTTGCCGAAGAGGACATTGCGGCCGTCATCTCCGAGCAAGTCACTGGCATATCGATCGGCAAAATCGGCACGCCGCAGGAGATCGAAATAATCGACAAGATCCTGGCCGCTGCAGAACGCAGGGCCGGGATCATGGTCGGTCACACATCGATCGTGCCCTGGCTCGAAACAGCCGAAGCCGTAATCAACGCCTACCAAATCTGCAAGGCAAGCAAACGGGTCCGCTGGGCCGCGTTTGGTGCCGAAGATTTTTCCGCCGACATGGGAATCAGCCGCGCCGCAGATTCAGCCGGTGGAGGACCCGACACCGGTCCAACAGATCATTCGGCAGAACCAGGGCTCGCCTACGCCCGGTCTGCCATCGCGGTGGCGGCGCGGGCCGCGGGCGTTCACGCACTGGATACCCCCTACACCCGGTTCCGCGATCCCGAGGGCCTCCGTGCCGAGGCGATCCTCGCAAAATCTATTGGCTACAAGGGCAAGCTTGCAATTCACCCGGCACAGGTCGAGGTTATCGAGTCGGTCTTCATGCCGACCGAAGCCGAGATTGAACACGCCAAAAAAGTACTCGAAATTGCGAACGGAGCGGAGAAAGACGGTCAGGGCGCGGTGGCGCTCGACGGTGAGATGATCGACAGGCCGGTGATACTGAGGGCCGAAAACGTGTTGCGTGAAGCCGGCCTGTCGTGAGCAGCCGCTATCGATTCCCTCTCGCTGTTGGAGAGGGAGCCCACCAGGCGATTGATAAGGACAAATCCCTTCTCCCCAGGGAGAAGGTTAGGTTGAGGGGTAACGTTATCGACAGGGAAGTGCCACCGGGCCGGGGGCTGCCCGTAATCGAAAAGCGAACTGGCTAATGAGATTATTCCAATGACATACGGGCGATTTTTCGAAGACTTTGTAGTCGGCGAGGTCATTAAGCACTGGCCGGGTCGCACAGTCAGCGAAACCGACAACACCTGGTTCTCGCTGCTCACACAGAACCAGCACCCGGTGCATATCGACGCGAACTACGCGGCCAACAGCACCCAGCACGGCCAGAACCTCGTGAATGGACTACTCGTGCTCGCCATAGCCGTCGGGCAAACCGTCGCCGACATTTCAGGGCGCGCCATCGCCAACCTCGACTACGAATCGGTCACCCACGAAGCCCCGACCTTCCATGGCGACACAATCTATACGCGCTCGACCGTGCTGGAGCTGCGTGAAGCGTCGAAGGGCGACCGGGGCATCGTGTACCTCGAAACCGAGGTCCTCAACCAGCATGACGAGCGTGTAATGACAGTCCGCCGCCATGTGCTCGTCCCAAAGCGAAACCACGCAACACTGGGCGAAGGCAAGCTCCCTCACGAATCGGACTCCTGAGCAGATGACCTCCGAAACACCTGGAGCGCCGGGAGCATCGGGTCGCAAGGGGCCCCTGGACGGCATACGCGTCCTCTCGATATCGCAGTTCGGCGCCGGACCGTTCGCAACGCTGAACCTTGCCGATCTCGGTGCCGAGGTAATCAAGATCGAGGACCCGACTGTCGGGGGCGACGTGGCGCGCTACGTGCCGCCGGGAGCCGAGAACGGCGATTCGCTTTATTTCCAGTCGTTCAACCGCGGGAAGAAGTCGATAGCAATTGATCTCCGCAAGCCCGCGGGCGTTTCCGTTTTCCACCGGCTTGTCGAGAAGTCGGACGCGGTCTTCAACAACCTGCGCGGCGACCTACCCGAGAACCTCGGGCTGACGTACGGGCAGTTGCGGCACCTGAACCCGGCTATCGTCACCTGCTCGCTCTCGGGATTCGGCCGCACAGGCCCCCGCGCCGCCGAACCCGGTTATGACCCGATCATGCAGGGGCTGGCGGGTTACATGTCGATTACGGGCGAACCGGGGGCACCTCCGGGAAAGGCCGGGGTGTCGATAATCGACCTCGCCGGGGGGTACGCCGCGGCGCTCGGCCTTGTGGCTGCGCTGCTGGAGGCGAAATCAACGGGTGTGGGCCGTGATGTCGATGTGAGCCTGCTCGATACCGCGGTTTCGATGCTGACCTACTTCGCATCGTGGCAGCTGAACAGCGACTGGGAGCCTGCACGTGCGCCGAACTCTGCACACCAGACTCTTGTGCCCGCCCAGAATTTCCCGACAAAAGACGGATGGATAGTGATTTTCTGTGCAAAAGAGCATTTCTGGCAAAACCTGACCGAGTTGCTGGATGCGCCGGGAGAGGTTCCGAAACTCGCGCCAAAACTCTCGGGCGACGCACGGTTCGCAACGTTTGCCGACCGGTTCAAAAACCGCGACGTGCTGATTCCCATCCTGTCGGACCGGCTGCTCCAAAAATCGACACAGGAATGGCTCGAGCTGTTCAGGGGTAAAGTCCCATCGGGTCCGGTCAACACGATCGAACAGGCACTTGCCGACGAGCAAGTTAAGGCCCGAGGAATGGTCGTTGATGTCGAGCACCCCGCCCTCGGCACGATCAGGCAGGTCGTTTCGCCCATCACCACCGAAGGCTCCAATCAGGCGCTGACACCCGGCCCGGCGCTCGGCCAAAATACCGACGAACTGCTGTCCGACCTGCTATCGCTCGATCGGGACGAGGTCAGCAGACTTCGCGAGCAGGGGGCGATTGGGTGAATAATCTGATGACGATGGCCTTTGCCTGGCGTTTACCGGTCGGGCCCGGCGGCGAGAACGCGGTGGACGTGCGCCGAAACCACATCGGAAGTAACATCAGGCCACTTCGCCAAAAGTCAGTCACGGAGAGCGCAGATGATCGGAACTCATGATCCAGAAGGCGTGGAAACGCGGATTATTCACGACCTTGTCGATTTCAATGGGAAGGACGTCTTCGAGGTGGGTTGCGGCGAGGGCCGAATGACCTGGCTCTACGCCGATGCCGCCTCCTCTGTCCTCGGGTTCGACCCTGACGACGGCACCATTTCCGAAGCACGTGAGCAGACGCCAGAGCATCTTGGCGACAGGGTGGAGTTTCGTGTTGCCGACCTGGTGGGCGTCGTATTGGACGAGGACGCCTACGATGTAGGAGTCCTTGCCTGGTCGATATGATGACTGCCCACCGAGAGCGTCGTCGACGCTCTGAAAAAGATTCACCGGGCGCTGCGCGCAGGCGGGCTTCTGCTGGACTGCCACCCGGTGCCCGAACCCGCGTCGATAGAGGTACGGACGGGTGCCGGGTCGACCCTTGTTGGCCAGCTTGAGTACAGCTCGGAATTCGAGCAGGCCATCTCCAACGCTGAAGGGGCCCTGGCTTCGCTCTCTCGAGAGGGCGTGTTTACAAGACAGAGCAGCGTCGAGTACCAGTTCCTCATTCATTTCGAGTCGGCAGCTGAGTGGCTGGAGTATTTCGAGTACTGGGCCAGCTATTACGCACCCATGCCGGACGGTCTCATGCAGTCCATCGGGGACCTGGCGAAAGTTACTGGGGCCGAAGTCGTGTTGGACACGAAATGCAGCGGCACAACGTTCAAGAAGCCGGGTTGAAATTAGCGGACCAGCCACGGTTCCCGACCACGTAACGTCGGCAGGGGTTAAAACGGCTTGAATACCATGAGATACGCAATGAAAACAAGAAGGCCATAAAAAGAATATTCGAAAGTCCGGTATTTGCGCCCGGTCATGATTTTCTTCTGTTCTGCAAGAATATGGCCTTCTTGATGCGCCTGATCCATCAGCTTTTCGGCCTTCTCTCCCCAGGGCTTGAAGGTGAATGGCGGGACGATTACGGTAATGCCGAGCGCAATGTAAGCGGCGATTAACCAGCCTTCGTCAAGCGACCACCCGATCTTCCAGGCTGCGAGGACTCCGAACACACCTACGAAGATTGTCGATATGCCTGCGAACATGCCACTAGTGTTTGAGGCAGTCAGGTAGACCTCAAACTTCTGGAGGTCGTTTGTTCTGGCAAGCATTGCCGACGAGTAGGCGATCATGCCAACGGAGCCCAGTAGCAAAAACACAAAGAGAATGTGAATGAATTCGAAAGTATCCGCAAGCACCATGACGATTTTCCGTTCGATTCAAGCTGGTATCCGGCCCAGTAGCGGCATGCTACAACACCCGATCGGGCCTGGGTTCACGATGGATACGTACACGCACCTGCTTGACAGTGCGCAAGCCGAAGCGGCCGAACGACTCGCCGAAATGTTGGGGAACGGCGCTAGCAAGTCGGAATGTCTTCCAGCGCCAGTACAGTCGTTTGACCGGAAAGAATTGGTGCCCTCCGAACGTGGGTAGGACAAACGTCACGCAAAGGTAAAACCGGGAAATGTGCCATCTCCCAGCTTGCGTCCAAATGAGTCCGTTTACAATTGCCCCACACTTGCTGTGGGGGCAACAAAGATGTTTCAGCCAAAGTTCGACGCAGAAAAGTTTCGCGGGTTGATTTTGTACGCGGCAGATCAGGCTCGAGCGAAGCGTGATCAGTACTTCGGAGCCGTGAAGTTGAACAAAATTCTGTTCTACTCAGACTTCATAATGTTCCAGCGATACGGAGTACCGATTACTGGAGCTACATATCAAAAGCTCCGAGAAGGTCCTGCCCCGAAAGAGTTGCTAGTGCAGCGTCGGATATTAATCGGTGAAGGTGACGCTGACCTGAAGCCGACACAGGTGTTCAACTATGTTCAGCGCAGGTTGATTCCCACGGCGAAAACGATCGACCCAACCAACTGGTTCAAATCAGAGGAAATCGTCGTAATCGACGAGGTCATTAAAGAATTAAAAGGCATGACTGCAGCTCAAGTGTCAGGCCTGTCACACCGCGAACGTGGTTGGATGATGGCGAAGGAAGGCGAGCCAATACCTTACGAAGCCGCCCTTTTGGAACCTGATTATGGTGATGGCAGTTCCGAACTACAAATGAGCCGTGATGACGGGTTTTAGTTCTGGAGACAACGAACTAGTCATCCCCCCAGCCTTTCAGCAACAAGTCACATCGGCACTCGGTGAACGGCGCGCTGAAATCGTTCTCGGTCTGGCCGAGTGGATGGTCACAGAGCACCCCGGGGGACTTGCAGCCAGTCATTGGAGACTCAACGTTGAGCCGGTACTCGTTTTGGGTTCCGTCAACTACTGGTGAACCGCAACCTTGGGTAATCGAATTCGAGATGAACGACCCTCGGTTGATGCGTTTCGTTCCGACTCGGATTTACCAGGACGACTAGAACGCACGGCACGCACTCGTCCACCCCACGGCAGTCCCTGAGCTGTCGTCACACGTCTGTCGAGGCCGGAACACTTGCAACGACATCGTAAATCGGAGTTGCCAAAGAATTGTCAGCGAGCAACGGTGCCGCTGGGACGGCCGATCTACTAGAATCGATACCGGCACCCGAACAAATCGCCTTGATGCCCAGTGCATGATCGGCACCACCAATGGCACCACGTCAAGAGTTTTGTTCTCACGCCCCCGTAGCTCAACTGGACAGAGCGGAAGACTTCTAATCTTTAGGTTGTGGGTTCGAGTCCCGCCGGGGGT
>Ga0066376_10003063_pt1 | contig 15240 bp, 7 predicted proteins | sample Knorr_S15_td_Bot_FD_77009 | JGI IMG/M metagenome (GOLD analysis project Ga0066376, IMG submission 77009) | Marine microbial communities from Southern Atlantic Ocean transect - Knorr_S15_td_Bottom_ad_5009_LV_A | ecosystem: Environmental > Aquatic > Marine > Oceanic | place: Southern Atlantic... | reverse complement strand
ATCTCAACAAGCAGCTGCTCAAATGGAGATTCAAAAGAAACAATCTGAATCTGAGTCTATGCAGCAACTAGAGGAGATAAAAGCTAATTTTGAGTCTCAAAGAATGATGCAAGAAACTGAACTCAAGAAACAATTAATGGATCATGAGTTTGAAATTAAGATTAGAATAGCGAAACTAGAAGCTGATGCTATGAAATCAAAAGAAGATGGTAAAGAAGATAGAAAAGACGAAAGAACAAAAATTCAAGCAACTCAACAATCCGAGTTGATTGATCAAAGAAAAAACGACTCACCACCTAAAGATTTTCAAAATGAAACTGAAATGGGTGGGGAGATAATGGACCCACTAGGAATGATGGGTATGTAACAATTTATTAACTATTATTATATTATATTATGGCAAAAAAGAAAAAAGAAGAAGTAATCGAACAAGTTGTAGAAACACCTCAAGTAGACGATAAAGTTGAAAAACTTAAAATTAAGAAAAAACCCTCAATGAAAAAGTATGGCTTTGACGAGGTTATTAAAGTTGATCTCAGTAAACCAGCGCAAGTTGTAGAGGACGTAATTAAAGTCGACATGACTAAGGAACAACCAGTCATTGAAGAGCAACCTATAGTTGAAGTCACAGAAGAAGTAAAACCACCACCTCCACCACTTAAACAACCAGATTTACCTGAGAATATTCAGAAGGTTGTAGAGTTCATGAAAGATACAGGTGGAGACTTAAATGATTATATAAATCTAAATAGAGATTATAATGCCTACGGGGATGATGATTTACTTAGAGTATATTATAGGGACACAAAACCTCATTTAGAAGCAGACGAAATTGATTTCTTAGTACAAGAAGATCTTGATTGGGACGAAGCAATAGATGATGAAAAAGATATTAAAAGAAAAAAATTAGCGCTTAAAGAGCAAGTTGCCAGCGCTAAAAGCCACTTGGACGGGCTAAAGTCCAAATACTATGAAGATATTAAAATGGGATCTAAGCTCTCAGAAGAGCAACAAAATGCCATTCAATACTTCAATGAGTCGAAGGAGTTACATCAGGTGCAAGAGCAGGCTAAGTCAGCATTTTTAGAAAAAACTGAAGAGGTTTTTAACAGTGAATTCAAAGGTTTTGAATATCAAGTTGGAGACAAGAGGTTTAGATATAATGTTAGCGATGCTGAAAAAGTAAAAACCACACAAAGCGACATTAATAATTTCGTAGGAAAGTTTCTGAACGAAAAAAGTCAAATGGAAAACGCAAGTGGTTACCATAAAGGTTTATTTACAGCAATGAATTCTGATGCTATTGCTAGTCACTTTTACGAACAAGGTAAGGCTGATGCTTTAAGAGATAGTATAGCTAAATCTAAAAATATCAATATGGATCCTCGCCAGTCACATGGTGGAGAAATTCAATCTGGTATTAAAGTGAGAGTTTTAGGTGATACAGGTAACTCTAACACGGCTACATTTAAAATGAAAAAAAGAAAATAATCAAAAATTAAAAAACAAAAATTATGGCAGTTACAGGAGTAACGGCAGGGTCTTTAACGCCCGCGCCACGAAAACAAACGCTTATTTCCGCATATATTGACTTCGCTGCGGCGGGTTCAAGTGATGGATGGGCACAACAATATTTACCAGACCTTATGGAAAAAGAGGCTGAGATTTTTGGAAACAGAACTATCTCAGGTTTTTTATCACAAGTAGGGGCTGAAGAGTCTATGACAGCTGACCAAGTAGTTTGGTCTGAGCAAGGTAGATTACACTTATCTTATAAAAGTTGTACGTCAGTATCATCTACTGGTATTATTACTATAGGATTAGAAATGGATGGTACTGCGTCAGCGGATAATCATGCTATTAGAGCAGGTGACATGGTATTAGTTACTGATGGTAGCGCAACAGCTCAATGTTTCGTTACAGTTGCTTTACCGGGTTCAGATATAATTACCGTAAAACCTTACAAATTCGCTAATCTAGATGCTGCAGGTATTGCAGATGGATCAGATAAAAGCGTTATGGTTTATGGTTCTGAGTTTGTAAAAGGATCAGTAGGAAGAGTTGGGGCTAACGCGCCTGCTTTCCAATCTTACACTAACAAACCAATCATATTAAAAGATAAGTATGAGATCTCTGGATCTGATGCTTCTCAAATTGGTTGGGTTGAAGTTTCTGGTGAAGACGGACAATCAGGTTACTTATGGTACTTAAAAGCTGAAGGTGATACTAGAGCTCGTTTTACTGATTACTTAGAGATGGCAATGATTGAATCAGTAAAAACTACTGACGCCTTCGATTCTGCAATCACAGGAGCCGTAGGTGCAATCACTGGTACTGAAGGTTTATTCTCTGCTATAGAAACAAGAGGTAATCAATCTTCTGGTATTACTGGTGTTAATGCTGCAACTGATTTAGCTGAATTCGATGCTATTTTAGCTGAATTTGACAAAAATGGTGCTATTGAAGAAAACATGATGTTCGTAAACAGAGCAACTGCTCTAGCAATAGATGACATGTTAGCTTCTATGAATTCTTACGGAGCTGGAGGTACTTCTTATGGAGTATTCGACAACGAAGAAGATATGGCTTTAAACTTAGGTTTTTCTGGTTTCAGAAGAGGTTCTTATGACTTCTACAAGTCTGACTGGAAATATCTAAATGATGTAGCTACTAGAGGTGGTTTAACTGACACTGTTAATGCTATCAGAGGAGTTGTGATACCAGCTGGTGTTTCTTCTGTATATGACCAACAATTAGGAAAGAACCTTAAACGTCCTTTCTTACATGTTCGTTATAGAGCTTCTCAAACTGATGATAGAAAGTTAAAAACATGGACTACTGGTTCTGTTGGAGCTACTTCATCTGATTTAGATGCAATGGAAGTACACTACTTATCTGAAAGATGTTTAGTTGTACAAGGTGCTAATAACTTCATGTTATTGAACTAATCAATTTTTAAAAGAACCGGGGTTTCGACCTCGGTCCTTTTATTTTTATTAATTTTATTATATATTATATTATGGCAAAAAAACAAAAAACAGAAAACGTTACTCACGTTGAAGATACGGAGGTAAACGTTACACAGGTTGTAGAACAACCAAAAGTTGAAACACTGGTTATGGAAAAACCAAAACCAAAAAAAGATAGTTGGGAAATAAAAGATAGAGTTTATACGTTGAAACAAGGTAAATCACCTCTTAGTTACTCGATTAGAACAAATAACATTCATTATTTTGATGAAAAAGCTGGCTATGAAAGAGAACTTAAAAACACATCCAACCAGCGAACTTGCTTTGTTGATGAGATGAAAGGTGACCAAAGATTAGAGCATATTATTTTTAGAAATGGAGTTTTAGCTGTTCCAAAAAATAAAGTAACACTACAAAAACTTTTGTCTTTGTATCACCCTATGAGAAATAAATTATTTGAAGAAGTAAATGAAGAAAAGAAAGCGAATACTCAATTAGATTGGTTAGAATTTGAAATAGCAGCTTTAAACGCAGCGAATAATTTAGATGTTGATATAGCTGAGGCTGTTATGCGTGTTGAGATTGGATCTAGGGTAACAAAGATGAGTTCTAGCGAACTTAAAAGAGATTTACTATTATTTGCTAAGCGTAATCCTAAATTGTTCTTAGAACTAGTTACAGACGATAATATCCAACTTAGAAATATAGCCGTAAAAGCTTGTGAAGCTAGTATTATAAGTTTATCTCAAGATCAAAGAAACTTTTCATGGACCAGTACAGGTAGAAAATTGATGGCAGTTCCGTTTGATGAAAATCCATATTCAGCTTTAGCCGCTTGGTTTAAAACTGATGAAGGAGTTGAGGTTTATTCTCAAATTGAAAAAAGATTGAAATAATCACTAATTAGTAGAGCAACCACTCTATAGATGGGTGGTTGCAATACTATAAATAAAATTGTATGAAATCTAAAGGGCTAGGAGATTCTATAGAAAAAATCACAGAAATAACTGGAATCAAGAAAGTAGTTGAGAAAGTTACTGGTAATAAAGATTGTGGTTGTAATAAAAGAAAAGAAGCTTTAAATAAAAAGTTTCCTTATAAAAAATAAAAAATAATTATGGTACTTATAGACACGGTATATCAAAGAGTTTTAGCACTAGCCAATAAAGAGCAAAGAGGATATATAACTCCTCAAGAATTTAATTTACTGGCCAACCAAGCACAGAAGCTTATATTCGAACAATATTTTTATGATATTGAAAAAACAATGATGAGACCTGGTAATGATAGTGAGTATGGAGATAGGTTAGATATTTTAAATGAGAAGATAGCTCCTTTTCAAAAAACCTCATCTAACTTAACTTATTCAGCGGCTATTACTTCTTTTGCGCTACCAACAAGTACACATAAATTAGGGACTGTTATATACGGTCCTTCTTCAATGACTTATCCAGTTGAGGTTGAGGAGTTAAGAGAGAATGAACTTTTGTATATAAATTCTTCGCCTATATCTAGGCCAAAAGCAATCAGACCTATTTATACTAAAGCGTTAGACGAGAACTTTATAAGAGTTCAGCCAACAACTATAGTTAACGATATCACCTGTACTTATGTAATGCAACCTGTTACCGCTATCTGGGGTTATGCTGTTGTTAATTCTCAAGCTATGTATGACAACACTATGACGGTTAATTTTGAGCTTCACCCATCAGAGGAGAACGAATTAGTTTATAAAATATTGGAATTAGCTGGTATTACTTTAAATAAACCAGGTTTAGTTCAGATAGCAACAAGTGAAGAAACAGCAATGCAACAATTAAAACAATAATAAATGGGATTAATAACACAGACAGGCCAACAATATTATAGTACAGCGTCGCCAACACCATTTGGGGATTATCAATTTGTATCGCTAGATGATATTGTAAACAACTTTATAGTTGCTTATGTTGGTGAGGGTAAAATTATAACAAAGATCAAGAGAACAGATGTAGCTTTCCACGCACATAGAGCTTTACAGGAACTAAGTTATGATACTTTTAAATCTGTAAAATCTCAAGAAATAGTATTACCAACATCACTAACTATGATGTTACCACAAGATTATGTGAATTATGTTAAGTTCACATGGAGTGATTCGGTGGGCATAGAGCATATCATTTATCCTGCTTCAAAAACATCAAATCCCCTACAAGTACAGCAAGAAGACGGAGATTATACTTTTGAAAGCAATGAACTAAAAACAGACAACACCTCGACAACTAGTACTAACTATCAAGCGGCTACTCCAACAAGTACTGATGATTCAACTGGAGACGAAATTATTGCTGCATTATCAGGGCAGAGGTATGGTATTGATCCTCAATACTCTCAAGTAAATGGATCGTTTTTTATAGATGAATTAACAGGATTAGTTCATTTTAGCTCTAATATTTCAGGAAAAACTGTAATAATAAAATATATAAGCGATAGTCTCGGTACAGATGCTGAAATGAAAGTACATAAATTTGCTGAAGAAGCTATGTACAAATGGATAGCTCACGCGGTTTTAGCAACAAGAGCAAATATTCAAGAGTATGTAATACAAAGATATAAAAAAGAAAAAATAGCAGCTAGACGTACCGCTAAACTAAGGTTATCAAATATTAAATTAGAAGAAATTACCCAGATTTTAAGAGGTAAGTCCAAACAAATAAAACACTAGCGCATGCCAGAGTTCAAGCACAATTTTACTAAGGGTCGTATGAACAAAGACCTTGACGAGAGAATGGTACCCAATGGCGAATATAGAGACGCTTTAAATATTGAGGTATCAACCTCTGAGGGCTCTAACGTTGGTACTGTTCAAACGTTAAAAGGTAATAAAGATATTACAAATCTATTTGACGATGCTGCTACTTGTGTAAGTACCGTGACTGATGAGAGTAATAATAAACTATATTGGTTAGTAGCGGGTAATGCTATAAATGAAGATGCTAGTGTAACTTACACACACGCGGAGCAAGACGGCTCGGGTGATGTTAATGTTATACATGATATCTACTCCGACTATATAATGGAGTATGACGAGGTTAATGATGAAACGAACTACGTTGTAGTGGAACATTATAAAGTGGAAACTATGATCTCTAATAATAGCCATAATTTCTCAGGAACTGGAGATCCTCACATACACATTAGTGATTTAGGTCATGGAGGAGATATAAGATACGCTGGAATACAACCAGGTATGGAGGTTCGTGTTCAAACGATATATGAGCCCCTGAACAAACCGCTGACAATAAGAGCAACTGTATCAAAAATAGAAAATGATGATTCAGGTGCTTGGAGTGGTTGGCGAGTTTATTTAGATGTTGCTGCTGGTACTGATCCGGTAGCTATCTTAGGTGTGAAAGCTGGTCAAACGGTTATATTTGAATTACCATATAAAAAAAGAGTTCTTGGGTTTTCTCATTTTGCAAGTCAAAAGCCTAAAAAACTAATCACAGGTATAAACATCCTTGACAATCTTTTGTTTTGGACAGATGGTTTAACAGAACCTAAAAAGATAAACATAGATAGATGTAAATATGGTAGTCAACAAGCATTTCCTGCCACATATCCTAATGGTACAAATCTCTTTAACACGCTTTTAGTTGTCAATGGTCAACTCCCAAGCGACGCAAACGCTAAACTTGGTAACTACAATTCCACCCAAACACAATATACTCCTTACACTCCCTTAACTTACAGAGAAGCAACTGTAATTAGAAAATCTCCTACTTCCCCTTTAACTTTAACGATGTCTAACACTGTTAGAGCTGATTTACAACCTATAGACGGAGCTGTTATTGTTAGTGGCGATATCACCTTACCACCAAACGGTACTGGTACAAGTGATTTTTTCTTTGATGGTGCTGATAAATTACTAGTCAATAGTACAACTCCTTCTCTTACTTTTCCACAAACAATGGATTGGGAAATTGGCGATATTATTGAGTTTTCTCCCCACAATGACAACGCTGGTTTTAACCAAGAACCGCTAGCGATACTTGAGGTGACGGTTATTACAAACGGGCACACTACATTTACATTTAAAGTATTATCATTAGCTGACATCTTGCAAAAACAGTTTACGGATTTTAGAGCAAGTTTACAACGTAAAGACCCTTTGTTCGAGTTTAAGTTCCCAAGATTTGCTTATAGATGGAAATATGAAGATGGTGAATACTCTTGTTTTTCTCCATTTTCTGAGATAGCGTTCTTACCAGAGGAATTTGATTACTTCCCTAAAAAGGGTTACAATCTTGGTATGACCAATAATTTAAGATATTTATTACTATCTGGTTTTAAACCAAAGACAACTCCACTAGACGTTGTTGAAATTGATATATTATACAAAGAGTCTAACTCTCCCAATGTTTATACGGTTGAAACTGTAAAATCTCCAAGTTCTAGAATAGAAGAGTTAGATACTAGTGACTTTGAAGGTGATATTGGTTGGTTTGGTAAAGTTAAGTATCAAAGTGGTGAGATAGAAGCTCCTAGCACTTTAGTGAGCACTAGTCAACTAGTAACTCAAACAACATTAACCGGAAATGTTGATACTTCTAGCTCCCCATATTTATATGAAGTTGCGGGGGGTTTTGGTGAAATAGATATAATGCTAGGTGATACTATTGGCTCTTCTAGTAATTCAACAATCCATAATTCAACTATTAGTAGTATAACATATGGCACTACTTCAATCACAATTACAGTTCCTTCCCCGTTTGGGCCTCCAATAACAATCATTACCGCTGGTGACCCTATTTCGTGGGTTTCTCTAATTGATAGTAGTGGGACAGCAATCAACGTGACTTCACTAATCCAATCAGATATTTATTTTTATAGAACTATAGCACAGAGACCAGCTATATATTTAGATGACCCACAGGGATCACTAGAGATAGAGACAGATATGATTCATGCTACTTTACCAGCGAATCAGTTGTTAAGGCCTTGGGACAACGTTCCGAGAACAGCACTAGCTCAAGAGGTAAGTGGTAATAGAGTTGTTTATGGAAACTATATTCAAAACTACGATCTAAAAGATCACGCCACTAATGAAATTGTAAAGCCTCAATTTGGAATAGGATTATCTCCTAGGAAGAATATACGAGATAACGTTCAATACGATAACCGCACGGCTCTAAAACACCCAACAACTGGAGCTACTATTTCTTGGTACCATAGTGAAAACAATATTAATCTAATCCCTAGAGTACCGGAAAGATCTATAAAATCTATAAGAGATTATCAAATCGGACTAGTTTACTGCGATGAGTACGGTAGACAAACGCCTATACAAGCACATCCTACAGGTAAGTTAAGCGTCCCAAAAGCAAGAGCAATCGAATATAATAGTCTTAGTGTTAGAGTTGAAGATTCAGAAACTTATCCTGAGTGGGCTACACATTTCAAGTATTTTGTAAAAGAAAATGCAAACGAATATTATAATTTAGCAATGGATCGTTTTTACGATGCTGAAGATGGTAATGTTTGGTTAAGTTTCCCGTCATCTGAAAGAAATAAGGTTGATGAGGAAACTTTTTTAATACTTAAAAAACAACATGATACTGATGTTTTTGTGAAAGAAGATGCTAGATATAAAATACTAGCTATAGAGAACGAGGCACCTGAGTTTGTAAAAACAAAGATTGATACTTTTGGTATTGCTAGTACTATATTTGGCATCAATGGAGAGCCAAGATACAAAAATCTTCACATCGACATTAATAACAATCTTTTTGGTAGTGGTGGGGGAACTTTTCACGAAGCGTTGAGCGCACAGGAGCGAGTTATACGGATATCGAACAACTCAAATATATCGCGTTGGTATAACGTTGTGGGTATAACAGATTATGGTGGCTTTAAAAGAGTTATAGTAGATAAGAACTTCGGTGTAGATATGGCTTTTACTACGGATGACGGCACAAGTACTGGTAATATAAATACAAGTTTATCTGTTGAGATAGCCGAAAAGAAAGTAAAAAACCTACCAGAATTCGCTGGAAGATTTTTTGTCAAGATTTATAGAGATGGAGTTATTGAAAAAAATATACTTGCTTTTGCTTCGGATAAAACGTATATTACAAGTACGTTAATGAGGTTAGGACATTCTGAGAACATTACAAACAAAAGGAGCTATTGGGTACCAGGCCCTTTTGCAAACAGGTGGTGGGTTTCCCATGAAGTAAGTGATGAGGTAGAATATAATTTTGCAACTGATGATGCTTTACATGGATTACGAGATAACGATTTAGATGTACAAATAACCTGGGGAGCAAAAGACCACAAATATACTGGGTTGGGAATCACTAGACACGGAAATAACTTTAATGCAAGTGAATCGCAAAAAGATCAAGCAACCAAAATGCGTAGTAGCGGACAATTATTTAGATGGAAAGGAGACACTACTATTTATAGAGTTACAGCTGGATATGAAAGAGCACAGAAGAATTATCCGGCTTACAAAAAAGCTGCCTCTAACCACAGTATTGGAGTGAGAATGTGCTTCGAACCAGCGACTGGTGATGTGAGTGGAATTAACAACACTGGTTTAGACGCGGTTGGTAACGTTCCCACGGGTTATGATCCTAGGGGATTTAACGCAGAAGGAACTACTGGTGGTGATTTGAGTGATATTCTTTATAGCGAGGAATGGAGTCAAGTTGACTGGATTAATAACGTAGGTGTAGCGTCATATTACAGACATATAGAATTCTTAGAAGAGTTTATTCCAAACAGTACTTATACTAGCGATAATCCAGCTATTTGGGAAACAGAACCTAAAGAAGATATAGATGTAGATATTTATAATGAAATGGGACCAACTCTTCCAATTAAGAAAGAGTGGAATCCTTATTTAAATAGATTCGAAACCGAACATTACTATGGATCATGGAGGCCTTTAAATTATTACAACTGTTTTTCTTTTAACAATGGCGTAGAGTCCAATAGAATTAGAGATGATTTTAATGCTATTACAATAGATAGAGGGCCTAAAGTGTCTACGGTATTAGCAGAGCAATATAAAGAAGAAAGAAGAAAAACTGGTTTAATATACTCTGGTATATATAATTCAACAAGTGGTATAAATAGATTAAATCAGTTCATACAAGCTGAAAAAATTACTAAAGACTTAAATCCTAGTTACGGTAGTATTCAAAAACTATGGTCAAAAGACACTAATTTAGTAGCGTTATGTGAAGATAGAATATTAGGTATATTAGCAAACAAAGATGCTTTATATAATGCTGATGGAAATTCCAATGTTACAGCTACAAGTAAGGTTTTAGGAGCTGCGACTCCATTTCAAGGAGACTATGGGATATCTACAGATCCAGAATCTTTTGCGGTTGATCAGTATAGAGCTTATTTTACAGATAAATCTAGAGGAGCTGTAATGAGAATATCTCAAAATGGAGTAACTCCAATATCTGACTTAGGTTTAAAAGATTACTTTAAAGATGCTTTTAGAACAAATGACATTACTTTAATTGGTAGTTATGATGATGATAAAAGATTATATAACCTAACTATTAAAGGAGATTATCATAGCACTTCAATTGGAGCTAGTTCTAGTAGTGGATCTGGGACAGGGACAGGAACAGGAACAGGAACAGGAACAGGAACGGGGACAGGAACAGGAACAGGAGCGGGGACAGGAACAGGAACAGGAACAGGAGTTGTAGTTATTAACGATGGTCCAATACCGACAGCTGGAAACCCACTGGGTAATTGGTTTAGATATGGAGGACTTGTAGATCAATGGGCAGAGTGGATTGAAACAAATGGCGCAAGTGGTGCTCAACAACCTCCAGGAATTGTGGGTAGTATCTCTCCTCATAAGAGAGGTTGGACTGGTGTGCGAGCTGGAATTCCAACTCATCCAACAGGGATAGAGCACGGTATACCAGGTGCTTATGGGGCAAATCCAAACTTAACAAACTCAATAACACTTTGGTTTGATAGTATAACTACTGGGTATGGATGGCTTCCAGCTACTGATGCCACTGTAAATTGGAATGCTTTGATAGCCGCGTTAAATACTAATGGCGCTGGTAATGTTTACTTATATCAAACTTTCTTATTTGCAAACTCAGTCAATACTGGGGCTACTCCTATTGCTCTACAAAATTGGCCTAACAACTGGTCTTATAATAATCAACCAGAAACAGTTTATGCCATACAAAGTATAAATTACGATGCCACTACAGAAACATATAAAGTCGTTTTAGATTGGTTAGTTGGTTGGAGCGGTTATCAAGATAGTAATATGTTTGTTTGGTCGTTAGATAGTCCTTTCACAAACCCATCAACATCAACATCAACATCGTCAGGAACAACGCCTGCAGGAGCTAGTTGTAATGAATTTGGAATAACTGGAAATGGAGGTAATGGCTTAATACCTGGATCGGTACAATCCGCGGATTGGGTTGGTTTTAATAGCTCTGATACCTTAGAGTTTGATAGTCAAAATATCACGTATATTGATGTTTCCACGACAAATTACAGTGGGGTGAGCATAAACACTTGGTTTACAGATTTACTATCCAACGCCAATGCTGGCGGTTCTTATAATCTCTCAATAACATGTGGTACAGACGAAGCTGTTTATACTGTTAGCTGGGTTGATGCTATCGCTACAAGTTCAAACAGTGGTGATTACCATAGAATATACTTGACTTGGGATTTTGGGGCTATTGATTTTGGAGAATGTCACTCTGTCGATATATGTTATTATGGCATGCCAATATCAACAGTAGCCGACGACGATGACAATGAGAATGATGGTAGTGATAATGGTATGAACGGCGGTTTAGAAATACCGCTTGTAAACATCACAGCAAGTTTCAGTGAAGATTCAAAAGGTTGGACAACTTTCAAATCTTGGTTACAAGAATGTGGAGCTAGTTTAAATGATAAGTACTTTACGTTTGCTGGCGCTGAATTGTATCAACATCATTCTAATGAAACTAGAAATAATTTTTACGGAATTCAATACGACTCTGGTATTAACATTATATTTAATGACATGCCAAGTAGTGTTAAGAATTTTGGTTCTTTAAGTTACGAGGGTTCGCAATCTAGAATATCTTATAACGGAACCGATGGAGAGTATTATAATAATATAGCTATAAACGGATGGTATACCGCTCTTACCACAACAGATCTAGAAACTGGTTTTGTACCAGAATTTAAAAAGAAAGAAGGAAAGTGGTTTAATTATATAAGAGGTAATGAAGTTAATAATTTAGATAACCTCAACGTACAACAGTTCTCTACACAAGGTATAGGTAGACAATCTAGTATTACTACTAATGATGGTGATGATGGAGGTACGCAAGTTCAATTGACTTATGCTTGTGAGGATAATAAAACGGTTATGACTAATTCGAGTGGAGATAATATAGTGTTTGGGTTAATAAGCTCGGGTGCTAACATGGATGATTTAGGAGACCTATACAACTGGTTTAATCAAGATGCCGCCCATAAAGCTTATACATTCGAGGATTACACTTATGAAAATATAGAATACGGAACTCTTCCGCCGGGTGCTTGTTTAACTGGAAATGGAACAGGGTGGGCGTGGAAGTTTGTGAAGGACGTAAGCGTTAATATACCGGTTAACTCTAACAACCACACTGTTGGGAATCACGTATTCACAACTTGGCTGAGCTTTTTAGACCATATCCATAGTGATATCGGAATTTCAGCTTCTATCACTGAATTTGACGATATATCAGCAGCTGTTCATGCTATATATGGTTATAGTGCTTTCTTAACCGCTGCAGCTTCAAATTATTGCTTAGGGTGTAGTTCACCACCTTCTGGGGTAACACTTGATCTTACGGTACAAAACGCTGATGATTGCAGCGTTGGGATGGAAGTTTGCTTAAAAGATAATATAATGGAAGAAGGGCATTGTCCTGATACCTCTTGGCCAGCGTCTGGAGGTCCAATATATCCTGGGGTTACTACGCTTCCTGCGCCCGTGTGTAATTCTCAATTTGTAGTAACAACAGAAGGGACCGGTATTACATCAACAACATCTTTATCGTCGGTAACTGGAGTTATGTGGTATGATCCTTTGAATGACATTGTAGGTACTACTAATTATGGATTGGGATCTCCATCGAACCCACTTAGTAGCGCGCTTACCACTACACACAATGGTACTATTTTACCGAATGTTCCTATAGTTTTATTTAAGAAGCTTTTCTATACTCCACCAACACTCGGTTTTGAGGTAACTCCTTTTTACCAATTAAGTACAGCAGCATTAAATTCTGGTTATTATACCGTGACAGAAACGCCAACTATATTTGATATTGATAAAACATTAACCGCTAGTTCTGGAAGTGTTGGAAGTGAAAGTCATATAATTCATTGTAATACACAGAGTATTATTCCTGGAATGCAAGTTACTGGAAGTAGTTTTGTAAGTTGTTCAAGTTTACCATTTAGTGATTCTAACGCTTGTTATCCTGATCCGTATTTCCAATTTGCAGATGTAAGAGTAGTCAGTGTAGATCATGTAGCTGGAACAATAAATTTGACTGAAGCAAATGTATTTACAAGTGGAGATATACTTAATTTTTCAACTATAACTCATACAACTTCTGCTTTAACAGGAGATGTAATGGCTCCAGAATGTATATGTAAAGAGTTTACCGTTAGTTTTACTGGACCAAGCGGTGTAGATTGCAGATTAGATCATCAAATTGATTTTACTCAACAAGCTCACGTAACGCCATTGAGAGCGGGATAAGAAAATATGATAAATAAAACAAAATAAAATGGCAAATAATTATACTACAAGCCTTCCTACTACCAGCGAGCAAGCTGGCGATAGTGTTTTAGCGGGAACATTACCGTCTACAATCGATATTATAGTAACCCCAGATGTTGGTTACACGGTTCAGGCTAGTGATTTTTTCATAGGGTCTACCTTGCCATCTGAGGTTACACAAGTAGTGTTTACAGATACTACGATAGCACTTGACATAACAAACAAAGTTAGAGCTCGAATTTATTTAGCTAGTTGGTATGTAATGCCAGCTACTCCCACGCCAGGTTATAGTGGGGTTGTTATAGACGTAGATATTTGTGGCTTAACACACGGTATACAAACTAGATTAAGTTTCGTTACAACACTTACAAATACAGACAATCTAACTATTACCCCTAATTTTAGTGGTGAGGTGGATAGCGCTACTGATGGAGATACTGTAACTAGTGCCGCACACCAAGATATAAATAGATCTACAACTACTCAGGTTTATCAAGCGGTATTTGTGGCTAGCGAAGGTTATCATATCTCTAATATACCTAGTTTTAAGTTAGTATCTAGTGATATCAATAAGTGGAGTCACATAAAATCAGGGCACACTTATAATAGTGATAATCAACTAACGGAAGTTACCTTTACATTTAACTATAGTATAGGAACTCAAAACGTTGATGCTACAGCTGGAGAATCTATAATATGGACAGTACCAAGTGTAGTAGCAGATGCGACAAGCTGTGCTAACGTTTACTCCGCTTACTTTTTGGGATTGCCTAATCAATCGGTTTTACCAGTTGGTAATACTACGTTGCTACTATTTGTATCCGGCTCTGAGAATAGCACATATAACATAAAAATAGAAGACAGCGTTGAAAGAACTTATGACTTTAGTTCTAACGATGGAACCTTTAGTAGGTCGTTAACCTTGTCAGATGCACAAACGATATACTCTCCTGCTGAGCAATTATTAAGAGGTAGAACTGTTGGAAAAAATGTACACTCAATAACAATACCTTATTCAATAGAAAGAGGAGAGCCTAGTGTGAAGTCTTTTACAACAACCATAACACCAACAGGTAATACCTTTTCTAACACAAATTGTATAGGTACAGATCCACTTGTTATAACGCTTAATCAATTTGGAGTTATCGATACACTTGTTAAAACTACCACAAGCACATATGGTGTTAATACAGCGACTGGTATTATAAAAACTCTTAATGATCAAACTGCTATTTCGTATCCATCAACATTTAACCCAACGGATTTTCCTACCTTAAACACGGGTAATAATGGTTTCTTTTCTATAACGGATAATCTTGGTTATATAGTTACAGACACTGTGAATGGTGCGGTAGGAAGCGGAAGGAATTTAACCATGACAAATACTTTTGCTAGTAAATTACTACAAGTAGGTGACACTGTTTCCGGTATCAACATAGATCCCGCAACTGTGAT